>Ga0207433_10002889_pt1 | contig 34023 bp, 35 predicted proteins | sample YelNatPaOPGAMG01_FD_187559 | JGI IMG/M metagenome (GOLD analysis project Ga0207433, IMG submission 187559) | Hot spring thermophilic microbial communities from Obsidian Pool, Yellowstone National Park, USA - OP-RAMG-01 (SPAdes) (version 3) | ecosystem: Environmental > Aquatic > Thermal springs... | reverse complement strand
AACAGCAAATGTGAAAAAAAGAAAGAATATTTTCCATTCTCTTGTCGTCTCCCTCTACATGTCCCTCACCTTAATTATGCAACCTTTTGAATCATGAACGTTTTTTTCAACCCAAATCTCTTTTCAAGTTCCATCTTAACCTCGTCACTTAGAGAGTCGTAGTAGGTCAATATCAGTTTAGCTAACTCTTCTCCGTTAACTAGAAATATAGGAGTTGCACCGACCCTTTTAGCTTCGTCTATAGCGTCTTTAGTGAAGTTGGAAGTGGTAACAAACACCCCCTGTTCTCCTACACTTAACGATCCTCTTAACTCTCTGATTAAGGAAGGAGTTATGTTTTGTTTCACCCTTTTCAATTGCAAACGTACATCGCCCGTGAATACACTAATTCTGAATTTGCCCCGGACATCGATTCCTCCGTCAGAAGTGTAGGTAGGACTTGCATCTGCCTCAAAGCCCATGGCTTTTAAGAGTTCGGGTATGAGTTTTTCTTGAAAATCGCGAGGCTCAAGTTCCAGCAATCTTTCACTCAGTATGCTTACTACCTCAGGTCCCGCTACTTCCCGTATTACAGGAGCAACTCTTTTTCCCAGTAACTGATCGATTTCGAGAGCATGAGCTTCCAAACTAAAAATCGTTTGCCAAGCGTAAAGAGTAGACCTAAGTCTCTCCGACAGTTTGTCTTTGGGTACCTCCTTTTTCCAACTAATGGGACGTCTGTTAGAAAATGGGCAACCATCCTCCGGCGCCTTCACATAGAAGTAATCGCCGGTAACTTCGCCTAACAATAAATTTCCATCAGACGGTGTTAGGATAATATCACCCTTCTTCAATCTCATTACGAAATTGAAAATCTGAGCGCTTGTCAAACCTACTCCTACTCCTGAACTCTTCGGAAATGTGATTTTGCATTTTTTCTTCAACTCATCGATACCCTTCCCTGGAGTCGTTTCTTTCAGCCAAGATAAGTCACCCAACTCGTTCCATCCTATAGCGACATATCCACCTTTCCTCGCATACTCGGCATATTTGCCCCCATCCATTCGTATACACCAATATGCAATTTTTTCACTCTTCAAATTCTCACAACCATTTCCTCGTATCTATTGCTAAGGAGTAAAGAATTTAAATTTACCTAAAATAGGGGAAAAATTATGTGAGTTTTCTATGCCTAATAAAGGCTCTGGATACCAATATCGAGTAAAAATAAAAGAGAAAGCTCTGAGCAATCTTGTTATTAGTTTTGAGCTTGGATGCAAGGTTACTTCCTTGAATCTCTCAATTTCTGTCTCACTCATAGCAGCCATAATAAAACATGCTCCTAAATTCCTTGCTTCTGGAGGTATGCTAGTCAAAGCCCTCAAGTATATGGGTATGCATGCTATCTGCATAAAGGCTGGGAGGGATGAGGCTGACCTCTCATACCTCATGTTTAGCCTTCTGAAGGATTTTAGCCGTGCGTAGAATCTTTCAACAGCGCTCCTCATATATCTATAATCTATAGGCTTTCCTATTGAGTCTACACGGTCTTCCAGGCTTGGGCTTGCGCCTATCCTCAGGGTTTAAGGGTATGTTCGCCTTCATATCCCTACGCCTCAGGTATGATCTTATCCTATTCGAATTGTACGCGGAGTCTGCGTATAGCTCTTTAGGCCTGCCCATTAGTCCTCCAATACCGCGTTTAACCATTATCCCATCAAAAGCTTCGATAAGACTCACGCCGTCATGCCCGTCTCCAGGGCCGATCACTATGCCCAACGGCAGAGATTCAGCCATTACTGCTATATCGACCTTCAAGCCCCTCCTATGCTTATATCCGTCGAAGCCCACGAGCTCTCCATTTTCCCTGGCCTTTATAGTCGCGCTGTTCACAGCAACTCTATCGAGGCTGAGCATATCATTGGACGGTCGGATGCCCAACAGGGATTTGAGCATCCTAGTCTAGTCCATACGTCCCCCTCCTACCACCGCTTAAGCATTTTCCAAGCCGTTTTACAAGAGCCAGAGCGGATTGGCATATCCATCCATCCAGCGACAACCAGTCGTTAAAACGTATAGGATGCCGTCTATAGTAAGCCTATCGTCAGCTCTAGGTCTTCCAACTCTAGCTTTAGGAGGCGAAAAGGGCTTAATAGCATCCCATTCCCCATCAGAAAGCTCACGAAATTCCATTAGAAATTTATTCTAAGAAAGGCTTAAATAGTTTAGAGATGAGTTCGATAATAATGCGTGCATGGATAACGAAGAGAATTATAGGGCTGAAGCAGAGTTCGCGAGGAAGCATGGCTTAAGCTATATATCATTTAGGCCTAGGCCAAGCAGAGAGGAAGTTGAGAGGTGAAGTTGTAGGTGATGCGTATGCTTAGAGTCTTGAAGAGGTAAGCGAACAACATTCTAAAGAAAAGGAGAAGTGATGTTAAATAATTTATTGCTTTGTGGCTTAATTGCTTCTGAGATGCAAGAATGTTTAAATTAATATATAACCCAAGATCATTTCATCAATAAGTTTCACATAATTATGTATAGAAAGTGGAGTTAAGACACAGCACTATTTATTCTTAAACTTCCAAAAATAACTTTGAGAGCCTAAATGGGTTAGGGATTTGCGCTACCGGATTCTGTCCATCTTAAGGGCTGCATTCTTTCGACGATCAAGGTTTCTCCAACTATTTTCACCTTTACGTCGCCTTTTTCTCCTTTCAAAGGGAAGGAGGAATCCATCACGACCTCGTACGGGATGTAGATGTAAACTTTCTTGCCCGTCTTCCAGTATCTTCCCTTTCCCTCCAACATAGATCTTCCCCCAAGTCTTTCTTATAGAAATACTTATATAAGGGTTTGCTACATGGAAATACCATGGGACATACCATAAGAAATACCGAGGGTAAAGTGTTGGAAACCCGTATGGATAATAAGAAAAAGTTGGAGGAGATTGCGGCTGAGCTGAGAAAAGTGGCCTTGGAGGCGCTATCCCTCGCCTGTTATGGGAGGCTCAACGAGAGGTGGTCTTCCATGGACCAATCTTATGCCGGTAAAGGCGGCTTGAGGGCCCAGCTCTTCAGGATGAACCTAATCGGCTGCCTCGACGAGGCGGGCTGGTCGATAGTAAGCTCCAACGGCGGCTCCCCGAGCGTGAGGGCCATGAAGTACGGCGTTGAGGCGGGCATAGAGTCCAGGTGGCCAAACGGCAGCATCAGCCTCGACGACGTTAGAAGGCTCATGCGCGAATGCAGACCTAAACCAAGCATCGTCCTCCTCCTAACCTACTGGCGGTTGAGCAAAAGGGCATACCGGACCATCATGGAGTGGAGCCGTTCAAAGGGCATCCTGACAAGCATACTCTACCTGATGCGTTGAAGCCTTAAACCTCGGGAAACCTTTCGGGTCTTCCATCGATGGCCCCAGCGTTCCGAGCCCATGCGTAGAAGGTCATTTCAAATTAAACGCCTCCAAGCCGCGTGGGAACGTCCAAACTCAGAGAGAACGAGTTTAGGGGAGGTGATAAAGCTGGGTGAAGAAAGACGGGAAGAGAGCGTGGACGGCGAGAAGCCGACGGTCTACATCCATCGGAAGGACTGGCAGAGGATCTGTAAGGCCGCTGAGGGAGCGGGCGGAAGGATAAGGGCCTTCTCCCTCTACTGCAGGCGTGGGCAGGGTTTGCCTTACGTGGTGAGTGAGTGCAGGCCGTTGGAGGTGGTTGAGGTTAAGCCCGACATATTCTACTATGTGAACATGTTCTACCCGGATAGGGAAAGCGGGGAGAGGTTCGTGGGCACCGTGGTCATCAGGCCGGACCTAGAGCTCACGCTTCACTACGCCTACTGGATGGGGGCGGGAGACTACGACTTCACGATAAACCTGAGGATAAGGGAAGACGGGGAACCGGAGTATAAGGCCTACTGGGTCAATAAGCGGAAAACCCGCGGGGAATTCATTGAAATAGAAGTGCATGTACTCACCTAGCCTCAGACAGGGCAAGCATTCAACCAGAGAGAGCCCATGGAACCGCCATCAGCTCCTTTCCGCATCGAGACTATGGACATTCAACCGAGCCAGCCCCCCTAGAGGAGGGCTGGAAAATTCCAGCGGGCATTAGGGGGCGGCGACGGCGACAAAGAGGGCGGACGGAGGGGTGTAGAAGAGGGGCAGGGATACCTTGTCTTCCTCCAAAATCATAGTGGAAATAATTCTTTACCCTTGAGGCCCTTCGCCTAGATGCCCTTTTCCAAAGCCGCCTGACATCGGAAGCCGCCGTCCTTCTTCATACTTCTTCAGGAGCATGGCTATCCTTCTCCTCCCTTCGAGCGTAAGCTCCTTTCTCCTTCTCCTTCCTATATGGCAGGTCCGGGTTATCCGCTGGTCCCTCACCCTATCGTAGCCCGTGTAATGCTTGACGACCAGGTATGGGCCGTGCAGCCGGCCCCGGACACACCTGCAATTCTTCCTCCCGCATCTCATGAGCTTCACGTAGGCGAAGCCTGGCCTACCGCACCTCGGACACCTATCGATGTGGACTAATCTATGCGCCTATCCTTCGCTCGTAGCCTTCGCCCTCACCGGTTGGCTCCGCTTCCAGCGTCGAGAACTTCTCCTTCAAAGCGATTAGGGCTTGGCGTAGGGCATCTGACTTGCTCCGGATAAGCCCTATCCTCTGCCACTCCAATATCCAGTAGGCCGGGAGCCCTGAGATCGTCGTGTTGAACCTGACCTTCGCCCCCAGGGTTGCTTGACGCCCAACCTTCTCCAACCTTCTCGCCTGCATTCCCCATCCACTAATAATAAGGGATGGGGGAACATGCTTATAAACTATATCACATGTCATATAATATAGATTTAATATAGAACAGGATGGTACGGCGGTGGAAATGGCTTCAAGAAACCAGACCATGATCCTTAGAGTCCTAGCACTGGGAGGGGCGAGGTCGGCCTACGAGCTCCGCAAGGAGACGAGGATCTCATACTCCTCCATCCACCTGGCCTGCAGGTACCTCAGACACGGCGCCCGGATAACCCTCCTGAGCAGGCGCAGCGTTTTCAATCCGAAGGCCCCGTTGAAGTATGGTATTACGGCGCTGGGGTTGGCGGAGCTCCTCAAAGGGGATCAGCTAACCCTGGCGGAGATGGACGACGTCTCCGGCGCAAACCCTGGGGCTCTCCCGCCTATACTCTTGAAGTGGGGCTACTTCAAGGACAGGGGGGTCGATGGACAGGCCTTCCAGGCTTTAAAGTATGCGTGCGCCAGGGCGAGGCTGCCGTCCATCAGGGAGCTCAGGGCCGACAGGGGGAGGGCGAGGCACCCCCTCGAGGCCGATCTGCTCATCCCCAAGATGGCGATCGAGACGGCCGAGGCGGAGATCTACGAGGCCTTCTTCGAGGCGGCCATGACGGGCTCAGCCCACCTCCTCGGAGGGGACCCGAGGAGGCTGAGGAAAGCTGTCGAAGCGGACCCGGAGCTCTCCCTATTCTACGCGTTGATGGTTTATCGGAGGGAGAGGGAGCACATGCTCCTAGCCCACCATGAGTCCACGTACAAGGGGGAGCTGAGGGGTCGGCTAAACCTCAAGGATGAATGGCTCCTAAACCCTCTGATAGGCGCCGAGGCGATACGGAGGGTGAGGGAGATGGATGAAAGGTTAAGGGGTAAAGGAATCGACATCGAGTCGCAGCTTTCAGCCATAGCCGGAAAAATATTCAAACCAACAACTAGACGAGACAAGCGCCTAAAGAATGCCATGGGCAGCTAATCTAACTCAACCTTTAAATCCCCTTAACACGAGAATGGGCACAGCATTAACCTAAAGTCGGCTCCAAACCGGCTTAGATGACAGATCTAAAAGACCGCTTCAAGCTATACCGGAGCACCAAATTCCATCCGGCTTTACAGTCGATTTTAAGCATTTTGAACGGATTTGCATCCGAAGGATGTTAAGCTGGTTGGTGATACCGGGACTTCTGGCAAGTAGAATGTCAACGTATGGATGGACTTTAGGCTGCAATCTATATTGGTGTCGGAGTCTGGATACCGGTCTTATAGAGTTCGCTCCGTATGGTAGCCGCGGCGATCTTCGCATCCAACCCGCCTATTAAACGTCGAATATCCAGAATGCCGCTCATAGGAAGAATTATGGCTGATGCTTGGAAAACCATGCGGCGCCTGAAATGGATAAAGTCGAACAGACTAATATCCACGCGTACGCTCATAGAATGTGGAGGTGTATATGGAGTCATGAAGGGCACTCATCGTAACATTCATGGCCGTGACATTTTAATCTCGATGCGATTAATTTACGGAAATTCCGTGAGAGTGTCATTTAATTTTTTGCTTTGAATGAATCCCCTAAGTTCCGTATCCAGCGTTAAAAATTTGAGGCCGAAGTTTATTGAGATCGCGTAGAGCAAGTCGTCAATTATATCCCTGTGGCCCAGCTCATAGAGCTTTAGAGCGTCTATAAAGGTTTGAGCGTTCTCCTCAACTTTAAGGTATCTGCCGCTTTCCATGACGCTTTTTAAGCCTTGGATGAATCTTTCCATATCGAAGGCTTGGTTCTTCATGAGCTTCGCCGCAACCCACAGGGATTCTAATATGCTAATGTGTGAATAATATATTTCGGCATCAACTTCATCAAGTTTTTTAAGTTTTTCCTCAACTTCTTCGCCGACATCGATTCCTAAGGTGGGGAGGATGAAGCTAGTATCGAGGAGAACCTTCAACGTATTTCCCCTGCTCCCTAAAGCTTATCGCCTCGATTTGCTCAGGCGTTATGGTTGCAAACTTCCTGTTGGAAAGCGCAAGCTGGATTGGATCATGAAGAGGCTCCAGAATTAAGGAGTTGCCTGAAACTTTTAAAAGTACTTTCCCACCTTCCCTCAGGCCTAGGGCTTTAACCACCACCTTAGGCAGATATATCGCATACTTTTTTCCGATATATCCCTCAATAGTCAGGTTCATATCCATCTACCAGAGTTTTATATATTATTCTGACTTATAAATACTTCCGTTTCCAAGCTTTACAGACAGAAACAGACCCACAATTTAAGTGCTTAAAAACCTAAAAAGCGAAACCCCTGTTAACCTGATATGCCTAACGTCGTTCCACGATCAGATGTCTGCTCAGGTAAACTTTAATGCCTCCATGCCAGCCTAGCCCCCTCATCTATTAATTTTAGCATCTTCTAGTGCCCTTCTCAAGAGTTCCCTTATCTTATCTTGGCCTGTGGCTGCTATGTAGGGCCCCAGCCTAGGCCCATAAGGTCTATTGAATAAAAGCTGGTAGAGCCTCTGGAAGAGGATGCTCGGAGCCATGTCGTATGCCTTGGCCGTCTCATATATCAGGTTCTGGGCTTCATCGCTTTTTAAGAGCCTTCCCCCTAACTCCTCGACTATATGCTCCACCGCCTCCCTCTCCCGGCTGGTAAGGCTCACAGGTTCCCCACGTCTCTCCTCCTTGAAGTCCTCCACCCAGTTAATGGCGTACTGGATTCTCCTCTTAATGTCCTCTAGGTTCCCGTCTACTTTATACCCGTATTCCCTAAGCTTCTCCAGGATGAATACTTCTCTTCCCTCCTCCGGGGCCAGTTCAGCCAGATAGAGCAGCAGCCTGTAGGGGATGTGGATCGAGGGCCTTCTAGGCGGCTTTAGTAGGTGGCTGTACTCGTAGAGCCCCTTAAGCTTAGCCCTCTCCCTCTCATCAGGGATGCTCTTACGGTTGAAGTATATGTCTTCCAGTTCATCTAGTTCATCCATGTACCTCGGTATGTCGGTCACCGATACTTCGCGTGTTCCAACTATCCTCTTATACATCAGGAGGAGCAAAGAGTTTGGGCTTCCATACCTAAGCCATAGCTGAGGGGTTAGAACGTTCCCTTTGGACTTGGAAATCTTACCCCCTCCCTTCTCTAGGAACATCTCGTATCTCACGTGGAGCGGTGGGGGCTTCCCATAGACCTCCCTCATGATCCTATCGTTAACCCTGACTGAGTCAGAGATATCCTTACCATAGGCCTCGAAGTCCACATCTAACGCGGACCATCTCGCGGCGAACTCGACTTTCCAGCTTAGTTTTCCATCACCCGCCCGGTAGTCCACCTCCCCATTATAGCCGCAGCCGTTAATCCATCTACCGGCTATCGAGGACCCCTCGCATGTATAGGTGATCTTCCCCTCCTCCGGGATCCACCTTAAAGCCTTAGTCGTATATATTCGACCGCAGTTCCCGCATACCGGGAAATAGGGCAGTACTTCCAGGTACTTCTCCTGGGAGAGTTCTTCACGGATAATCCTCCCTATCTGGTCAGCCCTGTCCAAGGCGTGGCGGATCTCTTCGTTGAACAAGCCTTTCTTATAGGCTTCTGAGGCCGATATATGCGTGTAGACTATGCCGCACTTGTCAAGTATCTCTAGGAGCATGTGGCTCATATGGGCTCCATATGAGGCGTGGCATTTGAAGGGGTCGGGCACGTCGGACACCGGGCATCCTATATAATCCTCGAGCCATCTAGGCAACCCCTGGGGCACCTTCCTCAAGCCATCCTTGTCATCGGAGAAGGCGATGTACTCTGCATCCCGACCGAGATTCTCGAGGGCCAGCTTCACCCCATAGGCTCTAGCGGCATCTGCGAAGCTGCCGATGTGAGGGATTCCCGAAGCACCTAAGCCGCTCTCCACCCTGAGAGTCTTGGAGGTTCTACCTAGCTCCTCCTCCCGCTTTATCAGGCGGAAGGCCACCTTATCGAGCCACGTCCCCTTCCCTATCAGCTTTAAAGTCAAAGTCTAGGCCTCACCAGGATTTCCTCCCTTCTAACAACCTAAAAAGATTACTTAGCAGGTTTACATAGTGATAACTATTAATCTGCCCTATCGTAACTTGGATCAGCAGCTGGTTAATCCTTAAAAAGATTACGTTCATTTTTGCCTTGTATTCCTCTGCCTCACAGCTATTTTCCAGTAGATGAAAGGAGCCGCTATCGAGGCTGCGGCTATCAATAGGAGAGCTACCGTTGATACACTTAATTGCCCTTCCATGACCTCCCTTATGGCTATGTAGGCCCGCGTACCCGTTTGGGCGAGTATCATGTACAGGGTTATCTTGCCGGCCAAGGTCATCAGGAAGAAGAGCTTCAAGTCGACAGCCAGCGTTCCGCATATAATCCCTATTATATCAAAGGGGAGGGGTGTTGCAGCGAATATAAATATGCTCCATGCGCCGTAGCGGCTGTAGATGTATTTCGCGGCCTCGAGCTCATCCCTCTTCCCTATTATTCTCCTACCTCCAAGTCCTAGAAGATAGCTCGTCAACTCCCCTATGGCAGCCCCTGAACCGGCGGCCAAGGCTACAAGATAAGGGTTAAGGAATGGGCTTGCAAATATAACAGTCAAATATCCCGGTATCGGAAGGAGTATAGAGGATGAGGATAGGGCCATGGCTGCGAAGATCCCGACATACCCGTAGGCCTTCACGAGGTATCTCATATAGTCCTGTAAAGCTTGAATCCATCCAATCCTGAATTTACCTGCCTCCAAGCTCCACTCGTATGAACGTCTATGGATCGGGTCCAGTCCAACCGGCTGAGTTTATTTAAACGCTAATCAGAAATGTATTTGTTAGGCAGAGATATATTAGGTATCGGGCCGCTAAGAATTTAATATACGAGGAGGGTTTGATGTGGATTTGAACCATATGCGTCAGGAAATTCTAGATTTGATAGAAGACTACGACTTGGAAAATCTTAGGATCGGGGTTTTGGGCAGCCATTCAGCCTTAGAGGTTGCTTATGGGGCTAAGAAACTTAACTTCGAGACTGTCGTGGTATGCCAGAAGGGGCGGGAGAATATTTATACGCGCTATTATAGGAACCTTTTCGACCACGTGATCCTACTTGAAAGGTTTAGGGACATAGTCGATGACGAGATCCAAGGCAAGCTTCAAGAGCTTAACACCATATTCGTTCCTAACAGATCCTTCTCAGTCTACGTAGGCTACGAGCAGATCGAGGAGAGGTTTAAGATTCCACTCATGGGTAACCGGTGGATGCTACGCATAGAGGAGAGGGATTCTCCAAGGAATCAATATTATCTCCTTGAAAAGGCAGGGATCAAGACCCCTAAAAGGTTTACGAGCCCTGAGGAGATCGATAGGCTTGTCATAGTTAAAGTGCCAGAGATGAAGCGTAAGATAGAGAGGGCTTTCTTCTACGCGTCAACCCCGGAGGAGTACAAAGAGGAAGCTGAGAAGAGGATAGGCCTAGGGGTCATTTCCGAGGAAGACTTAAAGCACGCGGTCATAGAAGAGTTCATATTAGGTGCAAAGTTTAACGCCAACTTCTTCTGGTCTCCCATAGTGGAGGGTCTAGACCTCCTAGGTTTCGACCGCAGGATCCAGACGGATCTGGATGGGCTCCTAGACCTGCCCGCGGAACATCAATTGGATCTAGACATTATACCACAGAACGTGGAGATAGGCCATATGGGGGCCACAATGAGGGAATCCCAGATAGAGAAGATCTTTGAGGCGGGTGAACGCTTCGTTAAGGCTTCCATCGAGGAGTATCCGCCCGGTATTATAGGTCTCTTCGCGCTCCAAGGAGCCGTCACTAGGGACTTAGAATTCTATGTCTTCGATGTAAGCCCCCGGGTTCCAGGCTGCCCATGCGTAGAGCCCACTTCCCCATATATGAAATATAAGTATTTCAGGGAGGTAGGGCCAGGGGAGCGTATAGCGATGGAGCTCGAGTTGGCCGCCAAAAGAAAACTATTGGATAAGGTTGTGACGTGAATGAAGCCGAGGGACCCGGGGGAGGCGCTTCGAAACTATGATCTGGACAAGATCACCATAGGGACCCTGGGAAGTCATTCAGCCCTGAACATACTCAGGGGAGCCAAGGATGAGGGATTTAAAACCATTTGCATCTCCAAGAGCGAATCGGCCTTAATATATACGAGGTTTAAGGTAGCCGATGAACTCATAATCGTAACCGATTTTAAGGGCCTCCTAGACGAAAAAGTCCAGATGAAACTCCTCGAGAATAATACTATCCTCATACCCCATGGATCCTTCAACGCCTATATTGGCCCTGAAAGGCTCATTGACAAGCTTATAGTGCCGGTATTCGGTAACAAGGAACTCCTTATGTGGGAGGCGGATAGGGAGAAGCAGCTCCTCCTACTTAGAGAGGCAGGGCTGAAAACTCCTAAGAGCTTCGAGGATCCCAGAGAGATCGAAGGCCTTACCATGGTTAAATTTCCCGGCGCAAAGGGTGGAAGGGGATACTTCATAGCCCAAGATCGCAGGGACTTCGAACATAAAATAAAGGATATGATGAGAAGGGGGCTTCTGAGACCCGAAGACCGGGAGAAACTACACTTCCAGGAGTACATCCTCGGAGTCACCGTATACCCGTCATATTTCCGCTCAGTTATAAGGGGGTCCGTCGAACTTTTGGCCATGGATAGACGCTACGAATCCGCGGCGGATGGGATCGGGCGCATACCCGCCAAAGACCAGCTCAAACTGGATTTAAACCCGACATACACTGTTGTAGGAAACTTCCCCATAGTGGCCAGGGAGATGCTCCTGAAAGACTTCATAGCCATGGGGGATAGCCTCGTGGAGGCCTCCGAGAGGCTGGTCCCTCCAGGCCTTATAGGGCCCTTCTGCCTGGAAACCATCGTGAAAGACGACCTCAGCATAGTGGCCTTCGAGGTCTCCGCCAGGATCGTCGCGGGGACCAACGTTGGAATAGGAGGATTCCCATACGCCTATCTACTCCACGGAGAAGGGATGTACATGGGGAGGAGGATAGCCCTAGAGATCAAGGAGGGTATAGCCTCGGATAAGCTCAGCCTCCTCATCTCATAGGAGAGGTGAGATCGGCGGCCTCATATGAGGTTGTACGTCCCTCTTCCATAAATGGATCCTAGAAGGGTAGAGTCATGATCCAAACGGCTTCTGATCCTCTACAGGAAGGTGGGTGATTGCGCTGATCTCAGATTCATATAAAGAGCTTGTAAAGCTTCATATGGAGATAACTAAGTGTACCCGATGTCCGTTGTACAAAGGGAGGAGGAAGGCGGTCCCGGGCGAAGGTGATTTTAAAGCAGAGCTCATGTTTATAGGCGAGGGCCCCGGTAGAGAGGAGGATCTCCAGGGTCGACCCTTCGTAGGGAGGGCAGGGAAGCTTCTTGACGAGCTCCTAAACGAGATTAGAGTTGAGAGAAGCCATGTTTTCATCACGAATATCGTTAAGTGTCGACCATCTGAGGGTGGAAAGGATAGGAGGCCCACGAAGGAGGAGGTTGAATCCTGTACTGTTTACTTGGATAGGCAGATAGAACTGATAAATCCCAGGATCATATGCACCTTAGGCGACACCGCTGCAAGATATATATTCGATAAGAATAATCTGAGGATCGCACCCCTCTCAGTAATCCATGGAAGGGCCTTCAAGGTTGATGGGCGCATAATCTTCCCATGCTACCATCCCGCCGCAGCCCTTTATAATCCCCAACTTAGAAGCCTATTCTCGGAGGATTTCAAGGCCCTTAGGGGCATCCTAAATGCATCCATCATAAGGAGCGGCGGGAGGACCCTGGATGAGTTCCTCTAGACGGGTTCAAGCGAAGTCTTAGAGCCGCAAACCAGAGTATTCGACTTAAAAGTAGGCTGCGAAGTAGTTTCAGATAGACTGGAATGACTGGTTTTCATCTCATCTCATCTCAGGCTTCAAGGATTCATCGCTAGGAAAATTTGAGATAGTGCTGAAAAATCCTCCGCCATGGGTTAAAGGAGATCCGCGGATCCTATCTTCCAAAGAAAACCCCGTCTCCAATGACTCATTCGATAGTAAGCTTCATCTATAGGAGTTCAACCTCTATCTGATCGGTGAGCCTATATGATACTGAAAAGTTACCTCGATGTGCCTGAGGAGGCTGTGGATATGGAGGGCGCTAGGAATGTACGCATTAGATGGCTTATAGGAGACGATGTGGGAATAAATTTTGCCGTCCGCCGGTATGAAGTAGGGGGGCGTATACCAGTCCACGTGCACTCTCATGAACATGGAATATACGTCCTATCGGGTTCAGGGAGGCTCCTAGGGAAGGATGGGGCAATGGAACTGAAACCGAACCACTTCCTTTTTATACCCCCCAATGAGCCTCATGGATTCGAAAACGTAGGAGAGGAGTCCCTCGTAATACTGTGCATCGTCCCAATCAAGCGTGGGGCGACTAAGATTCTAGAGTAGGAGATGGGAGGTTCATCGAGCGCCTAATTCCAAAGTATACCTTGGAAGGGGAGGGCGTCTAGGTGAGGTCTAGGCTGGGTTTAGCGGCCCTATTCACGTTCATGGGAACCTTAGCGCTCATCACGTTAGCGGACGGCTTCGTAATAGGTTTTCATATGGGTTTCAAGGGTTTATCCCTCGAGGAGGCTGCAGCTGAGATGGGGAAACCCATAGTCGTCTTAAACGAGGTAATACTCCTGATAACGGCTTTGGTCTTCATCAGGTCTGCTTTAAAAGCTGGCATAGGCGAGATAGGCATTGCCCCCAGAAGCTTTAAAGCCTCTGATATCGGGCTAGGCATATTCGTAGGGTTATTAGGATGGATCGTCTCAGGCGTGATCACAGCCATCCTTATACGATTCTTCCCGGTGGAGGTCCCTGAATGGTATAGGAGGATGGTCTCCCCGGAGAGTCTAAGCGATCTCAGCGTCTATCTGCTCTTAACCTGGATGCTTATAGGTCCATGCGAGGAGCTCTTCTTTAGGGGAGCCCTACAAAACGCTTTAATAAGGTCGGGTGGATCCCTCGTCGGGATCCTGGCAGCCGGGCTCTTCTTCGGATTAGCACACTTCGATACGACGCTATGGATTAGAGGCGTAGGAGCGTCCCTCATAGGAATAATATACGGGTTACTCTACCATCGGAGGCGAAGCCTGATCCCATGCATCATCGCCCACTCGGTAAACGATACGATAAGCTTCGCACTAACCTTCATCATACATTGATTAATTGATTTATAGCTGGAAACAGCTATTAAACCTGTATTTAGTCTCTGAATAGCTAGGAGGCAGAGGGAGCCTGCAGGAAGGATATGGGAGCCTTGCCCGGATATGGATATAACGGTAAAGTCCTCAGGGTGGATCTCTCGACGGAGAGAATAGGCGTAGAGGAGCCTTCGGAGGCCTTTTATCGTAGATACTTTGGAGGTGAAGCCTTTATAGGATACTACCTCTTGAAGGAGATGGAGGCTGGTGTCGATCCTCTAGGTCCAGATAACCTGCTTATATTCGCCACCGGGGTTTTGACGGGCCACCCGTTCAGCGGTTCAGGCCGCAACAGTGTAGGGGGGAAATCTCCACTAACGGGAGGGTTCGGCAGCTCAGAAGTGGGAGGGTACTGGGGTTCGATGCTGAAGATGGCCGGATATGATGCCATAATATTTTCGGGGCGCTCGGAGGAGCCGTGTTATCTATGGATTAACGATGGAGAGGTTGAGATCAGGGATGCGACGCATATATGGGGTAAGACTACGGGCGAGGTCGATGAGATCCTCAAAAGAGAGCTTGGCATGGACGTCTATATAGCCCAGATAGGCCCTGCAGGGGAGAAGATGGTTAGATACGCCTGTGTGATCAATGACCTATCCCATGCGGCTGGGAGGACGGGCATGGGAGCGGTTATGGGATCCAAGAGGTTGAAGGCTGTGGCCGTGAAGGGGAATCGGCGACCTCCAGTGGCCGACCCTGAAAAAATAAAGGAGAAGGCTAGGTGGATCGCGGAAAACTTTGAGATGGAGATCCCCACCGGTAGGACGGTGAGGTCGCTCCATGAAACCGGCACGGGTGGGGGCCTCCTAAGCCTCAATGCCTCAGGCGGCTTGCCTACGAGGAACTTCCTGGAGGGCTCCTTTGAATATGCCGAGGAGATCTCAGGGGAGAGGATGGTTGAAACCATCCTCGTCGATAGACATACCTGTTTTGGATGCATCATCAGATGTAAGAGAACGGTGAGGATCGACGATCCCTATAATGTTGATCCAAAATATGGCGGACCCGAATACGAGACGTTAGCCTCCTTCGGATCAAACTGTGGGATAAGCGACTTGAAGGCTATAGCTAAGGCTAATGAAATATGCAACGCCTACGGGTTAGACACGATCTCCGCAGGAGTATCCATATCGTTTGCCATGGAATGCTACGAGAAGGGGATAATTACAGAAATGGATACGGGCGGCATCGCCCTTAGATTCGGCGACGCAAACGCTCTACTAGAAATCCTAAATCTAATAGTTGAGAGGAGGGGATTCGGGCGGCTCCTAGGGGAGGGAGTTAAGAGGGCATCAGAGAATATAGGAAAGGGATCGGAGAAGTTAGCTATGCACGTCAAGGGGTTGGAGGTGCCCATGCACGAGCCTAGGCTTAAAAAGGGCCTTGGAATAGGTTATGCCGTTTCGCCTACAGGTGCCGACCACTGCCATAACATGCATGATACACTATTCAGGGGGTGGACTAGAAACATGATGGAGATCCAGTCGCTGGGCGTATTAGAGCCGATTCCATCTAATGTTTTGAATCCGGAGAAGATTAGGCTCCTAGTTTACGGATCCAATTGGAGGCACTTCACGAACTGCGGGGTGATCTGCTACTTCACCCCATGGTACTACGCTGAAACCCCAAATCTTGTAAATGCTGTGACCGGTTGGAATACTACAACCTGGGAGCTCATGAAGATCGGGGAGAGAGCTGCCACGATGGCTAGGATCTTCAACTTAAGGGAAGGATTAACCTCTGATCAAGATACCTTACCTGAGAGGTTCTCCCAGCCGTTCACGTCCGGCCCCACAGCTGGAGAAAGAGTAACCTTAGAGGATGTGGAACGCTGCAAGAGGATTTATTATGGCATGATGGGATGGGATGAAAGAGGCATTCCAACCAGGGAAAAGCTCTACGAGCTAGACATAGGATGGGCTGAAAGCCAAATCCCAAAATATTAAAAAAGAAAAATAAAAATGGGTATGGATAGGTACATATATAATAATATCCCTTATTCTAAGGGTGGGATTATAGAAATATGGGGGCATGATCAACGGATCAGCTCTAGGGGAGGTGATTGGAATGGTCCACTGTGAGAAATGCGGTTTCAGGTTGCCCAGTAAAGCCAATTACTGTCCAAATTGCGGGTTCCCCGTGAAGGGGGGAATATCCGAGGAGTTAGAGGCTGGATCCGACCAGCTTGTAAGGAAGGTTAAGGAGCTTCTTCACGAAGGCAATGTCCGAAGGATCATAGTGAAAGATGAGAAGGGGGAAGTCCTATTGGAGATGCCTGCAACGGTCGGCGTCGTGGGGGCGGTCCTAGCACCTTGGCTTGCTGCTTTAGGCGCCATAGCTGCCATAGCGAAGAAATGTAGAATCACCGTGGAGAGAAGAGGGGAGACCATCACTAAAAAAGATTAAATCCAATCACTTTTAAAAATCGTTCTGACCCGAAAACGTATAAATATCTAATAAGGATTCCCAGATTGTAGAATAGTATATGATATGTCTGAAAGTAGATTATAAGAAAGTTCTAGTCCTACTTTAATAGCGGCATTATTCACGTCTTCCTCCTTAAGCGATCTTGGGGTCTCAGCAACATCTTTTCCATGGACCCAGGTAAACTCAGTTGGATTCGGAGATCCGAACAATACAGCCTCCGAGGACTCCATAGTGTCTAACTGAGCCGTCTATGTGGGTGTAGATAATGAAGTTACCGGCGCTCAGGTTTGGAGGAGCAGCGACGGCACGGCATGGAGCAGAGTTGGCACCGGTGGATTAGGTGGCTCCGACAATGTCTACTTCTGGGATTTCGCGGAGGCAGAATCGCAGCTCTACGCCTCTGTTTCAAATTCAAGCGTGGTACGGAGCGGAGGGGGGAGGGGGGTTGAAAATTAGGCCCTTCAACCTCTGAGCTGGGAGATACGATCACGGTAAAGTCTATTAGGAGGGGTCTTTAAGACGGATAAGAAAGAAAAAGAGAGTGAAGCTTTAGGGTTTATCCGCCCGCTTTGAATCGCTTAGATCCAATACTTAACTCCTCATCGGCTCTCCTATTCGTTATCCAGACGCTTGCCCCTATACCAACCATCATGATCGTCGATGAGACGAACACTGCCGCTCCAACCGAGCACAGCAAGGCCGCTTTGAAGAACTCCGATACGGCTAATAGGATTAGGCTTAGAATCCATACCAAGGATAGTGATTCCACGATGGACCTTCCGAATCGTCTATTCTTGGCCTCAACTCTTCTCAGCATCAGCGTAGTCGGGGGTGTCAAGTATATTAGGCCTAGGAGGGCTGAGGCCGTGAATCCTGATATTATAACGGCTACCTCGGGACTAGAATCGTGAAGGGTTGAGTAACCTTTCTCGGATATATGAAGTACGATTATAAGCGGGTAGAGCATAATCCTAGTCAGGGTTCTAGCCCATTCCTCCCGGGCTATGAACCTAGATATAGCTGGACTAAAAGAGTAATACCAGGCGTTGAAGGCCTTCAAGAAGTTGGATCCTGCGAAAGTCTTGAGCACATGCTCGTCTCTGAATTCGCGGAGGAATTGGACTTGAGGAGAACATAGATCCCTTTCCCAGAGGGATCTCCCAGCTCAGAGGTTGAAGGGCCTAATTTTCAACCCCCCTCCCCCCTCCGCTCCGTACCACGCTTTTTCTATTTATCTTATCATAATCGATTTATAGGCAGCCCTTTATAGGCAGCCCTTTGTGGCCTGCGGGTCTCCTCGGGTTCAGCAAGGTTTAAAAGTAATCCATTTTACTCTGAAATAGCCGCCTCTATAAGGGATGTGAATAAGGTGGGGCTTTGATGTTAGGCTGGTTGGTGGACCTTATTGAGATACCTCTTATTCATCGATTTCGATAATACTCTCCATGATACTGATTCCAAGTACATCTCTAAGCTGGATGGACTGCTGGGATACAGCGGCTCATTCTTATGGGACTCCTTCATGAACAGGATTCATAGGATGGTCCATGTAAATTTTCCCGAGAGGCACGACGATCTCAGGTTCCATGTAGAACTCCTCCTTGAGGCTTTAGGTGAGAGGGCCACCCCCAGGAACATTGAAAGGTTCATGAAAGCTTTAGATGAGGCTGAGAAGGCGTGCTGGATGGATCCGGCGTACTTCCCTGAGGCCCTGGACTTCCTTAGGAGAGCTAAGGAGGCCGGTTACGTCCTCTGCCTTACCACCGGGCCTAACTCCGCCCCTAAGGCCAAAACCTTGGAGGAGAAGCTCTCCTTCAAGGTTTTCGACTATGTCTTCGGCGAGGACGTCCTAGGCTGCCTGAAGTCTGAGCCGGAGTATTATAGGAAAGCCTTGGAGGCTGCGGATGGACTTCCCCATCTCACCGTTGTGGTTGGAGATACGTTATCCACGGATATTGCGCCGGCTAAAATGGTGGGGTTGAAAACAATATGGGTTAACAGGAAGGGATTAGACCCAAGGGATGCCCGAGTTAAACCCGACTACACGGTTAAGGATTTAGATGAGGCCTTTAAATGTATTCTAAGGCTTTTCCCAATAAGTAGCAAGGGGTGAGGCGATGGCTTCTCAAGGCATAGGAGTGGAGAGGAGGCTTATCGTCGTCCCAAGGATGTATACCGAGGAGGAGATGATTTTGGCTACCGGCGGGGAGATATCTAAGGAGGTTAAGGCCGAGATCGAGAAATTCTGGCTTAACTTGGAGGAGAAGCTCTCCAAGTTTGGAAGGATCCATAAGATATACAGGGACATGGTGACAGCCGATGGGGATGGAGGGGCTGAACAATTATCTGCAATGGACCCCCATAATTTCAGGGTTGTAAAATCTCTTATGGAGAAGGGGGCTAAGCTGGTGGGGACGGAGGATCCCCTGCTTATCAGGGAGGCTGAGGCTTGGGTTGGAGTCATAGCGTGGGGCTCGCCTTCAGCCCTGGAATTGTTCAGGGACAACCTTAGAGATAGGAATAGATACATCGCTGACAGGATCGAGGAGACTTTGAAGCCTGGGGAGGTGGGCGTCCTCTTCATTGACCCGAGCAGGGATGTGGCGCTCCCTAAGGGATTGGAGGTTATAAGGATCGAGTCTGGTTCGGTGGAGTTCGTTAAGGCCCTGATGAGTGGGAAAAAAGTGGAATAAATTTATATAGGAATCCGAAGCAAACTAACCCGATCAGCCATGACGTCAAATAAGACCCTGAGGACCGATAGGAGAACCTATACGAAGAGTTTAGCCGCCATAGGATTAGGGGCCGCCGTAGCCGCAGCCGGGGGCTCCTACTATTATTATTCATCCAAAAGGAGGGGGGAGGCCGCTGAGACGGAGAAGCCCTCAACCCTCAGGGTTAGAGCCTGGGGGGGAGGGTGGGCTGAGGGACTAAAGGAGGGTGTAATACAACCCTTCACGGAGAAATATGGGATAAAAGTTGAACTCGACTACACGGAGGACAACGTCCTACAAGCCAAGCTGAGGGAGATCATACCTGCGGGAGGGGAGCCGCCTGTAGACGTGAACTGGACCACAACCACGAACGCTATGAGGGAGGCCCTATGGGGATTCTCCTCACCCATCATGGAGGAGGATCTAACCCATCTAGATGAACTCCATGAAGCGGCTTATCCGGAGAGGATAGAGGGGATAGAGGGCCTCCCCTATATAAACGTCTACTCTTACACCTACTCTCTGGCATATGATACGGAGAAAGTACCTGAGAAGCCGGAGTCCTGGAGGATCCTATGGGAACCAGAGTATAGAAGGTCCGTGGCCATGTATGATGATGGAATAGGGTTCTTCGCAGTCCTAGCCAAGTTGAGCGGGGCGAAGATACCCGACGACATGGAGCCAGCGTGGAAGCTCCTAAGGGAATTGAAGCCCAACATAGCCTTCGTGGGAGAGGATCCAGACCTAACACAGGGGTTCGTGGAAAGGCAAGTAGCCCTCGAATGCACAATACCGACGAACGCTTTAGAAGCTAGGAGGGCTGGGGCACCCGTGGCCTGGACGGTGCCGGAGGAAGGGGTTACCATGGAAAACGACGCCATGTACGTCCCTAGGAACCTGCCTAGGAACAGGGACTACTGGGCCAAAAAGTTCATAGACATGGCCATCTCGCCGGAAGGTCAATCCAAATGGTGTGAATACTTAGGATGCCCCCCTGTAAACAGGAACGCGGAGATACCTGATTATATGAGAGGCGACCCAGCGTTTCCAACCTCAAAGGAAGACTATGATAAGATGCTCATAATCCCATATAAGATCCTGGTGGAACACGAGAAGGATTGGTTCGCTAAGTTCGAAGAGATCATGGGATGAAACGAGCTGATGGAGAAGCTTAAATGGATCCTCATAGATAGCCTCATACGGTTGAAAAAGGGAATACCTGGGAGGCTGAGGAGAAACCCAGGATACCTCCTAATAATTCCCTCGATGATATCAGTAGGGTTCTTGGCGGCAGGCCTCGCCTACTTAACCTCCTATAGTTTTCTCAAATTCCATCCGTCGAAGCTCATAATATACGAGTTAACCCTGGAAAACTATGTGAAGATCCTATGGAACCCCTCCTATTTAGGAGTGTTCGCTAGAACCATCTGGATAAGCCTCTCAGCGAGCATACTCGCCGTCGCCCTAGGCTTCTTCTACGCCTACCTCACGGTGAGGGTAGAATCACCCTTGGTTAGGAAGTTGCTTCTCATATCCCTTTTCATACCTTTCTTCTCAGGGGATGTCATAAGGGTCTATGGATGGCTTATAATCTTCGGGAAGAACGGCCTCGTCTCAAAGCTGACACAGACTCTCATAGGGAGGAGCATCGACCTAATATATACGGAGACGGCGGTCCTAGTAGGTTTAACGCAGATAATGATCCCGGTAGCTGTTCTGATGACCGCCCCAGCCCTTACCTTCGTTAAAAGAGAACTTGAATATGCCGCCCAAAACCTTGGGGCAGACGAATTGAAAACCCTGAGATATGTGGTTCTACCCCTCTGCAAGCCAGGCCTCATAGCGGCCCTCCTGACCACCTTAACCCTATCCATGACGGCTTACGCTGAACCCGACATACTTGGGGGTGGAAAGGCGAATTTCGTAGCCAACCTCATGTATACCTTCATGTTCAACGCCGCCGACTATCCAACTTCTGCAGCCCTCGGCGTACTATTAACCTCCATTATATCCATTGTAGTATTCATATTCCTGAAACGATTTGGTCTGGGAACCCTTATGTACACGAGGAGGAGTTAACGTGAGGATTAATAAGCTGAACCTTATCCTTTCACTCCTCGGCGCACTCAACCTGATCCTTCTATCGCTGCCAACCATTATAGTGGTCTCGACATCCTTCACCGAAGCTAGGATAGTTTCGTTCCCACCCAAGGGCTTCACTTTTAAATGGTATCTGGAACTATTCTCAACGGAATGGTTCACTAAGACCTTCATGAATAGCCTCTACGCGGCAACCATATGCACTGCCCTATCCATTCCTATAGGGGTCGCCGCAGCCCTGGCATTGAACAGGTATAGGATTAAGGGAGTGAACGGCATCCAGATATTTCTACTACTCCCGTTTACGGTTCCATTGATAGTATCAGGGATAAGCCTCCTATTCATATATGTAAGGCTGGGATGGCTGGGGAGTATACCCCCCATAGGGTTCGCCTTAATGATAATCAACATACCCTTCATGATCTGGAGTGTAAGCGCATCCGTCAACTCACTGGATCCAAACTTGGAATACGCGGCTCAAAATCTAGGGGCGGAGGAGGTTCAAACATTCATATACGTAACGGTTCCTTCGCTTCTCCCCGGGATAATCTCCGGAGCCCTGCTCATGTTCATACTAGGTCTAACCGAGTTCATAACCAGTATGATCCTGGTAACCCTCACGAACATGACCCTGCCCGTAGCCCTCTACAACTCTGTAAAGACCTATCTAACCCCCGTGCTTTCATCAGCCTCAACTATATACATTATAATAGCTGTATTAACGGTTTGGCTTGTCGATAAGATAATAGGTCTAGAGGAGTACATGAAAATAATATAAAGCTCCACATGACCACTAAAGACGAGTTAAGCGAAGGCAAATATATATCGGAATTAGCCTTCTCCATATTGAATGCCACCCCTTTAAAGGGGGAGGCGTGCAATTAGTCGATGAGCATTACTCCTTCCGGTATATATGCTATCGATGAGATTGCAGGAGGCTTCGTTAAGGGAAGTTCCATACTTTTAGCCGGTGCCCCCGGGACCGGTAAGACAGTTTTATCCGCCAAGTTCCTGATCGATGGCATAAGGTTGGGTGAGCCGGGCGTATATGTAACCTTTACGGAGCCCAAGGCCTTCTTCATCGAGAACCTGTCCAAGCATTTAGGCGTGGATCTTAAAAAATTTGAGGGAGAGGGAAAACTGAAAATTTTGGATGTGACCGCTTTAGGAGGCGGAGGCGCCTCAGCCCTCCTAGACTCCATATTAGATTCCGTCGAATCTCTCGGCGCTAGGAGGCTGGTTATAGATAGCTTCTCAGCCTTGACGAACGCCGTCAAAGACCCATTAGAGGTGAGGGGGATCATCCACACGATTATAGGGAGGATCGTCAGGGGGATGGGCTGTACAACCATAATCACCGTGGAGAGGGCAGGCATCGAAAGTGGAGTCGACTATGGAATAGAGGAGTTCGTGTCGGATAACGTAATAGTCCTCCATAAAAGGATTATAAAGGGTCGAGTTTTAAGGGAGATGGAGATCTTGAAATCCCGGGGAATCAGAGTTGCCTATCCATTAATACCATTCACATTGCATGGAGGGTTCGATGCCTTCCATCCATATATGGAATGGATGGAGCGGGAGCCCTCAGGGTTTAAGCCTGTCAAACCTAAGGCCGGCTACCTCTCCACCGGAATCGGGGACTTAGATGAGCTTCTAGGGGGCGGATTAGCTCCGAGAGGTTACTCCACCATCGAAGTCGGATCCAGCGTCCCCCTCCCTATCCTACGCCTCATCAGGCCGATGATAGTCCACGCATTGAATCTGGGGTATACCGTCTTCCTCCTTCCACCTATGGGGATGAGCGCCGCCCAATGTAAAGAAAGCATTGTCCCATATGTCGGGGCTGACGTAATTGATCGTAGGATGAGGGTTGTGGATTACGGCCCTGAAATCAAGGAACCCTATTGTCTCAGATTGGAGGGTACTGAGATCAGGAGTGATTTCTGGCTGATCTGGAGGACTTTGGAGGAGCTGCGGGGCGCCTCCGGGAAGAGCGTATTCTCGATAATAGGCTTCGACAGCGTCGAGTATATATACGGTTTGGACGAGGGATTGAAGATTTTAGGCTTCGATCTTTCAACCATCCGGAACACAGGGGATATACGGGTAAACCTGGTGAGGCCCTCGGTGAAGATGAAGAGGCAGCTTCTAGAGGCATCAGATAAGTACCTGGTCTTAGATGAAACCTACGGCTCTCTAACGCTCTACGGCTTAAAACCTAGGACGGGCATATACAATTTAGATATATCGTATAGAGACGGCGTCATGGAGGCCAAGTTGATACCGATAACCTGATGATAATTCTGGGGAGTGGAGGATTGGCTGGATTAGAGAAGGCTTTGATGGAGTCGATAGATGAGGGGCTACTAGCCTTAGGGATGAACGTCAGACAGGTTCTATACCTCTACCTTGAGAGACATTATAAGGTGAGGCGTGAGGATATCCCTGAGAGGATAAGGGATCTACATGATGTGCTAAAAGACTTATTGGGAGATGGAGGGGAGGTGCTAGAGAAATTTATTGCGAGAAGATTCTATTCAAGGCTCGGCTTAGAGTTCATAGATCATAAGGGATGGACTTTAATAGATTACCTGGAAAATGCGAGAAACCTGTATAAAGAAAACTAAAATATCCTATTAATACATTACCATAGTTGTCCATTAGAAAATACATTTTTATGATTCCCGATCATTCCTCCAATACCGTCATCCTACTTGGATCTAGTGTCACATAGACTTTATCTCCAACTTTAAGGTTTAATGGGGAGATGCTCGCCGTTACAGCTTTCAAGGTCAAGCCATCGGTTAAGGCCACCTCATAAATTATGTCTGGCCCCTCAAATACTTCTCCAACTATGGTCCCCTCAAAAATGTTATTCTCTACACCGGGTGTAGGCTCTCCGACCCTGGAGAGGATCACGTCCTGGGCCTTTATGGCCAGATGCACCATGCCCCCTCCCTTCCTCATGGGGGGAACCCTGACTTTAACCTTATCTGAGATCTCCACGTAGGGGCCTTTCTCATCTCCCCATAGGTAACCGTTCAAAACATTAGTAAGCCCCATGAAACTCGCTACAAATGTAGTCCTAGGTTTAAAGTAGACTTCTCTCTTCAATCCCTTCTGCTCTATCCTCCCATCCTTTATGACCATTATTTCATCGGCCAATACAAGGGCCTCCCTCTGATCATGAGTTACAAGGAGGGAGGTTGCATTCAACTCGTCGTGGAGCTTCCTCATCTCCACCTGCATCTCCTCCCTAAGCTTCCTATCCAATGCACCGAACGGCTCATCCAATAGGAGTATGGAAGGCTTGAACACGAGGGTCCTCGCCAGAGCCACCCTCTGCCTCTGGCCACCGCTCAACTCATGGATTTTCCTATCCTCTAGCCCTGAAAGCCTAACTATTTCAAGAATCTCCTTCACCTTACCGTCGATTACTGATGGATCTAAACGCCTCATCTTAAGGGGAAAAGCCACATTCTCATACACGGTCATGTGGGGAAAGAGCGCTAGACTCTGAAAGACCATTCCGACATTCCGTTCATAAGGAGGTTTATCGTTCACTAATTCACCCTCTATGTAGATCTCGCCTTCATCAGGGTGGATGAACCCCGCTATCATCATGAGCAGCGTGCTCTTCCCAGAGCCGCTGGGGCCTAGAATCACGAGGAATTCTCCCTTATCAACTTGGAAGCTTACATGATCAACGGCGACCAAATCCCGAAACTTCTTAGTTAAATTCTTTACCTCTACGACCTTGTTCTTCAAGGATCCTCGCCCATCCATGGGAATGAGACGACTCTACCCGTGAAGCTTATTCCTAATCTAATGGAAATAATTAAGCTCCGAAATAACCTTTTAGCCCAGGTATCTCCCCTCTCCTTGAGGGGTTCTCTTTGAGAGAATTTGAAACGGCCACTCCGAGGGCACGGAATGCGGATTCCCATGTATGATGGGGATCACTTCCCTTTAGCATCCTCAAGTGCACCGTTGTGTTCCATCCCTGTGCAAGCCCTTCTATGAAGGCTACTAAGTCGTCCCTGGATAAGTCCTCAACCCTCTCCCTCCGCGCCCCTTTACACATCGCCTCTATGTAGGCGTTTGACCTGCCCTCAATGGAGATTACCGCTTCTGAGAGGGCCTCGTCTAATGGGGCTAAGGCGAATCCTACTCCGTTTATCCCGAGCTCCTCTATGCGTTTCCTAGATAACTCCCTCAGGGCGGATCCGAGGGTTATCCCCGAATCCTCCGCTATCATATGGGATAACCTTCTATTAGCCTCCACATGGATCCTCACCGTGAGGCATCCCCATCGACCTATAGTCTCGATCATATGGTCGAGGAATTCATAGCCTGTACTCGAGTTAGAACGGTCCATCTTCAAGGCCAGCTCAACACCTATGATGGACTCGCCGGTCTTACGTTCCACGGCCACTTCCTCAACGCTCAATTTTTTAACTGTTAAACCCAAGCTGGACAACCTATATTACCTGGGGATTTAGCTATTGAAACTATATAATAAGGTTGCGGGTGAAATATGATTGAGGATAATCCATATTTCCGATCTAAACCCTGAAGAAAAAGCGAGACTGCTGGAGAGGTCGCAGGCCATAATCCATGAGCACATCGACAAGGTTAGAAGCATAATAGAGGATGTGAGGGAAAACGGTGATAGGGCGATAGTCAACTACATCGAAGAGTTTGATGGGGTAAGCCTCAGCATAGATAGGCTTGAGGTCTCGGAGGAGGACTTCAAAAAGGCCATGGGGATGGTAGATCCCAGACTTCTAAAGGCTATCCGGCACGCAGTAGAGAATCTGATGAGATTCCATAGGGAGCAGATGCCTAGAAGGATCTGGTTCACCGAGGTTGAGGATGGGATCCACGTAGGCCTCCAAGCCTCGCCGCTAACCAGGGTGGGACTTTACATTCCAGCAGGTAAAGGCAGGTTCCCATCCGTAGTCCCCATGCTAGGCGTTCCAGCGAAGGTTGCAGGGGTCGATGAGACCGTCCTATGTACCCCTCCCATCGATGGATTCGGAGATCCAGCAACCCTGGCAGCAGCTAAGCTCCTAGAGATAGACAGAGTCTTCAGAGTGGGGGGAGTACCCGCTATCGCCGCTATGGCCTTCGGTACTTCCACGATCCCTAAAGTGGATAAGATCGTGGGCCCCGGAGGGCCATACGTATCGGCGGCTAAGATACTCGTCAGGGATCATGTAGCCCTCGGTACACCAGCCGGCCCAAGCGAGATCATGGTCTTAGCCGACGAAACGGCAGATCCTAGGGTTGCAGCAGCAGAACTACTCTCAGAATCTGAGCACGGCCCCGATTCACCCGGGGTGCTGGTGACAACCTCTATTAGGATCGCAGAGGAGGTTAAAAGGGAGCTCAAGAGCCTTCTACCATTAATCCCAGATTGGAGGAGGCGTTTCGCCGTGGAGGCTTTGGATAAGTATGGGGCCATCATCGTGTGCAGAGACATGGACGAGGCGGTAGACTTCGTAAACGAATACTCCCCTGAACATTTATCGATACTCGCCGCTAACCCCTTAGAGGTTTGTATGAGTATTCGAAGCGCTGGAGCAGTGTTCCTCGGATACTATTCATCAGTCTCAGCCGGCTGCTACCTCACAGGTTCAAACGCCATATTGCCTACCGGCGGTTTCGGTAAAGCCTACTCCGCTACAACCGTGTACGATTTCCTGAGGTTCCAATGCGTAGAGTTTGTGAATAGCAAAGGGCTAGAACGCGTCCTGAAGGATCTAGAGGTCTACGCCGACTATGAGGGATTCCCAGCTCATAAACTCGCCGCTAAAATCAGGTTCTCCTAAATCTAATCTCCACAGCCTTCCCATGCTGGGGAAAGCCCTCATACTCCGCCAGTCCCGTGACGGCATCCCTGAGGGATTGAAGCCCCCTCCGATCCAAGAATGTGAAGTCGGTCTTCTTGACGAAGTGGTCCACCGAGAGGGATGAGTGCACCTTAGCCCCCTGGCCCGTCGGAAGTATATGGTTAACCCCTGCCGCGTAGCATCCCACACTTGAGGGAGAATATTCGCCTAAATATATGCTGCCTGCATTCTTGACTTTCTTCAATATATGGAAGGGGTTCTCAGCGATTATCTCTAAGTGTTCCACGGAGTATTCGTTTACGAAGTCTACCGCCTCGTCCATGTCTCTGCACACGATGATGGCCCCATACTTATCCAAAGCCTCCACGGCGAAACGCCTCCTGGGTATAGGCTGGTCGGGGAGCTCTTGGATAAGTCTCTCCACCTCCCTTTGAACCTTCTCTGCGAGCTTCATAGAGGTCGTGACCACGACCCCCGCAGAGTCTGAGCCGTGTTCAGGCTCTATCAGGAGATCCGCAGCTACATACACTGGATCTGCGGAGTCGTCGGCTAATATCAGGTTCTCGCTTGGACCCGCTATAAAATCTATCTCCACAGGAGAATGGATTGAGACGAGCTTCTTAGCTGCGGCTATCCATATCCCTCCGGGGCCCACGATCTTATCCACTTTAGGGATCGTGGAAGTACCGAAGGCCATAGCGGCGATAGCCTGGGCTCCTCCAACTTTATATACATTCCTAACATTCAGCATGTCAGCGGCTACAAGGGTTGCGTCATCTACTTCTCCGTTGGGCTTTGGTGGAGTACACACATGGATCTCCTCTACTCCAGCCACCTGCGCAGGTATGATGGCCATCAATGCCGTGGAGGGGAAGGATCCTCTCCCACCGGGCACGTATACTCCCACAGAGTGGATGGGAGTAATAATCTGCCCTAGGATTACGCCTTCGTCGACCTCTATGAACCATGAGCTTGACAGCTTCTGGGCTTCATGAAACCTCCTTATGTTCCTCGCTGCGTGCTCTAGGCATCTCATCACCCTAGATGGTAACCTACTCCTGGCCCTTTCAAACTCCTCCTCCCCCACCCTCAGCTCTCTTATCTCTGCCCCATCGAATCTAAGTGTATACTCCCTTAACGCTTCATCTCCCCGCCTTCTAACCTGGTCTATTATCTCTATCACTTTATCCGAGATCTCTGAGATCTCCATCATGGACCTCTTCTTTAACTGTTCCAGCTTGGCTTCCGGGATCTCTCCAAGCCTATATATGGGAATCACAGGCAAACCCTACAACCCCTGAATCCAAGTAATATCAGGGTTTCATTAAGAGCTTTTAGGATTTAAACCTAATAGGATTTAAACCTATATAGGGGGAGACAGGGCTTAACCTTGGCATGTCCCTCATATACTACCTGGAGGATTAAGGTTTGGTTAAATTATTCGGCGTCGATTATCGGAGGAGAGAGCTTTACAGGAGGATAGGCGATACCAGCCAAGTAGGCGGCATAAAATATTATGAGCTAAGAGACGGTAATGAGAAGGGCGTTGAGGCTCTAGACTTCAGGACTGGAAGCGGGTTAAGATTCACAGTCCTTCCAGGGAGAGGAATGGACATCTCCCACGCGGAATACAAGGGGATACCGCTATGCTGGAGGTCTCCAACCCGGGATGTAGCATCCTGGTTCTACGAACCCGAGGGGACTGGATGGCTTAGAAGCTTTTACGGAGGCCTCCTAGTGACATGTGGTTTAACGAGTGCAGGAGCCCCCTCCGAGGATGAGGGCGTAGCACTGGGACTCCATGGAAGGGCCTCTAATATTCCAGCTAGGAACGTAGCCTTCCAAGAGAAATGGGAAGGGGACGAATGCATCCTCCAAGCCAAAGGAACCATCAGGGAGACCAAAGTGTTCGGGGAGAACTTATCCCTTGAACGTTTAATCGAGGCAAAGCTGGGAGAGAGCAGGCTTTATGTCAGGGATAAAGTGGAGAACCTCGGTTTCTCGAGAAGCCCACATATGATACTCTACCATATAAACATAGGCTTCCCAATAGTAGATAAGGATTCCATGTTCCTTGCTCCAGTATCCAGTGTGAAACCTAGAGATAAAGAGGCGGAGGAGGGAGCTGAAGAATATAACAGGTTCAGCGACCCAATCCCCGGGTTTAAGGAGAAAGTATACTATCTCGACATGAAAGGAGATAAGAACGGAAACGTCTATGCAGCGATAGTTAACAGGAAATTCATGAATGGAAATGGAATAGGAGTCTATGTGAAATATAATAAAACTCAGCTCGACCATTTTATAGAGTGGAAGATGATGGGCGAAGGCACATACGTAGTGGGGATGGAGCCAGCCAACTGTAAAGTTGAGGGAAGGGCAAAGATGCGAAAGGAGGGGGCCCTCAAGTTCCTAGATCCAGGAGAAGCGAGAAACTATGAACTCGAGATAGGAGTATTAGAATCCAATTCACAGATAGAGTCGATGGAGAAGCTAATCCGGGAAATTTAATCTTTTCAGAACAGTAGAGTTAAAGGATTATTGAGCGACTGCGATTCAGGGAGTACTTATTACTACACATTTTTATTTATCAGGAATGGATAAGCGCCGTGTTCGGCCATCATCCTATTTTCTTGAGGGCCTTTTAAACATTTAATTATGTGATGATGTAGAGGATAATACTACAGATTAGGTTGTGCACCTCTATGGGGAAATTTGCTAAGTTAACCCTTATAACCACGTACATTGTTCTTATAGCAATTATAGGGGCAATGAATGTAATTATTATAAGTGCGGCTAGCGGTCAATGTTATCCTGGTAAGGCCACTTACCAGTATGGTGAAATAATCACAATCATACTTAACACTCCTACAGGTATTAATAACACTAAGATAGTCGTCTACCTGCCTAACGGTCAGATAACCACCCTTAATATTGGAAAGATTGGGATCGGGATTTGGCAGTTTCCACTAGGCCCAGCAGCCCCTCCTGAAGGAAGGAGAATGGTGATGCTTATGGACGGCTCCACTATATTGTTTACGAGCTATTACGACGTGATAGAGGCCGCCGTCCCTCCAGCACCTGAAGTTACCGTCCTAACAGTAACGGAGTATCGAATCCAAACCACTACAATATCTTCATTCGCCACTGTCACACAGTATGTGACAGAAGAAAGGACTGAAAAGGCCACGGAAACTTTCTTATATACAGTAACTATTGAACGAGCACCTCCCGTAAATGTCATCCATGCTTCATCTTTAGTGATTGCTTCTCTGGCAATTATAGTAATCCTGTTGATGGTAAAAATATCTAGAGAGAAGCTGCCTTAGACCCATTAGAATTCATTTAGAAAATAGGGGAAACCCATTAATTTTAAATAGTAATCTGATTAATTGAGTTTCCTTTATGTCCGATTTTCCGGAATTTCTAGTATCTTTCCAAATCATTCATTTCAAATACACAATCATTTTATTACTAAAATAATTTATAAGATAACTATGTAAGTTATCACTAATATGTTAACTCAAAATAACTATCTCCCCAAAGCCTTCTCTTGGCAGCATAAGTTCTAAAAATTGGACTAAATATAACTATTCTAAAAATAGAAGGCTCTACGAATTTAAATACCATGTTTATTTCATTGGATTTTGATCTTCGATTCCTTTCCAGACACATTTAATCTTTGTCTTAATAGTACCCACTTTAAATTCTACCACCAAAACGATAGGAGTACGATGACATTATAGGGGCTCAAAAGACATAGGAAGAGGCGCGAAACACATGAATAGCCAAACACTCATCCATACATTAAAGACTTAACGATTATCGTAGGGATCCCTAACCATTGCGAAGCCTTTTTAATTTCTCGATCTTCTGGGACTTATAACTCCTTTTCGTATAGACTAATTTTATTAGCTGGAGGAAGTGACTTCTGCAATTTTATACATTCAGGGTATACTGAAGCCATCGTGGAAGGAATATCACTTAAAGCTGTAATTCATATATACTCGTTATTCTAACATCTTTTAGCTTTCTTCACGACCCTGCCTCCCCAATTCTTATTCTTAAGGTATTTAGAATCCCAGCCAGTCCGCGGCAAACAATGGGGATGTCCGAACAGACATTAAAGAGGAGAACTCAATTCTTATATTTTTCAGAATATCTTTCTCTGTTAAATTTTGCGAAATTTTTCTTAATTTGCTCAACTCCAGGAATTAAAAAGGCAATAAAAAATTAATTAGAAAAGGGCATAGCTTAGCCATGAATCGGTTACAATGTTTTTCATAAATGAAAGCAGGCAGGGAACTGTTAAAAACAATTTCATGAAGCGGGGCTTCACCTAATTGAGCCAAGAAAAAATCGGTTATTCCCTAGACCCCCTTGATTCCATAACGCTCATCAAGGTTTATTATAGGTTTTAAGCCTTGACTCCGCAGACTTCCCATTTTGCGGAACTGCCCATCATATTTAGAAATTCCGAGTATTTTAGCTTTCATCTATTGCATTCTTCCTCTTATATAGGCTCACCTCCACATCGATGCCCTATTATCTCAACATTCATCAGAATATTGCTATTTAGTTGAGTGCCTTTCAAGCGATGCAACAAACCGTTTCCTCTACTTAACTAATACCTCTTCAAGAAGTATTTTAATAAGATCTATAGCGGAGATCACCCCTATAAGCTTCATCGATTTCGTATCAGAAACGACATAAACGTGATCTTCATCCTTCTCGAGCATCTTCTCTATAACGTCGAGGACATCGTCATCTTTTAAAGACAATAATGGAAACTTTAATGTAACCTGCGAGACCGGCAGACCCCATCTCTCCATTGGAAGAGAGAGTATATCCTCTATTTTCACGACGCCCACGATCCTACTTTCTCCATCGATTACCGGATAGACCCTAAATACATGTTCATCCATTATCTTAAAAGCATCCATGACCGTTGCATCCTCTTTTATTGCGATGGGTTTCCTAACCATAACATCCCCAACTTTAATTCTCTCCGCTTCACTCATGAATCCTTGCCTAGTTAGATAGCGCAATTCCGCTAAGGCTTTCTCCTCTTCCACGGGCTCCTTAGGAAGCTGACTTTCGTAGAAACACGATCTACCTGAAGTAATATAGCTTGTAGATGCAGCTATCACGGTAGGGATTATCGATGAGGGCCCTAACGTCTCTGCCACGAAGGCTATGCTTGTTAAAAGCGTTTTATTTGTTGCCGCTATCATTGCGGCAATGGAAGCCATGACTAAAATCTCATCTGATCCAAGGTTCAATGCTTTGACGTAGATTACGCCGAGAACTGCGCCAACATAAATTGAGGGTATGAAGAGCCCTCCGTTTCCCCCGAAGTTTAACGTAATAGTGGTTGTTAATATCTTAAGGATAATAAGTGTGATCAAGAATAATATTGAAGCCCTGTATAGTTCTCCGGCAGCCGCCTGAGAAACCACTTGGTAACCGATCCCCAATACTTCGGGTCGAATAAACCCGAAAACTCCGATTATTGATCCGCCAATTAACGGAAGGAATATCCTACGGCTTGATAAAACCGCCCTAGACTCAGCAGCTCTAAACAGGGTTACAAAAACTAATCCCACTAAAGCTGCTAACACACCTAGCGGGAGTGAATATGCAATGTCGCTTAAAGACAGGTTTAGCCTTATAGTTGGGATAAATATGGTTTCCTTGCCCATGATCAATGCGAAGGTCAAGTATGAAGCAACAGAGGATATTGAGGCAGGTACAAAGACGTCCTTAGCGAAATGCCTCCTGAAGGGGATTTCTAAGGCAAATAATATTCCAGTTAAAGGCGCCTTAAATATTGCAGCTATCCCTGCAGCCGCGCCAGCAAGCATAAAGTTGCGGGCTTTCTCCTGAGTTAAATGAAACCTCTGGATCACGGTGGATGCTACTCCCCCTCCTAAAAGGAGGCTAGGCCCCTCCAATCCCGCGCTCCCTCCTAGGCCTATGGTGACCACTGAGGCAACAACCTTACTTGAAAAGTCCTTGAAGTTTATTAGTCCACCTCGATAATTATAGGCTTCGATTACCTGCGCTGTCCCGCAGCCCGTGGACTTGGCGATGGCAAACTTCTTGACAACAGAGTAGGATATTAAAAGCCCAATTATGGTGCAGATAACCGTAAAGTATCGAGAGATCCCAACTAAAGTGCTTCTAATAAAATCGATGTGAATGTAAAATTCATAAACAAATATAGTGGATAAGCCTACGATGACGCCTATACCCGCTGAAGCCATCATTTCCTCTAGAAGCAAAACTGCATCTTCACCGCTAAACTTTAATTTAAGCGAGGAATTCTGAGGATCCCGGTTTATATGATGGGGGATGGAAATCGATGAGGCCATAATATCGCATATCCTCCCCATATCCAGATATGATATTTTGAAAGACTTTTCCCGGGGGGAAACCCGAATTAGGTGAGTACTAAGAGAATTTTTGGCCATTATAAAAACTTTTCTAACAGGGTCTCGTAGAGTCTTCTAACATCAACGAATGGGGAATTCTCTAAAAGTTTAACCAGAATTCCATAAATTTTATTTTAAAATTTGAGATCTTCGCTGGAGAGATATAAATACTCATTAGTGAAAGATTGGAGGTGTGGGGGAACACTGTGGTAGAAAATATGGATAAAATATTTGCGGCTACCGCTGGCCCCAATGACGGCGATGAGGCCTATAGGATCGAAGGAGAGACGATTAAGCATATCTATCGAAACTATCTAATGGATGAATCAAGGCTTGAGGGAGACGCCTCGATCCTTTATTTCCCTAAAACCGAGGTTCACATAGCTACCTTCCTTGAGGAGATGAACTCTAAGGGGATACCTGTAACCATCTCTGGAGGCAGGAC
>Ga0207433_10002886_pt1 | contig 34030 bp, 31 predicted proteins | sample YelNatPaOPGAMG01_FD_187559 | JGI IMG/M metagenome (GOLD analysis project Ga0207433, IMG submission 187559) | Hot spring thermophilic microbial communities from Obsidian Pool, Yellowstone National Park, USA - OP-RAMG-01 (SPAdes) (version 3) | ecosystem: Environmental > Aquatic > Thermal springs... | reverse complement strand
ACCGGGAGGCAGCTCCCGGTCCCTTTCATTTTTCGTCTGGTGGGACCAACCGTTACCGTTTCTCGAAATCCCAAGCACGAAATCCGAAACAAACTCAAGGGCCCAAAACGCCCAAAATTCAAAACGGCCACACTATTGGAGCCCGCCGTTCGCCAAGCCAGCAGACTCGACCGCCTTGACCTCGGGCCGCCATGGCCATGGGTAGCACCGGCCGCTGGCCGGTCGGTTTCGGCGGCCCGCCGAAACCCATTGGAGCACAGTCGGGAGCTGCCCGTGCGATGCCGGAGGAGGCGCACTCGACTGCGCGCCAGCCTTTGGAGTGCGGCGGCTGTGACGCCGCTTTCAATCCTCAGTCCGCAAGCCTGCCGAAGCACCGAACGGTCTGGCGACTGCCAGTCGGCTGTAGAAAGGAGAATGCCATTCTGCGCTACAGGTGGCCGGGGCCACCCACTGAGCAGACGGACCGGTTTCGAAGCTGAGGCAGAGTTTCAGAGGTCAAATGGGGCGCTGCGGTACCCAGGGCGGCGCTGCGCTTGCCCTGGGCTGATAGACCGCCGCACCGTCGGGCGGCCGTTGGTAGCGCAGGCTGGTAGTCTGCTGTATCGCGGATTGGGAATCCGCAGACCGTTCACTGCACCCGCGGTTTCACCGATCGTCAGTTGCAGACCTGGAGGCGGTTGGGTAGCACCGGCCGCTGGCCGGTCGGTTTCGGCGGCCCGCCGAAACCCATTGCAGCAGTCGGGGGCTGCCCGTGCGATGCCGGAGGAGGCGCACTCGACTGCGCGCCAGCCTTTGGAGTGCGGCGGTTGTGACGCCGCTTTCAATCCTCAGCCCGCAAGCCTCCCGAAGCACCGAACGGTCTGCCGACTGCCAGTCGGCGGTACAGCAGCATGCCATTCTGCGCTACAGGTGGCCGGGGCCACCCACTGAGCAGACGGACCGGTTTCGAAGCTGAGGCAGAGTTTCAGAGGTCAAATGGGGCGCTGCGCTACCCAGGGCGGCGCTGCGCTTGCACTGGGCTGGCCTACCGCCGCCGCGTTGGGGCGGCCAACGTCTGGTGAAGCCCCGACTGATGGCCGGTCGGTTTCGGGGGCCCAGCGACACCATAACCCCAAGCTTCGAGCTTCCAGCTCCCAGCTTCCGACTCGATGCTCCATGACCCATGCCCCATGCTAGCTTGTGCACTCGGTCCACTGAGCGCTTGCGCGCAGGCGTCGACCGCTCTTGCATTCGAACGCGCTGAAGCTTTCTCGGTGATAGCGAGGCGGCAGCCGGGCCGAGCAGGTCGGCAGGGTCAGTCCGCTCCGGATGTGGCCGGCTCGGTCGGCCGGTTAGAGACTGGGGCTGGGGTGAGACCTTCGTGCCGTGGTTCGACGCCCCACAGATGCCGCACGAAAAAGTCAGCGCGACGCCGCCGGCCATAGGGGCTCTCAGCAATGCCGTGGCCGCCTCCGGGCACAATCAGCAGGTCAAAGTCTTTGTCGGCTCGGATGAGGGCATTGACCAGTTGCATGGTTGAAGCTGGGTCCACGTTCCGATCCAATTCACCTACAATCAACAGCAGTCTGCCTTGCAGTTTGTGGGCGTGGGTGACGTTGGAGGCTTCGGCGTATTCGGGTCCAACCGGCCAGCCCATCCACTGTTCGTTCCACCAAATCTTGTCCATGCGATTGTCGTGGCAGCCGCAATCGGCCACGGCCACTTTGTAAAAGTCGCCGTGACGCAGCAGGGCGCTGACGGCGTTTTGGCCACCGGCTGACCCGCCATAAATTCCGACTCGGCTCAAGTCCATTTCCGGGTACTTGGCGGCGGCGGCTTTCATCCAGGCAATCCGGTCTGGGAGGCCGGCATCACCGAGGTTTTTCCAGCAGACGTCATGAAAGGCCTTCGAGCGATGCGAGGTGCCCATGCCATCGATCTTAACCACAATGAACCCCAGCTCAGCCACCTCGTTCATGGTGCCGTGCCAGGGTCTGAACGCCTTGGGCACATAAGCGCTTTGCGGCCCGGCATAGATGTCTTCCAACACCGGGTATTTCCGGTTGGGATCGAAGTTAGAAGGTCGAATGATGATGCCGTAAATGTCGGTCTGGCCATCGCGGCCTTTGGCGACAAACCGTTCGGGTGGCCGCCAGCCGGTCCGGAACAGGGCGGTGGCGTCGGCCCGTTCCAGCTCGCAAATGAGGCGTCCGTCACTGGCTCGGCGCAGCTCGGTCACTGGCGGCAGGTCCACCCGCGACCACGTATCGATGAGGAACTGCCGGTCGGGTGAAAACTCGACGGTATGGGTGCCGTCCCCTTCGGTCAAAATGGTCAGGCCTGTGCCGTCGAAGTTAACCCGGCAGTAATGCACGTAGTAGGGGTCTTGCTCGGGCCGGATGCCGCCAGCTCGGAACCAGATTTGCCGGGCCGCTTCGTCCACATGATCCACGCCGCGGACTACCCACGGGCCGCGTGTGATCTGGTTTTTGACCTGGCCAGTGCGGGCGTCGTAGAGGTAGAGGTGATTCCAGCCGTCGCGTTCGGACATCCAGATGATTTCGCCGGTTTGGTCCAGGTAATGGCAGAAGAACTTGCTGCTGTAGCAGATGAACGTGGGGCTGCGCTCCTCGATCACGACCCGGACCTTGCCGGTGGCGGCGTCCACGGCCAGCACCCGCAGCACTTGGTGACCGCGTTGGTTGTAGAGGAAGGTGAATTCGCGGCTATCGGGAGCCCAGCGGATGTCGGTAATGCTCCAGGGATTCTCGAAGAGGACGTCGGAGATCGGGATTTCGCGGCCCTCGACCGCATCGAACAGATGCGGTTTGGACACCGTAATCCGGTCGCCCGGCTTCTCGTAATCGACGGCATGCAACTTGGGTTGGAGCTGGTCCTTGGGTGAGGACTCGATGAGATAGATTTTTCGGCCTTCGCCCTTGCGGGTTTTAAGTGCGACCAGTTTACGTGAATCGGGTGCCCAATAGACTTGCTCTTCGGTGTAGCCGTCCTCAGCAGTGCCGTCGGTCGTCAGGGCACGTTCTTGGTCTGTGGTGAGGTTGTGCAGATGCAGGTTGTAATCGCGAAGCACCACACGCCACTGACCATCCGGACTTTGGGGGGCGCGGCTGCGCGAGCGTCTGGGTCGGGCTTGGCGCGGCGGGGCAGGCTGGTCAGTGGCTGCGCCGTCGATGATGGCTTCGCCGCCGCCTTCGACTGCTTCGAACACGGCCAAGGTTTTGCCTGCCGCATCGGTCACCAACCACACGTGCCCAGCGTAGGTGTGTTGGTCGAACCGTTGGCCTGGTCCGACGGTGCCGTATCGACGGCGCTCGCCGGTCTCGGTCAACCAGTAAATCACCGCTTCAGCCGTGGTGCGGTTGACAAAAGTAATGGACGTTTCCTCGCCGGTCCGGCGCGTGGGCCGTGGCTGGGTCGTGGCTGGCAGCGAAGTGCTGAGGCCATCGGCGCGGTTGGTGGGTTCCAACGTGTAGCTATGCAGGTCCAACAGCCACCAGCGACCCTGGCTAGCGAGCAACAGGCTGTCGGGTTTCGGCCCCCAATCCAGGCGGTCCACCGGCACCCGCTCCGGCTGGACCGGCTTGCCGATGGCTTGCGTCAGTGCACGAGCCAGCTTGGCGTGATCGAATGCTAGCCGGCGCTCGCCTCGAACAGCGTCCACCCAAATGAATTCGCGTCGCCCGCCAGCCAGGTCATTGCGATACCAGAAGTTGGTGTTACCCGGTAGCCAGTTGGCGCGGACGCGCTGCTTGAACACGGTGTTGACCGTGGCTTCGCGGAGTCGGGCTGCGCGTTCGTAGTCAGCTTTGCTGCCCTGAGCACATGCCAGGCCTGCAGCCAAGCTCCACAGCAGGCCCGTCAGCCATGCACTGATCCGGTTGGTCATGGCTTGGAAATAGTCAAGTGCAATGGTGCAATGCCAGGCCAAAAATGATTCACTGTCTGCCCACCGGGTGCTGCTCCGAGCTCAGGCCGTGGCCTAGAGCTTCCTATTGTCCTTGGGCCAACGCTGTTTCGAGGCTGAACCGCACGAACATGGCTGGGTCGCCTACCGTGGGCTCGTCACGCCGAACCCGTTCGAGCACCTGGCGCATAACCGGCCAGGCTGGCCGGGCGCGCGCACCCAACAGTTGGAGCGCGCGGGCGGCGTGCAGCGCCACGTCGTATCGAGCTGATTGCAACTCCTTTTGCAGAACTGCCAAGGCGGCCTCGGGTTCACCCAGCTCGACCAGGGCCGCAGCCGCCTCGATACGGACCACTGCGCAGGAATCGTGCAATGCACGCCGCAACGCAGCAGTGGCTGGCCGAGCAGCCTCGCCAGCCGCATGTAGCCCCACAGCCGCCCAGTACCGGATACCGTCGTGCACGTGGTTCAGCAGCGCGATTTGTTGCGGCACGGCTTCGGGTCGGCCCACAAGTTCGGCGGCCTCCAATAGCCGGTCCAAAGGATACTCCGCTTCGTCTCGAGCCAGCTCATACGGTGTGCGGTTGGTGCCGATGCGATCCCACACCTGGGGTTCGGTCAAGAAACCCACATCGCGACTGCGCAATAGCCAGGCGCGCAACGTTTGGCGCATGTGGTTCAACACGGTGCGATGCGCCGGTGAGTCGGCCAGGTTATGGACTTGGTGCGGGTCGGTCTCGGTGTCGTAGAGTTCCTCCAACGGTTTGCGCGGTGCAGCATAGCGAAGCTGGGCGGGGTTCAGCTTGCCCTCAGCGGCCAGACGGGCCATCTGCCGGCGGAAGGCCGATGCATCTGAGTAAGCCTCAGGTTGCATCCAAGACAGGTGCGGCATGAAGTTGCGGATATAGAGGTAGCGCCGGTCCCGCACCGATCGGGACAGATCGAACGCTTCGTCCACACGGTCGCGTGCGCCAAACACGCATTGGCGGGGCGGGCCTGCGGCTTTCCCCAAGAACAGTTCGCCTTGCATGTGGGTTGGCACCGGCACGCCAGCCAGGCTCAACATCGTCGGCGCAAAATCTACAAAGCTGACGAGGCGGTCTGTAGCTGTGCCGGGCGGCGCCGGGGCTAGGTGGCGGAATTTGTCTGGGAACCGGATCAGCAACGGCACACGCAGCCCGGTATCCCACAGGCACCGCTTGCCGCGGGGCATACCCATACCGTTATCGCCGTAAAAGAACACAATCGTCTCGTCAGCCAAGCCGTCGGCTGCCAGTTGGTCCAGCAACGCGCCTACTTCACGGTCCAAGAGCGTGATGCAATCGTGGTAACGCGCCCAGGCCTGCCGGGCTTCTGCTGTGTCGGGGTAAAACGGTGGCAGCGGTGCCTGGGCCGGATCGTGTCGTTCATGAGGGGCCAGCTTGGCACGCACTTCATTCTCGAACTGTTCATCCGGCCAGACACTGGTGCGGGACTGGTGAGTGGTCATGAAGTTGAACACGGCGAAAAACGGTTGGCCAGGCCGACGAGCGCGCCAGTGCGCCTGAGTCGAGCAATCGTTCCAGCAATCGCGGATGAACCGGGCCTCGTCACGGAGGTTGTAATCGGTCTTGACGTTGTTGGCGGTGTAGTAGCCGGCTTGACGCAGCAGCGCGGCAAAGCCTCGGATATGCGCCGGCACTGGGAATTGGGAGCGTAACCGTTGCGTGCCCAGCGAGGTGGCATACAAGCCGGTGATCAGGGTCGAGCGGGCTGGCGAACAGACCGGTGCCGTGGCAAACGCATGGGTGTAACGGACACTTTGGCGGGCCAAGGCATCCAACCGCGGGGTGCGCGCATAGCCATCACCGTAACAGCCAAGGTCAGGACACAAATCCTCGGCTGTAATCCAGAGGAAGTTCGGGGCCGACGCAGCTTGGCTAGCAGCCCCGTGCAGCCGTAGCAGCGGCAGCACAGCCAGCAGTAGCCTGCAGCACAACACCCTCAAACTAGAGCCGGCGACTCGATTGTTCCGGGCAGTTCCTCTGATGCGCGCCTGTGTTGGTGAACCCATGTGCTGCCGGGCATTGTGCCAGGCCAACCATGTGTTTGAAAGGCTTGGGTGCTGACGCCGGGTCAGCGGAACCGGTGGCCTGCCGGCTGGGCTCGAGCTCAACTGCGGTCAGGGGCGACCGGCTGCGTAGGGTGGCTGGCTGGTTTGAAGTTGCGAGTGCTGCGGCCCAAGGTTCAGCGGCAAGCTCGACTTGGGCAGGCCGGTTGGCTGTGAGCTCGAGGGCACGCCAGGCTCAGGCCCAAGGCGGGCTGCTGCCCGAGCCGGCCCCAGCGCTTCGGGGCGGGTCCAAGCCAGCGAGCTGGAAACCGTGTGAAGGAATCGTCCAGGTACAACCCCCAAAGCCACAGTCAGCGCAATCAGGGTCAAGCACAGTAGCCGGGCTGGTGTGTGCAGGCGAATGGGTGCCTGGGCAGGCTCGGGCGGCTCGCGCAGGAACGCCTCGCGGACCATAGCCAGGTAATAGTAGAGGGCGATGGCTGTGTTGAGCACGGTCAGGATCACCAAGGTTACATGCCCTTTGGCCCAAGCCGCTAGTAACACAGTCAATTTGCTCATGAACCCTGCAAACGGCGGGAATCCCGCCAAGCCCAATGCACCCACCGCCCAGGTTACGGCCAGCCACGGCGCGCGTCGGTACAGGCCGCCTAGGTCAGCGAGTGTCACGTTTGCTCCATCGGGCGCCAACAGGCTCAAGACGGCAAAGCAGGCCAGCGCCATGAACAGGTAAGCCACCGTGTAGTAGAGTGCAGCGGTGTAACCGGTCTGGTCCAGCGCAACAAACCCCACCAGAGCGTAACCCGCATGGGCAATAGCTGAAAAGCCGAGCAACCGTTTCAGGTCGGTCTGCGCCAAAGCAATCAAGTTGCCGTAAAACATCGACGCCACCGCCAATAGACTCAGCAGCTCCGGCACGACCCGTGGGTCCGGCTGGGCCAGCGTGGCAAACCGGACCAACACCGCCACCGCACCGAGCTTGGGTAGCGACGCGATGAATCCGACCGTTTCGTTCGAGGCGCCCTGGTAAACGTCCGGTGTCCAAAAGTGGAACGGGAACAGGGCAAGCTTGTAAAACAGGCCGCAGAACGTAAGCACCAACCCAAAGACCGCTGCGGTCGGGAGCGGGGCTTGTAACCGCTCGAGCATCACCGGCAGCAAGGTCGTGCTAGTCAGGCCGAAGAGGTAACTCAGGCCAAACAGCATCAGGCCATTGGCCGTCAGGCCGAACAACAGGTACTTGATGGCCGACTCCATCTGGACCCGCTGGCCGGGCCGCTCGCGGCGCATCGCCACCAGCAGAAACAGGGGTAACGACGCCAGCTCTAGCGCCACAAACAGGGTGATCAGCTCGATGCAACTGACCAGCAACATCAGCCCCGCCACGCTCAACGTCAGTAGGAGGTTATACTCGGGCCGAACGGCGCTGGGGATATCGGGCAGTTGACCCTGCTGCAGAGCCACCAAGCCAAAGCCCACCGCCAGCACCAGCTTTAGCCATTGCGAGAAAGCGTCCACTTGATAGGCGCCGTCGAACAGCGTTCCTCGGGCCGGCAGGGCCACCACAGCGCTCAGCAGCGCCGCGGCGGCCACGGCCAAGAGCAGACGCCGAGCCGCTCGGTCGCGGCCTTGGCCTAGGCTGAGGCCAAACAGACCCAGCGCACCGATCAACACAACCAATTCGGGTAGGAAAGCCATCTCAGCTCACAGGCCAAACTGGACCTTGGAACATTCCGACCGGCAAGGCCGGCGCCGAGCTGGGCGAGATTTGCTCCAACAACTGGCGCACCACTGGTTCAAACAGCCGCACCACTGGGCCGGGCTTGAGGCCGATCCAGAACACCAGCACTAACAATGGCGCCAGGGTCACCACCTCGCGCAGGTTCAAATCCGCCACGCCCGAGTGGTCCGGGTTCTGCGGACTACCGTAAGCGACCTTTTGCAGCATGCGCAAACAATACGCCGCAGCCAACACTACCCCAGGCACCGCAGCCAGAGCGATGGGCTTCGAATACTGGAAAGCACCGGCCAAGGCCAAAAATTCGCTGATGAAATTGTTCGTGCCCGGGAACGCCATCGACGCCAGCGCAAACACGCCAAAGAACCCTGCGAAAACCGGCATGTGCTTACCCAACCCAGCCGCTGCGGTCAGCTCGCGGGTGTGGAGCCGCTCATACACCATCCCCACGGCAATGAACAATGCGCCCGTGGCAATGCCGTGATTGACCATTTGTAAGATGGCACCTTGGAGACCGGCTTGGGTGAGGGTGAAAATGCCCAACGTCGCAAACCCCATGTGGGCGATGCTGGAGTAGGCCACCAGCCTTTTGAGGTCTGTCTGTGCCAGAGCGGTCAAGCCGCCGTAGAGGATGGCCGCCACCGAGAGCCAGCTCATATACGGCGCCAGCAGCCGGCTTGCCTCTGGGCTAATGGGCAGCGACAAACGCACGAACCCATAGGTGCCCATCTTCAACAACACACTGGCCAGTAGCACGCTGCCGGCAGTGGGCGCCTCCACATGCGCCGCCGGCAACCAGGTGTGGAACGGGACCATCGGCACTTTGATGGCAAAGCACAGGAACAACGCCGCAAACACGCCCAGTTGAAACGCCAGCGGATAAGCCCGGCCCAACAGTGCCCGCAGGTCCAACGTGCCGCTGTGCAAATACAGGGCCACAATGGCCACCAGCAAACCCATCGAGCCGGCCACGGTGTAAAGGATGAACTTCACCGCTGCATAGACACGGCGTGGCCCGCCCCACACGCCGATCAGCAGGCCCATCGGGATCAGCATCGCCTCCCAGAACAGGAACAATAACACCAGGTCCAGTGCACAGAACACGCCGAGCATGGCAGTCTCCATCATCAGCAGTGCCGTCATGAACTGGCGCACCCGAGTGGTGATCAAGCTCCACGACGCCAGCACACACAACGGCATCAACCAGACCGTCAGTAACACCAGCACCAAGCTCAGCCCATCCACACCCAGCCGGTAACCCAGGCCCAGCGGCAAAATCCAAGGTCGATCCTCGACAAATTGGAAGCCAGGTGCAGCGGGGTTGAACCCGAGCAACACCGGCACTACGGCTGCGGCGATCACCAATGTCACCCCCAGCGTCCACCACCGCACTGCGCGGTCGGTGCGCAGCAACGCAAGGAGCGCAGCGCCAGCCAGCGGCGTCCAAATCAACACGCTTAACCACGGGAAACTGGCAGGTAAGCTGGATGGATTCATGGCGCCAGGTTCCGGTACAGCACCACTCCCACCAACACCAGTGCCGTCATGCCCAGCGCAAGCAGCAGGCTTTCCTGCACATGGGCGCGTTGGACTCGGCGGAGCCGGCTGCCCCAGCTCATCACCAACGCCGCCAAGCCATCCACGGCACCGTCAATTATCCGCTGATCAAACCGACCTGCCCGCTGCGCCCACTGGACCAAGGTCGCCAAACCTGCGCGCCGGTACAACTGGCCCACCCAGCGGTCCACCGCCTGTACCGGGCCAGAGGCCAACCGCGCAAAAGCTCGGCCACCCATGCGATAAAACCAGTCTGTGTCCAAGCTGATGGTGGGTTCGGGCATCAGTGTCTTCAGAAACACGAAGAAGCCCAGGCCGGTGAACAGGAGCACTTGCAGTGTTTGGCTGACGTGATAACCCGTGTAGGGTTGGTACACCACCGGCTGCAAGGGCAGCAACCCATACAAACTGCTCGGGAAACACCCAATCCACACGCACAGGGCTGACGTGATCGCCATCGCCAGGTTCATGTTCCAACCCGGATCGGCAGCACGTTCCCACACCGCCGGCGCACAGCGGTTTTGGCCGAACCAGATGAAATAGGGCACTTTCAAGCCCGTATGCAGAAAAGTGCCGGAGGATGCCAGCATTAACCCAAACCCAGCCCAGAGCCGATGGCCCTCGAAACTGGCGGTCACAATCATCGACTTGCTCACGAAGCCACTGAACAGTGGAAAGCCCGAGATCGACAGCCCGCCTACAAGCGTGAACACAAACGTCCACGGCATCTTGGCATACAACCCGCCTAAGTGAGTGAATCGACTTTCGCCGGTCATGTGCAGGACCGCCCCCGTGCCCATAAAGAGGAGGCCTTTATAGAGGATGTGCGCAAAGGCATGCGCGCAGACGCCGTTCAAAGCCAGCCGCCCCACCGGGCTGTCCAGGTCCGCCAAGCCCACTCCAGCCACCATGTAGCCAACCTGGCTGATGATGTGGTAGGCCAGCAGCCGGCGACTGTCGTTCTCCAGCACCGCATACACCACCCCATACACAGCCATGATCACCCCCAGCGGCACCAATACATCCAAACCCGGGAGCCCTCGGGCTAGGGCATAGACGGCCGTCTTGGTAGTGAAAGCGCTCAGAAACACCGACCCGTTGAACGTGGCTTCGGCATACGCGTCGGGTAGCCAGGCGTGCAGTGGCGGCACCGCTGCGTTGAGGATAAACCCGATCATGACCAGATACGTGGCCAAGCTGGGCTGCGCCACATTGAAGGCGTCAAAGGCCAGGCTGCCCGTAGCCCGGTAATGCAACACTATGCCGGCCAACAACGCTACCCCGCCCGCCAAGTGCACCAGCAGATAACGGTAGCCTGCGCTTAGCGATTGGGGTCGGCCCCGATACCAAATCAGGAACACCGACGAGAAGCTCATCAGTTCCCAGAACACAAACAACGTCAGCAGATCGCCGGCGTAAATGGCGCCCAGCGACCCGGCCACATAAACCCACGCTGCCACATGCTCGCCTACACGCCGCACATGCAGCCCATAGAGCGTGGCCAGCAGCGCCATCAGACTCATGATGTAGCCAAACACCAGGCTCAGCCGGTCCACCCGACCAAGAACCAAGACCCAGTCCGCCACTTGGACTTGGCCGAAGATGCCTGGCTCCAAGGCCAGCGTGCGGCCCAACGCCAGCACCGGGACCAGCACCAGCCAGCCTTTGCGTAGGCGCGCCGGCACCACCGGAGCCAAGGCCGCCCCGGCGAGCATCACCCAAGCTGGGTGGAGCCAGAAGTTACTCATCGTAGTAATCCTCCGGTTGGCTGATCCCTGCCCGGCCGTAAGCCTTGGACACGACAATGATCAAGGCGCAGGCTACAAAACCGAACAGCGACCAAAACCCCACCAGCCGTTCGGCGCCCGTGTGAGCGTGGCTCTTGTCCACCAGCCACGGCCACGCATCCACCAGCACCAATAGCGCAAGGCCCGCATAGCAACTGCGCACCACCGCTTTGAGGTGGGCACGCAAAAACTCGATCAACCGCACCACCATCATACCCGCAGCGTTCGAACAAAGTTCAGCAACAGGTCCGGATATAGCCCTAGCACCATCGACAAGACCGCCGTTAGACAGAGCGGGACCAAAAGCGCCGGGTGGGCTTCAGCTACAGGCGAGGCCGTGGGCTGAGCCGACCCCGTGCCAGCCGGTTGCCCAAAGAAGGCCAGATAAACCACCGGAGCGAAGTAGGCCGCATTCAACAGCGTGCTGACCACTAGCACGGCCAGCATCGCGGCGGTCCCAGCATCCAGCGCGCCCCGAAGCAAGTACCACTTCGAGATGAACCCGCCAGCCGGCGGCGCCCCGATCAGGCTCAGAGCCGCCAGGCCAAATGCACCGAAGGTAAAAGGCATGGTCTTACCCAAGCCGCTCATTTCTGAGATGTTCTTTTTGCGGGTGACCACGTAGATGGCCCCGGCACAGAAAAACAGGGTGATCTTGGCAAAGGCATGATTGGCGATGTGCATCAGGCCACCGGTGATCCCTGCCGGGGTCAGCAGCGCCACACCCAGCAGCACGTACGACAGTTGGCTCACGGTGGAATAGGCCAAACGCAGTTTCAGGTCGTCCTGAGTCAGAGCGATCACGGACGCTGCTAGGATGGTGAATGACACCACGTAGGCGGTTGGCCGGCCCAGGTTGGCCGCGTGCAGCAGGTCTGTCCCAAACACATACAACATGACGCGGGCGGTCGAGAACACCCCGGCCTTGACCACCGCCACTGCGTGGAGCAAAGCGCTCACGGGTGTCGGTGCCACCATCGCCCCCGGCAACCAATGGTGCAGCGGCATCACCGCGTTCTTGGCAAACCCAAACAAACAAGCCCAATACAAGCCCGCGACCACCCCCGGCGACAGGCCGGCAGGCAAGATCCCCGTCCGCATGTTATCCGCAAAGTCCAGACTGCCCGTCAGCACGTAAATCAGCACCATGGCTGGTAGCACCAACCCTTTGGCCGCCCCGGTCAGATAAGTGAGATACTTGCGCCCCGCCTCGTAGCCCTCGGCATCCTGATGATGCGCCACCAAGGGGTAGGTGCTGATGCTGATCACCTCGTAGAACAGATACAACGTGAGCAGATTGTCGGCAAAGGCGCACCCTACGGCGCCGAACAACGCTAGCGCAAAGCAGACGTTGAACCGCGTTTGGGCATGCTCACCCAATTGGCGCATGTAGCCGGCCGAATAGAAAACCGTCAGCACCCATAGCCCGGAAGCCGCTAGGGCAAAAATCATGGACATCCCGTCCGCGCGCAACGCCAGTCGCAAACCGGGCAACCATTGCACCAGCTCATATCGGACCGTGGCGCCAGCCAGGACACGCGGCACCAGCGAGACTGTCAGGCCAAACAAACTGAGCGCTGCCAGCAACGAGCAAGCTTCGCGCAGATTAGGCCGGCGGCCGGTGGCCATGACGAGCCCCGCGCCCGTCAGCGGCGCCAACAGCGCAAGCACCAGCCGCAGGTCGGACGGCTGCTCCATGGCTCTAGCCTTTCAGGTCCGTCAAAGTCCGGGTCAGCGCTGAGCGGTAGTGCCGATAGACTGCGAGCACCAAGCCCAGCGCCACCGTCACTTCCGCTGCAGCCAAGCCCATAATGAACAGCACAAACACCTGACCCGCTGCAGGGTCTGGCGCAGTGAATCGGTTCAACGCCAAAATATTCAGCGAGGCACCCGACAGGATCAGCTCACCGGCAATCAACAGCCCGATGAGGGTGCGGCGTTGCAGCAGCCCAAAAATGCCGGCGGCAAGCAGGGCTGCGGCCAACAGTAGATATGGGGCTAGGGTGTCTTGGAGCGGGTTCATGGCTCAGGGGGTCGGCGCCCGTGCCGCGCCAGGACCAAGGCGCCCAAAATGGCCAGGCACAGGACCACCGAGATCAGTTCAAACGCAAGGCAGTAGGTGGACAACAGCGATACACCCAGCGACTGGATCGACCCGTCGCCGGTACGCGTTGGCCCAGGCCAGGGCGCGCGCAGCCCAACCCAGGCTACCGCAGCCCCAACGGCGGCGCTGACCAGGAGTGCCCCGGCGGTTTTGAGTCGGGCCCCAGGCTGGGGTTCGTCGGGCGGGGGTTCGTCCGGCTCGGCCAACATCACGGCAAAGACAATGGTGACACACACAGCGCCGATGTAGATCAGGATCTCCATCAGGGCCACAAACGGGCTGTGGAGGAAGTAATACAGTCCAGCCAACCCCACCGAGCTGAGCGCCAAGCCACTGACACTGCGGATGACCCGTCGGCTCAGCACCGCCACCAGCGCGCCGCCTGCGGTCAACACGCCGCACAGAACAAACACGCTACTCAGGATCAACGAGCTGCCTGGGAAACTGTTCATGATCGGGTAGGAGGCCGAGCGGCTTGCTCCTGAAGCCGTTTCAGCAGGTCGATGTGGAAATCTTCGCGGCGGGTGCTAGCCAGATTGTATCGGCGACTGAACCGCAAAGCCGAGGTAGGACACACCTCCACGCACGCCCCGCACAGGCTACACAACGTGAAGTCCAGCGTGAAGACGGTCGGCGTCTTTTTCTTGTCGCCCGGCCGTTTGATCCCCTCGACCACGATACAATTGCTGGGGCAAGCCTTCTCGCACAACTTGCACGCGACACAGCGCGACTGCCCAGTCTCAGGGTCTAGCACCAGCTCGATATGCCCCCGGTAGCGCTCCGGGATGGGCATTGTGGCGCGCGGGTAGGGCACTGTCGCTGGGCGCTTGAGAAACTCCGTCAGGGTCACCCACATGCCGATCAAGAGGCTGCGGAACCCGACCCACAACTGATGCACTGGGCGGACCGCCGCCTTCAAGGCCGCACCCACTTCAGCACCAGGCTGGTTAACAGTAACGTGCCCAACGAGATTGGGATGAGGATTTTCCATGACAGATTCAGCAGCCCGTAAAACTGGATGCGCGGGAAGGTCCAGCGCACCCACATGACCGTAAACACCAACAGATACAGCTTCAGCAGAAACCAACCCACACCCGAGCCGACTCCCCATGGGCTTTGCCAGCCACCGAAAAACAGCGCCGTAGCCAGGCTGCAGCCCACCAGCACATTGGCATATTCCGCCAGGAAAAACAGGCCAAACCGAATGCCGGCATACTCGGTAAATGCCCCGGCCACCAACTCGCTCTCGGCCTCGGCCATGTCGAATGGGGCCCGGTTCGCCTCGGCCAGCAGACAAATAAAGAAAATCACGAAGCTCACGGGCATGAGCGGGTTGGCCGTGATCCGAAACAGGTTCCAATGCCAAAAACCGCCCGCTTGCTGGCGCACGATCTCGTTGAGGTCCATCGTTCCCGTGATCATCAGCAGGGTGATCACCACCAACAGGAGCGGGATCTCGTAGGCCACGTTTTGGGACACCACACGCGCCGCGCCAATGATGGCGTACTTGTTCCGCGACGCCCACCCAGCCAGCAGAAGGGCCATGACGTTAATCGACCCGAACGCGAGGACCAGCAACAGGCCCAACGGCATTGGGCGCGCAGTCAGTTCCGGCCCAAATGGCAGCACGGCAAACGCCACCAGAGCCGGCGCGATCACCAAGGCGGGCGCTAGGCGAAACAAGACCGCATCGGCCCCTGGCGGCACAAGGCTCTGTTTGGCCAGCAGCTTGATCAGGTCGGCCACCGGCTGCAACAACCCCGCCGGCCCCACCTCAGTGGGGCCAAGCCGGCGTTGGAACCGAGCCGCCAACTTGCGTTCGGCCCAGACCAAATACGCACCGTTTAGCCCCACAAACACCAGGCTGCCCAACAGAAACATCAACAGCCGTGCTGGCTCGACCATGCTCAGACCCTCTCGATTAGCCCGCAGCACCTCCAGAGCCGAGGCCGAACGCAACGCCGCAGCCCGCCTGAGGGCAAGCCTGCCGGCTGGTTGACGGCCCGAGCGCGCTGCCCGTTGGACCCGCAGCCACACCAGCGACTGGGTTGGTTACGCTTCGATATCATCGGTCGATATCCGGAATTACCAGGTCCAAGCTGCCCATCAAGGCCAAGGCGTCCGGCAGCAACAGGCCGCGGCTCGCCTCTTCAAACAGGCTCAGATTGGCAAACGATGGGGTGCGCAGCTTGATCCGGTAGGGCACTTCGGACCCGTCACTGACTACGCGGACCATGAACCTGCCCCGGGCCGCTTCAACTGCCATGCAGGTGTCGCCCGGAGGGGGTTTCAGAGCCCTGGGCACTTGAGCTTGAATCGGGCCCTCAGGAATAAGGTCCAGCGCCTGCTCGACGATCCGGAGGCTTTGTTCGATCTCCTCCATGCGGACCAGGTAGCGTGCCATGCAATCGCCTTCGGGATAGGTCGGGATCTTAAAATCCAGTTCCGGGTACACCGAGTAGGGCTCAGCGCGTCGGACATCGTAGGCTACCCCGGCGCCGCGCAGCACCGGCCCGGTGGCGCCGTAACGCCGGCACATCTCAGCGTCCACCACGCCAATCCCGACCAAGCGTTTGCGGACGATGACATTCTCGGTCACCAGCTTGTGGTACAGGTCCAGGCGCCGACGCATGTAACCGACAAAGTCGCGTGTCCGGCTCAAGAACTCCGCGTCCACGTCCGCGCACAGGCCGCCAAACCGGTAATAGCAGTAGGTCAGGCGCGCTCCCGCAACCCGTTCCAGCAGGTCTAGGATCTGTTCCCGATCTTGGAAGGCATACAGGAACGGGGTAAAGGCGCCCAGGTCCAGCAAAAAGGTCCCCAGCCACAGCAGGTGGCTGGAGATTCGGTTGAGCTCAGAGGTGATCACCCGCACAAACTCGGCCCGACGCGGCACCTGGATTTGGGCCGCCCGTTCCACCACCGCCACGTAAGCGTGGGTGTAGTGCATTGCGGACAAATAATCGATGCGGCTGGTATTGGGCAAGAACTGCGCCCAGGTGCGGTTTTCGCCCATCTTCTCGTGCATGCGATGGACGTAGCCGCAGACCGGCTCGGCGCGCAGGATGTACTCCCCGTCCATGGTCAGCTTCAGCCGGAGCACCCCATGCGTGGCGGGGTGCTGTGGGCCCAGGTTCAGCACGAACGTTTCCTGGCCGACATTCGCCCCGCTGCTGGGTGCAGGGGCAACTGTAGGGCTATGGTGGTTCACGGCGTAAAGTCCTTTCGGAGCGGATGAAACTGAGCGTCTTCCGGCAGCAGCAAGGGCGTCAGGTTTGGATGCCCCACAAACCGGATGCCGAAAAAGTCGTGCGTCTCCCGTTCGTGCCAGGCGGCGCCCGGAAAAACTTCGCTCAAGGTCGGCAGCTCCGGCTGGGCCCGGGGCACACGGGTCCGCACTGCTGCGCGCCAGAAGTGGACGGGATGGAAAAAGTCGTACACCACCTCCATCTGAGCTTCAGCTAGCCAGTCCAAGCCTGTGATCGTGTCCAGCGCAAAGCCGCGTTCGGCAAACCAGCGGCCTGCGTCCACCACGCGTTCGGCTGGCAGGACGGCTTCCCAATGCAGCCCACGGCGGCTGAAGTCCAACATCTGCACGGTGACCTGGCCCGAGGCCGCTGATGCGCCTGGCTCCGAGCTGGACGGCAGGGCTCCGAACCGGGCAGCAAAATCGGCCACCAAGCTTTCCAGTCTGGCGCTCACTGTTCAGGGTCCACCTTTGGCCAGCGCCGTTTGCCGGTGATTTTTTCCTCCAGCATCAGGATGCCCTCAAGCAACGCCTCGGGCCGGGGTGGGCAACCCGGCACATACACGTCCACCGGAAACAACTTGTCCACCCCTTCCACCACAGCGTATTGGCCGGGGTAAACGAACGGGCCACCGCTGATGGCGCAGTTACCCAGGGCAATGACCCATTTGGGCTCCAGCATCTGGTCGTAGAGCGTCTTGATCACCGGGGCCATCTTCTTGTTGACCGTGCCGGCTACGATCATCACGTCGGCTTGCCGGGGCGAGGGTCGGAAGACCTCCGCCCCGAACCGCGCCAGGTCAAAGCGCGCTGCGCCCGTGGCCATCATCTCGATGGCGCAGCAGGCCAAGCCAAACGTCAGCGGCCAGAGTGAATTGGCGCGGCCCAAAGCCAGCAGCTCTTCCAATTTGGCAAACCGCACCAAGCGCTGGACCTCCGGTAGGGCAGCAGCCAGCTCGGGCGTCGCTATTGTCAGGTTAGGCGTTTCCATTCAAACACACCTTTCTTCCACGCATACACAATCACCAACGACAGAATGCCCACAAACAGCGCCAACTCGATCGAGTCGCGCCAGCCAGACCCCCGACCGTACACCATCGCCACGGGCAACAGGTAAAGCGCCTCGACTGCGAACCCAATGAACACCAGGGCGTATCGGTAATAGACCGCGCTGTACCGAATCCAAGCATCGCCGATGGGCTCGATACCGCACTCGACGGGCTGCGTGGTCTTGTTGGCCGTCTGTCGCGTAGTCCGCGGCGCCAGCAGATCGCTCAGCACAAACGGCACGACCGCAAAGGCCACGCCGGCCACGCAAAACGCAGCCACGTAGATCAGGTCCAAGACTGTTCCTTCATTCATCGGGTTCCTCCGCTTATCTGCGGCCAATCAAGGGCCTCGAGATCGCAAAGTCAAAGGACACCGCCGAAGCCTTGGCCACTGTCTGGCCAAGAGCTGGCTGCCTCGGGCCGCGGCCTCGCGCATACGCGCGGCCAGTTGTTTGGTTCATCCATTGGGTTGTGCCAAGGGCCACACGCATGGTAGGTGGCTCAGCTCGACAGCCGCCACAAATTAGCCGGGCAAGCGGGGCGGTCAAGTTGGCCGCCGGTCTGGGCCGTGCCTGGGGTTCCGGTGGCCCGAACATTCGAACTGATCCAGGGCAACCGCACTGGGCGCTGAGCCGGCCGGGGCCTGCCGCGACCAGAGAGCTTGCGCTGGTCGGGTTTGACTCGTACGGGACGGACCTTGAATGGGAACGGTCCGGTAGCTAGGTTGGCTGTCTTGAGCGTGACGATGGATTACAAGAACACGTTGAATTTGCCCCGGACCGCTTTTCCGATGAAGGCGGACCTGGTGGAGCGTGAGCCGGAGCGGCTCAAAAAATGGCAGGCCAGCGGCCTGTACGCTCGCATCCAGGCCGCCCGACGCGGTGCACCCAAGTTCGTGTTGCACGACGGCCCGCCGTTTGCCAACGGCGACGTACACATTGGCACCGCAGCCAACAAGATTCTCAAAGATTTCGTCATCAAGGCACACACCATCCGCGGCCGGTGCGCCCCGTATGTGCCGGGCTGGGATTGTCACGGCTTGCCCATCGAGGCCAAGGTCACTCAGGAACTGCGGCAGGCCGGGGCGCAAGCCACGGATCCGGTTGCCTTGCGGACCGCCTGCGAGGCGTATGCGCGCCGATACATCGACATCCAACGCGCCCAGTTCCAGCGGTTGGGCGTGTTGGGCGATTGGGACCATCCGTACCTGACGCTGGACAAGGCCTACGAGGCGGAGGAGCTGCGGTTATTTGCCGACCTGGTGGAGAGGGGCTTTGTGTACCGGGGCAAGAAACCGGTCTATTGGAGCATTCCCTATCGCACAGCCCTGGCCGAGGCGGAGGTGGAATACCAGGACCATTTGAGTCCGAGCATCTACGTAAAGTTGCCGCTGGTAGGGCATCCGGAGACTTCGTTGGTGATCTGGACCACCACACCCTGGACTCTGCCGGCCAACTTGGCGGTGGCCTACAACTCCACTTTCAGCTACTCGATGGTGACCGTGGACGGGCAGAACTACATTGTCTCGACCTTGTTGTTGCACACCGTAGCCGAGAAATGTGGGTGGCACAATTACCAAATCGTGCGCAGTCTGCATGCGGAACATTTGGAGGGCTTGGAGTACCAGCACCCGTTTTGCAACCGCACCGGACGTTTGTTTGCCGGCGACGAATTTGTCGATGCCCAAACGGGCACAGGCTTTGTGCATATTGCTCCTGGGCACGGCCTGGAAGACTACTTCTTGGGCCTGCGCCACGGCCTGCCCATCTATTCGCCCGTGGACGACGACGGCCGGTTTAGCTACACCGACGACCTGCCGCGCGACCAGCAGATGCCCGCCTGGATGATCGGGAAATCCATCTTGGAGCAGCATGGCAAAAGCGAAGCCAACGAGGCCGTCCTGCACGAGTTGCGGGTGCGGCAAGCCCTGTTGCACCAAGAAAACTATCATCACAGCTACCCGCATTGTTGGCGGAGCAAAACGCCGGTCATCTTCCGTGCGCTGGACCAATGGTTCATCCGGATCGATCATGTGCTGCAGGGAGCCGACGCACCGGCCGGTGCGGGCCAGGCCAAGACCTTTCGGCAGGCTGCTTTGGACGCCATCCAGCAGGTCAGTTGGGTGCCCGCCTGGGGCAAAAGCCGGATCGAGGCGGCAGTCAAGGCCCGACCCGATTGGTGCATTAGCCGTCAACGAACCTGGGGAGTGCCCATCCCGGCCTTTTACGACCCCCACGGTCGGCCCATCCTCGACGCGGCCATCGTGCGGAATGTGGCCGAGCTGGTCAGCCAACACGGTTCCAACGTGTGGTTTAGCTGGCCAGTGGAGAAGCTGTGGGCGGCGGTGCGTCCGGCCAACTGGACCGGGCCGGAGCCGGTGGCCAAGTCCAGTGAGACCTTGGACGTGTGGATCGACTCGGGCAGCTCATCGCGCTGCGTGATTGCCCGTCGGCCGGAGCTGCGAGGCCATCCGCACCCGTTCCAATGCGACCTGTATCTGGAAGGGTCCGATCAACACCGCGGCTGGTTCCAGTCCTCGCTGTTGTTGTCGCTGGCCAGTCAAGGTGCGCCGCCTTACAAAGCGGTGTTGACGCATGGGTTTTTGGTGGATGCTGACCGGGAGAAAATCTCCAAAAGCCGCCAAGGCCAAGCCGCCTACGAAAAACCGCAGACGGCCGAAGCTTACATCCGCGAGTACGGGGCTGACGTGGTGCGGTTGTGGGTGGCCTCGCAGGACTTCCGCAACGACATCGTCGTCAGCCGCGAGCGCATCCAAACCGTGGCGGAAACCTACCGGGTCATCCGGAACGCCCTCCGATTTCAGTTGGCTAACCTGTACGACTTCGACCCAGCTCGACACACGGTGCCCGAGGGTGAGCTGACCGGGCTAGACCGGTGGATTTTGGCTGAGTTTGGCCAACTGGAAACCGAGGTGCTGGCGGCCTATGAAGCCTACGAATTCCACGTGGTTTACCAAAAGCTGGCTCGGTTCACCGCCGTGGAACTGTCGGCGATCTATCACGACGTGATCAAAGACCGGCTCTACACCGACCCACCCGACTCGGCCCGGCGGCGCTCGACTCAGACGGCGCTATATCGGCTGGTGACTGGGTTGTGCCAGATGCTGTCGCCCATCCTCGCCTTTACAGCCGATGAAGCCTGGGAATCGATCCCGGGCCATGGCCCGGAGGATTCGGTCCATTTAGCGGTGTGGCAACCGCAGCCCTTGGTGCGGTCCGAGGCTGAGCAGGTGGTGTGGCGCCACCTGTTCCAAATCCGCGAGCGGGTGTTGCCCGAGCTTGAGAAAGAGCGCCAAGCCAAACGCATTGGCAAAGCGTTGGAAGCGCGTGTGGTGCTGAGCGGCTCCAGCCCGATGGTGCGCGATGCGCAGAACCACTGCGAAGCCCTGCGCGAGCTGCTGAACGTCTCGCAACTGGAGGTGCAGTATCAGGCCGACGGCCCCGAGTGCGTCATCCAAGTCTTCAAGGCCCAAGGCCACAAATGCGAACGGTGCTGGCATTGGGAGCCCGACGTGGGCACGCACCCGGCACATCCGACCTTGTGCGGGCGGTGTGTGCAAGCGGTGAACCTTTGGGCCAGGCAAGGCGCCGGGGCCGGCTGACATGGTCCGCATCGCCTTTTAGCCCGCGTTGGCATGTCGCCCTGGCCCTTCGAGCTGTTCCTGGCGCTTCGCTACCTGCGGCCGAAACGCACGTTTGTCTCGGTCATCACGATCATCTCGACGCTGGGGGTCATTTTGGGGGTCGGGGTGCTGATCATCGTCATCAGCGTCATGGCCGGGTTTGACCGTGAAACCCGGGAACGGATTTTGGGGTTTACGGCGCACTTACAGGTCTTCCAGCGGGACGCGCCATTAACCAATTATCCTGCCGTGATGCAATTGGTCGCCTCCAACCCGGCGGTGCGTGCCGTGGCGCCGTTTGTCCTGGCGCAAGTGCTGTTAAAAACCCAGCCGGTGGAGGGCAACCCGCTGGTGGCTGCGCCCTTTGTGCGCGGGGTGGACCTGCGGTATGAGACCAACGTCAGTGTGCTGGCTACCAGTATCGTCAGTGGCGAGCTGGACCTGGATGGCTCCAGCATTTTGGTGGGCAGCAGCTTGGCCAGAGGCCTGCGATTGCGCGTAGGCGACCGGGTGCTGATCTACTCGCCGCAAAGCATTCAAGAGATGGAACGGCATCGTGGCCGGGAAGACGAAGTGGCTGTGTTGCCGGACGAATTCACTGTGCGCGGCATTTTCGATGTGGGTTACGAGCAATACAACGCCACCGTGGTGGTGACCTCGCTGGAGAACGCGCAAGAGCTCTACCGGTTGGGCAACGGTGTCCATGGGCTGTTCGTGTTGGTCCACGACCCCTTCCAGGTCGTGCAAGTCCGCCAGCAACTGTGGCAAACCCTGGGCCCGGACTACCGCATCACGCTCTGGACCGAAGAGAACTCGGAGCTGCTGGACGCGGTGATGGTCGAGAAGAACGTCATGTTCTTCTTGCTGTTCTTCATCACCATCGTGGCAGCATTCGGCATCGTCAATTCGCAGATCACCTTTGTGGTGCAGAAGACGCGCGAAATCGGCGTGCTCAAAGCTCTGGGCGCCGCCCGAAGCCAGATTCTGTGGCTGTTTTTGAGCCAGAGCTTGGTGATTGCCTTGGTAGGTGTCAGTGGTGGGTTTGGGATGGGCTTGCTGGCGCTGGCGTATCGGAATGAATTTCTGCATCTGTTACGCCGGTGGACTGGCATCGAGATCTTTCCCGCTGCCATTTATGGTTTTTCGGAGCTGCCGGCGTTGGTGACACCCAGGGACATCGGGCTTATCTGCGGCGCCGCCCTGCTCAGTTGCGTGTTGGCCGGGGTGATCCCGGCCTTGCAGGCGGCCCGACTCCAACCCGTTGAGGCGTTGCGCCATGAGTGAACCCCAACTGGCCAGTCAACGCGTGCACACGGCCACTGGCGGGCTGCTGCTTGAAGTGCGCAACGTCCACAAGAGCTATAGCCTGGGCCGACGCCCGGTGCACGTGCTGCGCGGGGTGAGCTTCGCTTTGCGCCGGGGCGAATTTGCCGCGTTGCGCGGGGCTTCCGGCGCGGGCAAGAGCACGTTGCTGCATTTGCTGGGTGGGGTGGACGTGCCTGACCGGGGCGAGATTTGGTTCGAAGGCCAGAACTTAGGCACGCTGTCGCCCTGGGCACTGGCCCGGTGGCGCAACCGCAAAGTGGGGTTCATCTTTCAGGCCTACCATCTGTTGCCCGAGCTGGATGCCTTGGAAAACGTCTGTTTGCCAGCCCGCATTGCCCGGGTGCCGGCGGTCGAAGCCGAGGCTCGGGGCCGCGAGCTGCTGCGGCGCGTCGGCTTGGGCGAACGCTTGGACCATAAGCCGGCTGAACTGTCCGGCGGCGAACAACAGCGGGTGGCCATCGCCCGGGCGCTCATTAACCAACCGGACCTGGTGTTGGCCGACGAACCTACAGGTAACCTGGATTCGCACACCGGGCAGGAAATCATTGAATTGCTTTGCGCCCTGCGCGTCGAAAGACAGGCGACGTTGTTGGTCGCTACGCACGATGCCCGCGTGGCCGCCCGCGCACCGCGGATTCTGGAGCTGGCCGACGGCCAGATCCAGAGCGATACCGACCCGGTGCGATGAACCGGCCCGGCGGGCTCGAGCGCGAACTGGGGATTGACCCCAAGGTCGGCCCGGTTAGTTTCTGGCCCATCATAAAGCGCAATTGAGCATAGACCATGAACACGAATCGGCATACTGAGCAATCCGGCGGACCAACCCGCCGACAGTTCCTGAAGCAAACTGCCACCGCCGCAGCGGCCTTGGCTGGGAGCGGTCTGTTGAAACCACGGCTGTTTGGCCAGGCACCCTCAGCCGGGGTCACGGGCGCCAACAACCGGATCGGCGTGGCCATCATCGGTTTGGGCAAAGGCATTGGCATGAACCACTTGGAAGGCATTCTGGCCAATGCCGCGGCCAACAATGTGGCTGTGGTGGCTGCGTGCGACCTGTTCTCGATCCGGCGGGACTGGGCCAAGCAAAAGGCTGGACTGAGTGACGCTGACGTCTATGCCGATTACCGCAAGCTGCTGGAGCGCAAGGACGTCGATGCGGTCCTGATCGCCACACACGACCCCTGGCACGCCCGGATCACAATCGATGCGCTGGAGGCGGGCAAACATGTCTATTGCGAAAAGCCCATGACCCGTTACCTGGATGAGGCCTTCCAGGTTTACGACACCGTCAAACGCACCGGCAAAGTCTTCCAACTGGGTGCGCAAGGCTGCTCAGCCGCTGCCTGGCACAAAGCTGCTGAGATCATTCGCAACGGTGACTTGGGCCCGCTGGTTTGGGGTCAGGGCTTCTACAATCGCAACAACCCCAAAGGCGAATGGAACTACACCATCGAGAAGGAGGCCAGCCCCGAGACCATCGATTGGAAGATGTGGCTCGGGCCAGTGCCGGAACGGCCCTTCAACGCCGATACGTTCTTCCGTTGGCGCAAGTATTATCCGTTCTGTGCCGGGTTGTTGGGTGACCTGGTCCCGCACCGGCTGCTGCCGTTAATGCTGGCTACCGGCAACCCACAATTCCCGGTGCGAGTGGTCTGCATCGGCATCACGCCGGTAGGCACCGACAAGAACACCCCCGGCACCCCGCCCCGCGATGTGCCCGAACACGTCCAGCTCGAAGCCGAGTTCCCCAACCAGTTCATGCTCACCGTGGGGGCCAGCACCGTCAACGCCAAGAGCCCCGGGTTCGTCATCTACGGCCATAAGGCCACCCTGGAAATCGGCAACATGGGCGAAAAGCTCAAACTCATCCCCGAACGCGAGTTCTCGGATGAGATTGATCCGTTGGACCTGCCCAATCTGCAGCCGTCCGAAGACATCCGGATGCATGAGAAGAATTGGTTTGACTGCATCCGATCCGGTAAGCAGCCCAACGGCAACATCGAACTGGCTATCCGCGCGCAGACCGTCATCAGCCTGGCCGAGATATCTGACCGGCTCAAGATCACCTGCCTGTTCGACGAGAAGACTCGTAAGATCACTACCGCCGATGGCAAGGAGATCAAACCGTTGACCTACGGCTCGATCCCCGGCCAGTCCTGACGTTGTTGGCTTGACTGTTCCAGACAGGTTTCGCGAACTGCGGTTCGCGAAACCTGTTGTGTTTATGGCCGATGCCACTGCTCCTGTCCTGCTGGCCTGCCACGCCATGGCCACACGGTTCGAGCTGGTGCTCTATGGAACCGACTCAGTCCGATTGCGCGCCGCCGGCGAGGCTGCCTTGGCTGAGATTCAACGGTTGGAGGCCAGCTTGAGCCTTTACCAGCCCACCAGCGACATTGCCCGGCTGAATGCTCACGCAGCCCGCCAGCCCGTTCGGGTCAGTTCCGAGGTCTTCGACCTGCTGAAAAAAGCTCGAGACCTGTGGCGCCAGACCGACGGCGCCTTCGACGTCACGGTTGGCGCGCTGGTTCGGGCTTGGGGCTTTGCCGGCGGCTGTGGTGCTTGGCCCAGCCCCCACCTTTTGGCTGAAGCCCGGGCCTGCGTAGGCATGCAGTGGCTGGAACTGGACGAGGCGCAGTTGACCGTGCGGTTCAGCCGACCCGGCGTGATGATCGACTTGGGCGGCATCGGCAAGGGTTACGCGCTGGATTGTGCCGCTGAACGGCTGCGCGAGTCCGGCGTCACCTGCGCACTGCTGCATGGCGGCACTAGCACTGCCCTTGCCTTGGGGCATCCGCCCGGAGCCGAAGCCTGGAAGATCGCAGTGGAATGGAAACCGCACTGGCCAGATCAGCAAAGCAGCCCGCCTGCCCCGCAGCTTACTCCACCGCCGGTCAGCCGCGATGCCGAGCTGTGGCCCCAGCCTCAACCGCTGCAGTCTGGTGCGCCTGTGTTGCTGGCGGTCGTGCCCCTTCAAGATGAGGCCTTGTCCGTCTCGGCTATCTGGGGCCGAGCCTTTCAACATCAAGGCCGCGTTTACGGTCATGTGCTCGACCCACGCACCGGCCAGCCGGTCTCCGACGCCGGTTTGGCTGCTGTGGTGCTGCCGTCGGCCACCGACGCTGACGCGTTGTCCACCGCCTTGCTGTGTGCCGGCCGGGCCGGGTTTGAACCGTGGACACGGCGTTGGCCGACAGCCCGGGCATTGCTGGCTGGTTGCCAGTCGCATGAACCTTGGGTATGGACCCTGAGCCACAACCTCTGCCTACACCCTAGCACGGCCGCGGCCTCGGAGCGCACGGTGGCCGGCGGTGCGGTGATGGGTTGAAAAAGGTCTGTTTTGCGGTTACTGTCTAGATGCGATGTGGAGTTGGGGTGCAGGCATGTCGTTGCGCGGGCGCCTGCAGCAGATGGGCGCCTCGATGGTGCTGCTGCTGGTGCTGGTGGTGGTGTTTGCCTTCCAGTGCATCAACGACGTGTATCTGCGCTCGGTGGTCGAAGAGCGGCTGGCGTTGACCAGCGCCTGGTTGCTCCAAGGTTGGCTGTGGCAACTGCTCACCTTCCAGTTCCTGCACTTGAGTTTGTGGCACCTGATCTGCAACGGCTTGGCCCTGTGGTTCTTTGGCCGGTTTGTCGAGCATGCCATCGGCTGGCGTCGGTTCTTGTTGGCCTACTTCGGCTGCGGAGTGGTGGGCGGCCTGCTGCAAGGCACCTTGATGGTGCTGTTCCCGCGGCACTTTGCGCCATTTGTGTTCGGCGCCTCAGCAGGTGTATCGGGCATCTTCGCCATCTTTGTCCGGTTGTTGCCCGAGGCCGAGGTGCGGCTGAACTTCATCTTGCCAGTTCGAGCTGAGTTGCTGTTATGGGTCACGGCGGGCATCTCGCTATTCTTCACTGTGGTGCCCTCAGCCCGGGGCGGGGACTTGGCACATGCGGCGCACTTGGGCGGCATTCTGGCCGGGTTGACCTTTGTGCGATTGGGTTGGCACCGGGACTTTGTGCCACTGCCAGGCGCAGGCCTGTTGGCTCGCTGGAAACGGCGACGCGCCGCAGCCCGGCCAGCCCGAACCTTGGTTCGACATCGGGGTGAATCGGGCACCGGCTGGACTCGTGCCAGCCTCGAGGACGACTCGGATGCTTCAGCCACCGACTTTATCAGTCGCGAGGTTGACCCCATCCTGGACAAAATCTCCCAACACGGCATCCATAGCCTCACGCCGCGCGAGCGGCAGATTCTGGAACGGGCCCGAGCCAAGATGGAACAGCGCACCCGCGACCGCTAAACAAAACGGTCGTGCCCGGCAGCCCGAAAAGCCCCGAGTCTGATACCTCGGGCACCAGCCCCCCGGTCGCATCGCTGTGAAATCGTGGCCGTACTGTCCTGACCGACCATCGCTTGACCGTAACGAGCACCACAGATTTGAAGTCCCAACTCACCCGGTGGGCAGTGCTTGTCTGTTCTCAGTGGTGGCGACTGAGGTGGGCTAGGTTGGATGTGGAATCGAGGCTTTTTCTTTACCGTCCGGACCGGGCGGTCTGGGCTAGCACCTGGACCACCTGCCGAGCTTGGACCTCGCATGCGTTGAGCCTAAATTCGTCCCCGGCTGCGTCAAAGCCGTAGTCCACCATCCCCGGCTCCGGGGCATTTCATCGACAATTTGCCCCTGGTCGTTGATGTCATTCGCCAATCGGAGCACATAGCCGCCGGTGCCGGCCAGCACGGGATCGTTGAGGTCGTCGAGTTCGAAGTCGCTCAAGGTCGATGCCGTTCCGCCCGGGGCGTGCTGCGGCTGCGAATCAGGGCGGCGCGTTGCCCATCCTCGGCGAACAGATGCGCGACCATCTCGCGCCGGTTGTTAATGGGGTCCACATTGAAGCTCTCGGCCCCGAAGCCGCCGTCCGTGGGGGGCCGTTCAGGGAGCAGGTGCACCAGTTCGTCCGGCCGGACGAAGTATAACGACGTGGGCATTCCTTGCCCCAGCGCCGGCCCAGGAGGTCGCAGAGTTCGTTCAGGCCGTCCAGCCAGCCGAGGGGTCGGGCGTCCGACCAGGCAAGCACGGGACTCAGCGTGTCGCTTGCGATGCGCTGGCGGGGCCGGGTCGGGGCGAAGAACCAGCCGGTTTAATTGGGGGGACCCGTCGCCGTGGCGTAAGCCCGTGTTGCCCACGATGACGCCGACGTGATTAAGCTTGAGGGCGGCGGCACCGACGTCAGAGGTGCCGAGTGGCACGCTGGCACCCGCGAGCGGCCAGAGCGGCTCCCCACACGCCGGAGCTGTTGTAGCGGAAGGAAAAGCGGAGGTTGCCCGGCCAATTGAGCAAGACCCCGACCGCGTCGCCACGGTTATTGATGCGCACCTGTTCGACGTTGGGCTGCGCCGCGGGCCGTCCGAGATCGGCTACGCTGGTCTCGTAGGGTGGCGACAGGCGCGCCACGCGGTTCGGATTGCCCGCCGTGCCGTCGCCGAACAACACGCCCGCGATGTCGCCGGCATCGTTGGTGTCCCAAGCCCAGTTATGCGGCGTGTCCGGCGGCGTGAGGCGCGGCGGCACGAGGTTGGACCAGACCGTGGCCGCCAGGCTGACGCCGGGCCCGCCCGCATAGCCGGCGACCACTCTGTCGCGGTTGATCGCCTGCGCCGCGGCGGACCCGTTCGGCATGAAGGGCGGCAAGAGCTTCAGGTGGTGCTACGGCAGGGACGCCGTGAGCTGCGCCTGGCTGCTCGTGGCGTAGTAGGGGTCCGAGACCTCGAGCCGGTAGAGGCCGTGGTGCGCGGAGGTGACGTTGGTGCGCTGGAACGTGGTGCCGCCGGTTTGGACAAGTGCGCCGTTGCGATACCAGCAGTAGGTCAACGGGCCGTTACTGCCGGTCGCCGCCACTTCGAGCCACAAGCTGTTGCCCAGCGAAAGCTGCCGCGGCTGGGTGATTTGCGACCGCGGACTAGTCACCGTGGTCGTGTTGCTCCGGGTCGTTGCCGAATTCGTTGCTGACCTCGACGTAATGCTGCCCGACATCGCCGGCGGCGATGGTCGAGAAGGAAATCACCTGGTTGGTCTGCCTGACCAGCGCGCCCGTGCCGACCTTGAACCAGTGGTAGGTCTTGGCAGCGGGCTGGTGGCGGTCACGGACAACCCGCCCAACTCGCCAGCGGGCAGGGCCAGCGGCACGGTTTGTCTCGTGATCTGCGAAGGCGTGGCCGGGGTGAACTCGATCCGGTCCAGCCAGACCGTGACGCCGTTGACGACCGGCAACGCCTCGAATTGCACTTCCGAGAGACGGCCGCCCAGCATCACGTCGTAAGCAGTCCACGTTTCACCGCTGGCGCCCGGTGTGGTGCCGGCGTGGGTCACCGCGGCCAGGGTGCCGTTCACGCCCACGAACACGACATCTGCGAGATTAGCGCCTGTGGCCCGTGCCCGAAGGCGCAGCCGGGTGGGCGCCCCGCCCGAGTCCTACAGCATTACAACCGCGGCCATCTCGCCGGCGTTGAGCGCAGCCGTGCAGGCGGAACTCTCCGCCTCGGCGCCAACGCCGTCCTAGAGTGAAAGGCCGGCACCCCAAAAAACCGCTCGGCCACTTCATCACCCGACTCCGCCAAAACCTCGGGCATGTCCTAAACCGATCCCCACCCCGATCCCACACATCGATCCCTCGCCCACCGGTGGCCGCCGGTGTCTCGTCAAGGATCCCCATCCGGTGCGCCTTCTAACCCACAAAATCCGGCACCGCACCCGACCCCAGTTGCGCCCGCAGCGGTAACCCCCACCGACTACCGGCTTCCCAGCCCAGCGCCACCCCACACCAGTAGCCAGCCACCCATTCGCCACGGCTGCCATCCCGCACCCACTCCCCACACCCCATGGCTTGAGCGTCACTTGGCCGCAGGGCCGTAATGTCCACCACCAGCAGCGGCTGGACACCCATCCGCCGAGCCGCTTGCACCACCCACTGTGCCTGCACCGCAGCCCCCAAGCCCAGGCTACCCAACTGAGGCCACAGTCGCTCCTCAGTCTTTTCCAATGAACTCGGCTCCCCCAACGCCCGGGCAATGGCACTGAGCTTGCCGGCCTGACTAGCCGCCAATCCCAAACAGCATCAGCTCGATCAATCCGGCCTTGGGCTTGGAAAAGCGGGTGGAAACTATCCCCGAAACTTGCCGGATCTGGGCTTGTCATTGCTCGGCTCCTTTGGTTCGGCGCATGGTCATTGAGCCGGTGGATGCTTCGCTGGACAGGGCTTCAAACAGGTTGGCTTGCACCACGCATTGTCCCCCTTGGGCGCATGGGCAACCAGCTTTGACTCAAACGCTCACACAGAGTGCGCTTCAATAACTTGGAGGGGCTTCCAGGATTTGGTAGGTGAATGGCGGCTGGCCAACTGGCGTGACAAACAAGCCGGTCGATGGATTAGAAGCCAGCTTACGCTACGTGGGCCACTGACCTTGGTGCCTCGACGGTGCTGACCGAACGGTTGGGGCGTTGACGGCGCACGGTGGCGCACGTCATGTTCGGGCTTGTGAGAGGCTGTGGGCTGAAGTGGCGGGCGCAAGTTGCGACGGCGCTCATCCTGGCAGGCACAACAGCTTATGGTGCTTGGCCACCGATCTATTCCTCTCCAAAAGGCCAGGGCACCGATGTCCGCATGCGCCGGCCAGCCCAACCGTACCTCGAGCTCGGGCCGATGCTGGGCCATACCACCTCGACCAACACCCGCGTGTGGGTTAAAGCCTCCCAGCCGGCGCGCTTGGCAGTTCGGATTGGGCAGCAAGCGGATCTTTCTGATGGCCGAGTGGTGCGAGGCCCGTTGCTTGAGGCGCACACGGCTTGCATGGGGCAGGTGGTAGTCGGCGGGCTGCGCCCGAGCCAGCGCTATTACTACAGCGTGCTACTGGATGGACATCCGGCCCTGCTTCCGCCTTACCCATCCTTTGTGACGGCTCCGCCTGAGGGTAGCCAGGGTCGGGTCCGGTTCGCGTTCGTTTCCTGTGTGGGTTACCACGGCTACGACGCCGCAGCAGCTTGGGCCGATATGGTGCGGACCAGCTTCGATCTGGTGTTGTTGTTGGGGGACAATCACTACGCTGACTCGCCGCTGCCCGCCGCGCAGCGGAAGGCCTACTACGAACAGCGGCGGCAGGCTGGCTATCGTGAGATCACGGCCCGCATTCCGGCCTATGCCATCTGGGACGACCACGACTACGGCCCGGACAACAGCGACGGCACCCTAATGGGTAAGGAACTGTCGCTGCAGACCTTCAAGGAACATTGGGCGAACCCGGCTTATGGCGAGCCGGACAATCCGGGTGTGTATTTCCAGTTCAGGCGCGGCCAGGTGGACTTCTTCATGTTGGACGTGCGGTACCATCGTTCGCCGAATCGCTCGACCAACTGGGGGACCAAGACCATGCTGGGAGCGCGCCAACTAGCCTGGTTGAAGCGCGGCCTGGCGGCGTCCACGGCGCCGATCAAGGTCTTGGCTAGCGGCAGCGAGTTCCAATCCTATGGCACCGAGGATTCCTGGAGGAGTTTCCAGCGCGAGCGCGACGAGCTGTTCGACTTCATCCAAACGCAGGGCATTTCGGGTGTGCTGTTGGTCTCGGGTGACCGGCATTTCACTGCAGCGTATCAAGTCAAGGGCCGCTGGATCGAGGTCACCTCAGGTCCCTTGGGCAGCCGGTATGCCGAGAACAATCCGACCCCGGAGATGTTTTACCACGCGGGGCGAGGGCACTTTTACTGTATCTACGATATCAACACTTTGGCCCAGCCGCCCGAGGTCACCTTAGAAGTGTATCGAGTTGGCGATGGCCTGGTGCATCGGCGGGTGTTTAGCTGGGACGAGGTGACCGGCCGCACCCAAGTTCCGCCGCTGCCCAGCCCAACCCGACGCACCGATGCCGGCTCGGGCTCCTCCTCGGTTCGGCCATGATCGTGCTGGGGCTGACTGGCGGCATTGGCATGGGCAAATCCACGGTGGCCGAGCTGTTGGCACAACGCGGCTGGCCGGTGGTGGACGCCGACGTTCTGGCGCGGCAGGTGGTCGAGCCGGGTCAACCTGCCTTGGAGGAGATCGTCCGGCTGTTCGGACGCGAGATTCTGGACGCGCAAGGCCGGCTTCGGCGTGAGGAAGTGGCCCGCCGAGTTTTTGCCGATGCGTCGTTGCGTCGCCGGCTGGAAGCCATCACGCACCCCCGTATTCGAGCGCTATGGCAGCAGGCGGTTGCACAATGGCGCCGCCAGCAACGGCCCGGTGGCGTGCTGGTCATCCCGCTCCTATTCGAAGTAGGCGCGCAGAGCGAGGTGGACGTGGTGATCTGTGTGGCGTGCACAGCCGAAACCCAGCGACGTCGGCTGTTGGCCCGGGGCTGGTCCGAACGAGAGATCGCTCAACGATTGGCGGCTCAGATGCCCATCGAGCAAAAGCTGGCACGAGCTGATTACGTGATCTGGACTGAGGGCGAGTTGGACCTGACCGCACGGCAATTGGACTGTATCTTGGCCCGACTCGCCGCGCACCATCCCGAGGTTGCGCTGCAGTTCTGCGCGGGTGGGACGGGGGTCCGCGGAACCTGAACGCCTTTGGCCCCAGCCCGGGCGCATCGCCTGGCCAACTTGTCCTGTCAGGTCCGTTCCCTCGGCCCGGTCGGCGGCTATGGCCACCAAGTCACTGCTTGGCCGGGATCAACGCGCGCAAGATCGGCTCGACCCAACTGTCCCGTTTCATGTCCCAGAGGATAAAGTCGCTGTCGAACTGCCAATACGCCCAACTCCAGCCATGGGCCTCTGCAGTGCGAGCGACGAAATCGATATAGCGGACGCGTGAGTCCATCGGCGCTTTGTCGTAGGCGCCAAATTCACCAAGGTAAATCGGGCGGTTCTGTTGTTTGGCCCAGGCGTTGACTTTAGCAAAGTCCTTCTGCACAGCCTGTTTCTCAGCTTCGGTGCCCCAACTGAATCCCACTTTATCGCGCTGGCCGGTCCAAGGAGCGCCTTGGTGGGTAAACTGCATGGGCTTGTAGTAGTGCACCGTGACGATCAGGTGCCGGTCCTGGGCCGGGAGTTCCAGCTCGGTCAGATGGTCCACCGAGTTCCAAAACCCCGGGCCAACCACCACTGTGCGGGCGGGATGCTGCGCGCGAATGATGGCCAAGGCCTCGCGCAAATACTGGTTCCACAACGTCGGGGTCAGCTTGCTGTTGGGTTCGTTCAGCAGCTCGAATAGGACCGAGTTGGGCGCGTTTTGGCAATGCGCAGCCACCTGTTTCCAAAACGCCAGGAACTGCTCCCGATGCCCTTGCGGGTCTTGGCCCATCCGATTGAACTCGTGCAGGTCCAGCACCACTTGCAAGCCCTGGGCCGTGGCTTGAGCAATCGCCCAGTCCAAGGTCGCCCACCAACCCGGCCCCAACGCCCATTGGTTGGTCCGGTCCATGTGATTGAACGGATGCAAGTTGATCCGCACATGGTTGAAGCCGGCCTCTTTGATCCGACGAAAATGCTTCTCTTGAAACCGGGCACGGTCACGTGCGCGCCAGATCGGGTCGTAACCTAGGATGTTAACGCCGCGCCCCAGCCGCCGGTTCTGCTCGAAAGCGTCTAACGGCTCCGGTTGGGCCAAGGCCTGCAGTCCAGCACAGGCCACCAAAGCAATCAAAACAGGTCTCATGCTCGAACCGACGGTGCGAGGCTGGACAGGATTCATTCTGTATGCAGATTTTCGACCCGACAGGCACCAGGCTCCGTCCCCCTGCGTTCGAGGTGGGTTGGGGGCCTGCGGAAGGTGGCCCAGACCATTGCAAGCCTCCATCGCTTGGCTTCGAGTGCGCTGCTCACAGCCCCGCGCTGAAGGGGCGGCGGAGCTCGGGCGGTCAGTTGCCGCGAGGGCGCCGATTTAGGGGGTACTTGCTTTGATCCTATCGTTCGGTCGTTGCACTCCGGAGGTACGATCGATTCGCGTAGCTCAACTTTTTGCCCGAGCGACCTTGGGGACAAGATGCCATTCGCACTTTCAACGCAGCGCCGCGCTGTCCCCGGCCAAATCCAAAAACACTAGAAGCACGAAAGCCGAGACAAAGCGCAAAACAGCGTACTCCCATGAGGCAGCACAGTTGGACCTCAAGCACACGTCTCAGCGAACGCAGCGTCCTGGCTCGGCCTTAAGGCTACTACAGTGATTTGGAGGGCCGACTTCCGCGCCAGCCCTTTCAAGCCGACAGGGCGCGCCGCGTTGGCTTTGGGACACGAAACCCATGGAGAGCAGGGGCTGCTAGGAGTCTGTCGGACTTAGCTCACAGCTCCGGTGAGGTAGGACTTTTCAGCGATTCAGACAGTTGGGATTAACCAATGTCGGGAACCGGACGGCCTGATCAACACGGCAGTTCCGGCTGCCTCACCGAGCCGCCCGGCGGCCAAAGTCCCCAGAGTTCAGTCCGCCCCCCGCTTTTTTCAGCCCGCCCCGGCCACGCTCAGCCCCACGCCCAGCCGGTGCAGCCGCTTCACATTGTAGCCCAGGCACACCAAGGCCCATTATCCACCGACTTTCTTCAGGCCCCGCAGCAGGAACTGCCGAAAGCCCAGCACCGCCTTCATCACCCCAAACACCGGCTCCACCGTGCAGACCCCTCTCCGG
>Ga0207433_10002884_pt1 | contig 34057 bp, 26 predicted proteins | sample YelNatPaOPGAMG01_FD_187559 | JGI IMG/M metagenome (GOLD analysis project Ga0207433, IMG submission 187559) | Hot spring thermophilic microbial communities from Obsidian Pool, Yellowstone National Park, USA - OP-RAMG-01 (SPAdes) (version 3) | ecosystem: Environmental > Aquatic > Thermal springs... | reverse complement strand
CAAAGGGTGACAATTTAAAAAAGATGATTGAGGAATTACAACTGGTAAATTCTTCTTTCCGCTCCTCATTGAAATTACGCGGATATCTTGAAAATCCAAGGATTCCATTTACGGAAAAGGAGAAGGCACTCAAAGACCTGTTCAAAGATTATATCAGCGCCCAGACCTATGACCTTGTCTTCCTCTTGCTCCGCTGTAATGCCTTATCATCATTAAGTGAAATATTGAGGAGTTATGAACGGACGAGAATTGAAACCGGGGTAATGGAGATTGAGGTGAAGACTGCAGTTCCATTGACAAATAGTGAGAAAGAGAATCTTGCGCAGACCTTTACAAAGAGATTAAATAAACCCGTGAATATAAAGAATATCATTGACCCTGAGGTCATTGGAGGAATGGTGATCAAAAGTGGGGATTTAATGATTGATGCCAGTTTGAAATCAAGGATTCAAGAATTACTAAAGAATTTAAAACAAGGATAAATTTTATGAGCCAGGATATAAAAGAAAGACTGCTAAAAGAATTAAAGAAGGACCTATTTGAGTTTGAAAAGAAGGTAAAGATTGAAAGAGTGGGCACGGTCATTGAAATCGGCGATGGCGTTGCCCATATCTCAGGATTACAGGACTGCTTTGCCTCAGAGATGCTTGAGTTTCCAAATGGTGTTTATGGTGTAGCATTGAACCTCCTTGAAGACCGAATCGGTGCAATTGTGCTCGGGGATTATGAGAAGATTAAAGAAGGGGACATTGTTAAGGGGACCGGAAGGATTCTTGAAGTTGGGGTTGGTGAGAGTCTTATCGGCAGGGTGATAAATCCGATTGGTGAGCCCCTTGATGGGAAGGGACCAATCAAGCCCACAACCTACTATCCTGTAGAAAAGATTGCGCCAAGGGTGATTCTGCGTGAACCAGTAAATACCCCGTTGCAGACCGGGATAAAGGCGATTGATAGTATGATACCGATTGGCAGGGGGCAGAGGGAATTAATCATTGGTGACCGTCAGACCGGAAAGACTGCAATTGTGATTGATACGATAATCAATCAAAAAGAAGAGGATGTCATCTGTATCTATGTCTCAATCGGCCAGAAAGAGGCAAAACTGGCAAGAATTGTGGCAGAACTGGAGAAATATGGGGCAATGGAATGGACAATTGTCGTCGGTGCCTGCTCATCAGACCCGGCATCCCTTTGGTATATTGCACCTTATGCGGGTTGTGCAATGGGCGAATATTTTATGGACCAGGGTAAGGATGCCCTTGTCATATATGATGACCTTTCAAAGCATGCCTGGGCATATCGCCAGATTTCTCTATTATTGAGAAGGCCGCCAGGAAGGGAGGCATACCCCGGTGATATCTTTTATCTCCATTCAAGGCTCTTAGAAAGGGCGGCAAAGTTGAATAAAGAGCATGGTGGTGGTTCCTTAACCGCCCTTCCCATCATTGAGACCCAGGCAGGCGATATTACATCCTATATTCCTACAAATGTCATTTCCATCACCGATGGGCAGATTTATCTTGAACCCGAGTTATTCTATCAGGGCATAAGACCGGCAATCAATGTTGGTCTATCTGTATCAAGGGTGGGTTCAAGTGCTCAGATAAAGGCGATGAAGAAGGTTGCCGGTAAATTGAGGCTTGACCTTGCCCAGTATCGGGAGATGGCAGCATTTGCAGAATTTGCCAGTGACCTTGATGAGGCGACAAGGAAACAATTGACCAGGGGTAAGGTGATGACGGAAATTCTAAAACAGGGTCAGTATGCCCCAGTGCCGGTTGAGAAGCAGGTGATGATTATCTATGCCGGTGTCTCGGGTATGCTTGATGATATACCGATTGAGAAGATTAAAAGATTTGAAGATGAATTTTTAAGATATATGGATACTTCACATCCAGAGATTGGCAAGAAAATAAAAGGGACAAAGGACATTGATGAGGAGACCGAAAAGAAACTCACGCAGGCAATCATAGAATTCAAAGGTCTGTTTTTGAAGTAGAGATATGAATAGTTATGGCTACTGTCCGTGAGATAAAGAGGCATATCAAATCCGTAAGCAATATCAAAAAGATTACAAAGACGATGCAGATGGTTGCCGGTGCCAAGATGCAAAAAACCCTCAATGCGCTTCTTGCTTCAAGGCCTTATGCCCAACTTGCCTGGAATCTCTTATTGAATCTTGCCCCCAAGACCGAGCGCGAACTCCATCCTTTACTACAGATAAGACCAGTAAGAAATTCTTTAATTGTCGTTATCACATCTGACCGCGGGCTTTGTGGTGCCTTCAATATGAATATAATTGGTGAGGCATTAAAAGAGATTACGGATAAGGAGCATTCATTTTTAATCACCGTGGGAAAAAAGGGGCGGGATTTTTTTATTCGTCGTGGCTATAAAGTGATTGCGGAATTTACCGGGCTTAATGCCCCGGTTCCTTTTATCAGCATCACACCCATTTCCCAGATCATCATTGAGGAATTTATCAAAGAAAATGTTGATGAGGTAAAACTTGTATACAGTGATTATGTATCAAATGTTGTTCAGCGACCAACGGTTATAAGACTTTTACCATTCCAGCAGGAACAACCAGAAGAGCCGTTTTTAGCCCAGTTCATTTATGAGCCTTCACCATCCGAGGTGATTGATACATTGCTCGTTCGGATAATTGAATATAAGATTTATGCCGGGGTCCTGGAATCCCAGGCATCAGAATTTTCAGCACGGATGATGGCAATGAAGAATGCCACTGAAAATGCGGAGAACCTTATTCAGAATTTAATCCTTTCTTATAATAAGGCAAGGCAGGAAGGAATCACAAAGGAATTGACTGAACTGTCAACAACCAAGGCAGTGATTGAGAGTTTGCAGAAATAGCATATGGATGAAATTTTAGTTACCCATTTTATTGGGCAGAAGGATAAAAAAATTATGATAAATCAGGCAACTACTTTTTAATTGAATTGAAAAATCAAGGAGGTTATAGAATTATGAATAAGGGAAGGGTTTTACAGGTGATGGGACCTGTTATAGATGTTGAATTTAACGAAAAACTACCCGAGATATACGGGGCTTTAAAATTAGGTTTAAAAAATGGTGACCTTATCCTTGAGGTCCAGCAGCACCTCGGTTATAATGTAGTAAGGACGATTGCTATGGGTCCTACAGAGAATGTAGCACGAGGTATGGAGGTTATTGATTTAGGTGAACCAATCACCGTGCCGGTTGGTCCGGAAACCCTGGGCAGGCTATTCAACATATTGGGTGAACCGATTGATGAGAAGGGGCCTGTTGATGGCAAACTCCGTCGGCCTGTCCATTGTAAACCGCCTGCATTCAAGGAGCAATCAACAAATGTGGAAATACTTGAGACCGGAATAAAGGTTATTGATTTGATTGCCCCGATTATGAAGGGTGGAAAGGTCGGTCTCTTTGGTGGCGCAGGAGTTGGTAAGACCGTTGTCGTTATGGAATTGATTAGAAACATTGCGATTGAACACGGTGGTGTTTCGGTATTCGCAGGAATTGGGGAGCGGACACGCGAAGGGAATGATTTATATCTGGAGATGAACCGCTCAGGTGTGATAAATAAGACGGTTCTGGTCTTCGGTCAGATGAATGAGCCACCCGGTGTCAGGGCAAGGGTTGGGCTCACCGCATTATCAATGGCTGAATACTTCCGCGATGTTGAGCATAAAGATGTGCTATTATTCATTGATAACATTTACCGTTTTACAATGGCAGGTTCTGAGGTTTCAGCATTATTGGGCAGGATTCCATCGGCAGTTGGTTATCAACCAACACTTGCTACAGAAATGGGTGAATTGCAAGAAAGGATTACATCCACAAAGCATGGTTCAATAACCTCGGTCCAGGCAGTATATGTCCCGGCTGATGACCTCACTGACCCGGCACCAGCAACGACATTTGGCCATCTGGATTCTACGATTGTTCTATCCCGGCCTATTGCAGAACTGGGAATATATCCGGCAGTTGACCCTCTTGATTCAACTTCCACAATCCTTGACCCGAGATTTGTTGGTGAAGAGCATTATAATGTAGCAAGAGGTGTCCAGAAGGTATTGCAGAGGTATAAAGACCTCCAGGATGTCATTGCCATTTTGGGTTTTGAAGAACTATCTGAAGAAGATAAGTTGACCGTGACCAGGGCAAGAAAGATTCAGAAATTCCTATCCCAGCCCTTCTTTGTTGCGGAGACATTCACGGGCAGGCCCGGTCAGTATGTGCCATTAAAAGAGACGATAAGGGCATTCAAGGCAATCCTTGAAGGTGCCTGCGATGATATCCCGGAGCAGAACCTTTATATGTGTGGTGGTTTGAATATATAGATGAAATTCAGACTTGAGATTGTAACACCCGAGCGCCTTGTCTATTCAGAAGATGTTGATGTTCTCACATTGCCTACGGTCCAGGGTGAGATAAGTATCCTTGCAAAACATGTGCCATTGGTCTCAATAATCAGTCCGGGTGAAATAAAGATTAAAAAGGATAATGAGATAGAGTATATGGCGATAACTGGTGGTTTTGTTCAGGTCTTACCCCATAAAGTTATCATTCTTGCTGATGCGGCAGAGCGTGCTGAGGAGATAGACATAGAACGGGCGATGAGGGCGAGGGAGAGGGCACAGAAGTTGATGGAGGAAAAGAGGGGGGATAGGATAAGCCATGCCGAGGCAATGGCTGCATTCCAGCGTGCCCTGGTAAGAATAAAGGTCGGCCAGAGGAAGAGAAAAATAAAATAATCCATTTTTATTTGACTCTTTACAGAACTAAAGCATACGCTGATGACTCAAAAATGGGTATTTACCACATTTAAACAGGTATTACGCAATGCTGAAAATATTTTTGTTATGCCTTTTCCTAAAAAATATGTAGGACAACCCTTGTGGTTGTCCGTTGGCTCTCCCTTATAATCTCACAACCCTTTGAGGGATTTTAAAAATATTTTTACTACATTCTTATCAAACTGAATTCCGGAGAGTCTTTTTAATTCATCAATTGCCTCATCTCTGGTGAAGGCTTTGCGGTAAGGTCTTTTTGAGGTCATCGCATCATAGGCATCACAGACCGCAAGGATTCTGCTAACCAAAGGAATTTCACCGTTCTTAAGACCCAAGGGGTAACCTGAACCATCCCAGAATTCATGATGGTACTTAACACCATTTAATATTTCAGGAATTTCAGTAAATTCTGATAAGATTTGATAACCATTTAAAACATGCCTTTCTATCTCTTCTTTCTCCTTTTCAGTCAAGGGTTCTGTTTTATATAATATCATCTCATCAATGCCAATCTTACCCACATCGTGCAATAATGCGCTTGCCCCAACAATTAATAACTGCTCTTTTGAAAAGTCCATCTCTTGAGCAATCATCAGGGCATACTTTGCAACCCGCTGATTATGACCGTCTCTATAAGGCACAATGTTATCAAGGGTTTTACCGATTTCCTTTAATTCAATTAGCGCCTTTTCAGGTTCATTATTTAATGCCCGCACAAACTCTTTTAAACAGATAATTAAAATATCAGAGTGGTTGGGTCTTAAAGAATCTCTCATTATTAATTAAAAAGTCCCCGGGTGACTTAAGCCACCCGGGGAGGTAAGAAAGGGGGTAGGGGACATCTATTTACCTCACCAATATCGCCTTCTTTGTCATCTTGAATTCTTCAGATTCCGCGCTGATAAAATAAATACCCGACGGCAATCTGCGACCGAAATTGTCGGTGCCATTCCAAATTATTGATGATTGGTAATTAGTTAAATGGTTAAATTGTTTGACCAATCTGCCACTCGCATCGTAAATTTTTATGCTGAATGTGGTATTCCGAAAGGTGCCCAAACTGGATGCCTGGAATTTAATCATAAGTTTTTCAGAAAATGGATTGGGAAAGACACTGAAGGTAAAGGGCTTTACCATATCTGGCGAATTTTCTGTGATGAGATGAACATCTTTAATTGCATAGAGTTTTGTGCCTCCAATGACATACAAGATTCTGTCTGGACTAATAGCGGGCGTTGTTCTATTTGTATATTCTGGTATTGGATAGGTCCATTTGACCGTGCCATCAGAATTGAATGCATAAATTGTGGATTGTGTAATTCCTGAATCGCGGACCACAATATATGCCTGACCCAGGGCATCAATAATAAATGAATTGTAACGATTATTTTGAGAGGGTGTGGCGAGAATGGTATCCATAAAAGTAATTGAACCATCATCCGGAGAAAACTTACGATAAATTGGTCTATATCCGGGATTTATAAACCAGAGGGTATCGTTAAGCCCGAGCGAAACCGAGGTATATAAAACAATATCAGAAATGCCGCTCACCGGAGGCCATTTTTCAGAATTATTAGGCAACCAGGCATTCAAAATTCCTAATCCCGTGATAAAGTATATTGCACTATCAGTGCCAATCGCGGGACTGGCCCAGGCTAAGTTCATTGGCGCGGGACCGGTGACCCGAGTCCAGTTTGTAGCACCACTTGAATCTATGCTGAAAAACGCAGTAGTCCACATATCAAGAATACCTTCGCAGTATAAAGTTGAACCATCGTGAGAAATTGCTGGAGGATAGGCCGCGGTGACTCCTCTATAATATGACCACTTCAAATTTCCATTATTATCAATCGCCCTTAATGAGTCAGCGGTAATGTAAATTGTGCCATCAATTCCTATATTTAAAGGAGGAAGGAGCAAATAATCCCAGGAGTGGACTATACTCCAGGACCAGACCAGCCGGGCGTAAGTAATGGAATCGTCAAGTGCCAAAACCCAAAGACTATCTCCGAATTGGCCAATTACACCAACATAAATCCTGCCCTGATTATCTAATGCAGAATAAAATGGAATTCCTTTTGTTTTGTAGCGCCATTTCTCATTACCATTCGGACCAACTGCAAAAACGAAACTGTCTGGACTGCTGAAATATATTGTTCCATCCTCACCAATAACTGGACTGGCATAACGGATTTTAAATGTATCTCCGGTATCAAATACCCAGGCAATATCTGGCTCATCAGGACCAATATATGGACACCGCCCGGTCAACTGCCGGTCATACTTCCAGTTTGGCCAGATTGGTGCGGAAAAAGATAATGTGCCCAAAAATGGTAATAAAAGCAGAAAACCAAACCGAGGCTTCATATCTACCCCCATTATTTGAATGCACTTTTCTACTTATCTATCAATATAATTTTTTCCCCTTTGATAATCTCTTGCCCCTTCAATAAACAGAAATAAACACCTGATTTTAAAGGTTGACCAAGATTATCGGTTCCATCCCAGAAAGTAGTTTTCCAGCCGGCTCTTCTATTCAGGGGCAGGTTCTTAACCAGCCTGCCATTTACATCGTATATTTCCACCCTTTCAGCCGAACCACGAACCCTAATTTCAGTCTTCTTTTGAAAAGGATTTGGCATTATCTCAAATTCAAAATTGGAAGGTTGGTTATCAAAATTGCCTTCCGAAATTCCAAAAATTCCCCCCTGAAAGGCATATAGTTTTGTGCCCGCGATAAGATAGAATTTCCCCGGTGCCAGGGCAGGGAAGGTTCTTACTGTTCTTTGTTCAGTAATTGTGTGTGTCCAGTTGACAGTTCCATTGGGTTCAAAGGCGTATAAAGTCGTATAATATGTTCCTGAGTCAATAGTGGCAATAAATGCCCTGCCCATTTTATCTATAGTAAATGAATTGTAGTAATTATAACGGCTGGGAGTAACGGTGATTGAATCCTGAAAGGTTATTGAACCATTGTCCGGTGAAAATTTGAAATAAGCCGGCCTTTTCTGGCGATTCATAAGCCAGATTGTATCATTTTTCCCAAGCGATGCGGTCATATAAATTAATAAAGTGCCAAGAACATTCACGGGTGACCATTTATTGGAGTTATTGGGTCTAATGGCATGTAGTTTTAGGTCATTACTTGCAAAGTATATCGTGCTATCAGCCCCGATAGCCGGACTCCCCCAGGTTAAACTCCCCGGCGCACCACCAATATAATGGGTCCAAACTAATCCGCCATTTGTATTCATCTTCGCAATATTATTGGTAAATGGGTCTGAGGAATATTCAAAATAAAGGAATGAATTATCAAGTGATATTGCCGGTGGAAATCCGTTACCCAAACCGGTTACAAAAGCCCATTTTCTATGACCCAGGCTGTCAATCGCATATAGGGAATCCAAAGTTGTGTAAATTGTTTTATCCACCCCTATTACAATTGGGGTTAACCCAAAGAAAGTAGTGGTAGATTCTGAAAGGTCTATTTGCCATGCCTTTTTGGCATATGTAACCGAGTCATCAATTGCTACCACCCGATAGTCAGTGGTATTAAAATATATTCTACCATTCTGGTCTATTGCCGGACCCCAACCCGGAACACAACCGCCTATTTTATAGCGCCATTTTTCAGTTCCACTATCATTGACCGCAAAGATAAAACTGTCTGGACTGGCAAAATATATCGTTCCATCCTCACCAATCACTGGTGCTGCACTTCTGATTTTGAAAGTATCTCCGGTATCAAATGTCCACAATAAGTTAATCCTATCCGGGCCGTAATAAGGACACATTCCTGTAAGTTGACGATTGTACTTCCAGTTTGGCCAGATTGGGGCTGAAAAACCGAATGAACTTATGATTACCAACATTAAAAAAGACCCAGTAAATCGTTTCATAACTTTCTCCTTTTTATACTTAAGTATATGAATATTGATGTGCGATTTAGGGGATAATATCCCTTATAAGTTCTTTAATTTATTGATATTTATGAAGCCGAATAAATCTTCTTGACATCTTGTTAGTTTTATGGTATAATGTTTCCACAAATGGGTAACAGAAATACTGACCTCCCTCTATCGGTGATCCGTCATTACTTAAATACCGGAGATTCCATAAGGAAGACCGCAGAGCGGTGGAAGATTCATTATACCACGGTTTTTAAGTGGCTAAAAAGGTACAAGAAAGAGGGGGAAATTGGTTTTTTATCTACCTATCACAGACCCTGGAATAGAACCAAAAATTTAACCGAAAGAAAGATAGTAATGTTGAAAGAAAGAGACCCGCGTTTAACAGTTCGTAAGGCGCAGGAAATTTTAAGAAATGAAGGGATTATGATATCCCTAAAGGGTATCTGGAATACCTGGCGAAGATATGGATGTGCGGGATTTGACAAAAGTCGTCTTGATTCAGTAATTACCAAATGTATCCCCTGGTCTAAAGAGGCAGAAAAAAAATATAATCAAGCCCGGTGGCTATTTGAAGCTGGTAATGTGGCTGAGGCGGCGGAAATATTGAATTCTATTCCCTCCCTTCCCGAGAATGACCTTATAAACCAGATTCCTGACCAATATTTGAGTTTACAAAGAAGGATTGAAAAATATATTCAGTTATTCAAGAAGATACCACTACCCGAGTATATAAGCAAAATGGAGAGTATTTATAACGAGTGTGTAAGGAATGAACTCTATTTTTCCTTACTCAAAATAGGAATTCTTCAGGGTGGTGCATTATCATTTCTCGGAGAACGGAAAGCTTTTTCAGCCAAGATAAAGGAATTGACCGATATTCTAAAACCCCGGGGAAATTATTTCTCTTATCTTCTCTTTTTATTCAAATATATAGTATTAATTGGCCAGGGAATTGCGAAGGTCAGGTTGTTTGATTATAATGGAGGATATAGAATTATTAAACAATGTCAGGAATTGATGAGGCATCGTAAATACCTGCCAGCCGAGTTTATGGCTCTCCTGGGGACGGTTTACACCTGGGTTCAGGATTACAGACGGGCTGAATACTGGTTCCTTAAGGCATTAAATTCTGCCCCACAAAATGAGAAGAGTAAATATGAGGGCCTCCTCTCCATTATAATCTGGCACAAAGGAGAGTATAAAAAAGTTAATGTTTTTAAAAAAACAGAATTACAGAAATGGGGTGATAGGGCAACCTCTCTTTTTTTTGAGGCGGTGAATTCTTTAATTGATGGTAAACCCGAATCTGCGATAGCATTATCTACTGATTCGCTTAAATTTGCAAAAAGGGAACAATTGAATGATGTAGTATCTGGAGTTTACCTGATTATTGCAAGTGCCCACAGTACACTGGGGAGGAAGGAGGAGGCAATAAAAAATCTTAAGGGTATCTATTATTTTTCACAAAGGTCAAGACACTGGGGTAAGATTATTTCGCTTGTCGTTTCAAATCCTCCGGAAGAAAAACTGATAAAGATAGTAAATGGAAATTTTTTGCCGCTGGTAAAGATTGCAGCCCTTTTAAGGATCGGCAATTACAGAAGGGCTTTTGCTTTGGCTAAAAGAAAATATCTAATCCCGGATTTCCTCCTTTTAGTTCCATTCTTTCCCGAATTGGTTATTTCCAATATAGAAAAGGGTAAACTCCTGGGAGTGCCTAAAACTATGCTCCGCTTGCCGGTTTTTAATCGTGCGGTTTTGGTTTACAATCTAAGGTTTTTGGGTAAATTGGTTGTTTACAGGAATGAAGAACATCTGAAAATCAATCTGAGGCCAAAGGATGTTGCCTTTTTAATTCATTTTGCTTTAAGGGCTGATTCACCCGGGAAAAAAGTTTTGGTGGATGATTTTTGTTATAATTTTTGGCCAGGTAGTTCAAATGCATTTTCCAATCTTTCTCATCTTCTGGTGAGGATAAGGCGGGCTCTTAAGTTGCCGGGTCATCTTCTTGAGGTATTGCGGATTGGAGGAGATTCTTACCTGGTGAATCAGGGTATTTATTTTGTGAACGATTATAGTGAGTTTGGTCATTTTCTCAAGTCGGCGAAGGCGTTTATGGAGGTGGGGAAGTGGGAGTTTGGTTTTGAGCATTTTCTGATGGCATTTAAGTTATTTCGTGGTGAGCCGTTTAAAAGAAATTTTGATGAATGGTCATTGAATATGAGATTTCGGATTTTGAATGAACTTGAGAATGAGGCAATAATTTTTGCCCGGGCTTTTCTTGAGCACGGCGATAAGCGTGATGTAAAGAAGGTTTTAGAGAAGGTCTTGAAGATAATTCCGGATTCAAAAGAGATTAGTTCACTGTTGACTTTAATTTCTAATCAGATATTATGAACAAAAAAAACAGAATAAAGGGGGGGGATGGATTTAGAGAAATAAAAGAAATACTAAACCGTGTGGCGATAGCCCTTGAAGAACTTAAAGAACGGCAGAAAAAAACGATACGGCGATTGACAAACTGCAAGAGAGCCAAAAGAAGACTGACGAGCAAATAAAAAAAACCGAGCCAAAGTTGTTTTCTCATTTAGGTATCAGGGTATATAAAATTTATCCCCGGGCACTGAGCCGATTTAACAGTAGGGAAATGGAGATTGATGTCCTGTGTATTGGTAAATGCAGGAATAAAAAAATTGCGATTGCGACTGAGGTAAAGAGCAATTTGGGAATTTCTGATGTTAAGGATTATCTGAAAGCGCTTGATGATTTCTTCAAATTCTTCTCTGAATATAAGGGGAATATTTTGATTTGTGTTGTAAGTGGTATTCGGTTAGAGGAGGGTGTTATAAGATTTGCCGAGAAGCAGGGCTATATGTCCTTGTTCCTTTCCTCTCTCCGTTTTAACGGGGAGAGAAAAGGATGAGGGGCGGGGTTTCAGAGGTGAAACCCCTTAAATCCCCCTTATTTACAAAAGGGGGATATAAATTTGTAGTTGCCCAATTCATTGGGCATTATCCGATAAATCCGGACAACTACATTTATCTTTCCGTATAGTGCTCTAACCGCAGGTTAGGCAAGGGAGCGAAGCGACCGAAGCAATTTTTGAAATTCCAATACCTGAACCTACATCAGGGGGATGCCCCCTGAAACCCCGCCCTCACCCTTCCCTCTCCCTTGGAAAGGGAGAGGGAAAGGTGAGGGTTGAAAGGGGAAGAATTCCCCTGATTTATGTTCAGGATTCAAATGGATAAAATAGACCAAAACAGATAAATTCCCTTTTTATAAATTAAACATTGACAAACAGGATTTAATAAGTATACTATCCTTATGAAGATAACAAAATTTTTGGTTCTAACAATGTTGTTTTTTTCTCCACTCAAAGCGCAGGAAGAAGAACCTCTTGCTGAAAAGATAAAGAAGGTAAGTCTCCGACTTCTTGAAGACTATACGCAGCCTCTGATTACTTCTTTCGGCACCGGTGTTTCTACCGGTTTATTTCATTCCGCAAAGAGTCATAATTTCCTCGGTTTTGACATTGGTTTAAGGGGAATGTATATTACAATTCCGGATTTTGCCAAAACCTTTGATGCCAAGGTTTTAGTCTGTTCTCTCCAATCTGGTAAATATGAGTATGATTCGTTAGTGATTGAAGATGCCAGCACAATCTTCGGACCAAAGGTGCGAAAATATGTTCCGGTTTCGGGCAACACTGTGGGAATTCCACCCTATATTCCGGAGGGCTTTGACCGTACCGGAGTTCCGTTTTTTATGCCTCAGTTAAATGTCGGCTTAATATTCGGTTCAGAGCTGGCGGTGCGTTATATTCCCGTTACATTTCACGGTTCAAGTGTCCACTTCTTAGGTTTAGGGATTAAGCAAAACCTGAACAAACTGCCGTTTATGAAAAATGTTTTCTTACCGATTGATTTTGCACTTGGTGGCGCAATTCAAAATTTTTATATTATGGACTCCCTTCGGAATACGATATTAAGCAGTAGAACCTGGAATCTTCAAATTCTTGCATCAAAAGATTTAATTGTCTTTGAACCGATGATTGGATTTGGACTGGAAGGGACTGATGTTCATTTTGAGTATGATTTTGAATACGAAGTTCCGGACCCAAATGGCGAACCGGGCGATAGAATCAAACGAACAGACCACATAAATGTTAATATGAGTGCTCAGAATAACAACCGACTGATTGCTGGTTTTACACTTAAATTAGCAATTCTTTACATCCATTATGATTATAATCTTACACCTCACTACAAAACACATAACGGAATCATCGGATTCACAATTAGATAGGGGTGCTCTCTGATCTGGTTTATTTCCACTTCGTAAGTGGAGATAAGATTTAGAAAACACGGGCAAAAAGTGATGAAATTTCATAGACTTTTCATCGCCACTTACGAAGTGGGGGTGGTTCGTAAGCCGGGTTCTGTTTCAGTCTGCCCATTTTGAGCAGACTTTGATAGCCATTTCTCTAATCCTGACATCACTGCCAGGCTTAAGCGACCTACCTGCCCCTCAGCGGGCCACCTCAACGGGGCGTCTTGGTTTTGCTTCGGATGGGGTTTGCCTTGCCTTTAGTGTTACCACTAAAGCGGTGGGCTCTTACCCCGCCTTTTCACCCTTACCTGCCAAAAAAGATTGACAGGCGGTATATTTTCTGTGGCACTTTCCGTGTCTGATTTGTTACCAAACCAGACCCTTCCTGTTAGGAAGCATCCTGCCCTTTGAAGCCCGGACTTTCCTCCCTACACTCTTTTGTGTAGAGCGGCTATCCGACCACCCCCAAGATATTCACAGGGGGATACCCCCCTGAAAACTCCATATAATAAATGCCAAAAACACCTAAATGCCTAAAATTTAGGTAGTTTAGGAATTTTGGACTTTTGGGTATTTTTTTATTAATACCGCCCTTTCCTGAATATCTTGTCGTCTCTTTTTTCTATAATGTAGGAATTTATTCAAATTCCTATACCTATTATATTGTCTTCTGATTTAATGTCAATAAGAAAAAATCACCCGCACCTCTATCCTCCCCCTCAAATGGGGTGGGGAAAGTGGCACTTCAACATCTATTAATGTTTCTGAAATTCCGATATAAGCATTTTTAGGGTGTTTCGTTTGGGCGGGCAAAATTAGTAAAACTGGTTAATGATATTTTATTCTTAGCTAATGAATTAGGGGAGGTAATGAAAAATATGAGGACAAAACAGAGTGAAGGTGAAATTGTGGGTAATTTAGTGACCAAATTATCCTGGGAGATGGCGACCCGCAATGATCAACGGGTTGCCCGGGCAATTTATCAAGGTCAGGAGGTCTCTGGGATTTATGGTTTAGAGGAGACGGGGTTATTAGATGGTTTTTATGAGTATTTAGAGGGTTTGGGTGTTATCAAGTTATTAAAGGAGATTAGTCCCTCAGGTGTGGTACGGGTGATGGTGCCTTTTTTTAGTTGGTGTTATTATATTTTTTAAAGGTTTTATTTAGGTTTGAGGCGGTGAGTGCCTTGCCGCGGTTATTATTCAGCAATGAGGGTGCGATGCGGTTAGTTGGTTTCAATGCCCATCAGGTTGAAAATGGGGTTTGTCGTCGTGGTGAGCATCGTCGTAAGAAAGCCAAGCAGGAACCGATTTGCGATGATGTTTTAGCCAATAATATTGTGAAGATACCGTTAGCGGCGATAGTGCAGGTTTTTAATCGGGTGGTGCGGCTTTTGGCACGGTCTGGGGTTTTTTTCCGAAGAAGATTAAAGTGATTATTGATCCGACGGATATTCAGACGACAAGATTTTGGGAGGGTTGTGGTTCGGTTACGCGTAAGAAGCGGATTGTGGATAAGCATGGTGAAGTATCGGAATTTCAGTACCTAACAAAATCAATGACTTGACAAGTGAAAAGACTTAAGTATAATTTATAATTAAGGAGCAATTATGAAAAAAGTCATTATCTCTTTTTTGGGTCTGTTTTTAATTCTATCGGCACAGGAAACTGGTGCCCGTTATCTGATAATCACCCATAACAATTTCTATAATCACATTCTACCCCTTGCCCGATGGAAACACAAAAAAGGAATGAGGACAAAGGTCGTTACGCTTTCGGAAACTGGCTCAACCGCATCCCAGATAAGAAACTACATCGTCAATGCCTATAATAACTGGCTGATTAAGCCTGAATACATTCTTTTTGTGGGTGCCCCTAATTTAATACCCTTCCCTTCTGTGCTGGGCTGGAATTCAGATAACTATTATACAAATATGGATGGTGACCTCTATAATGAAATACTTTCCGGAAGATTAACCGTGCATGATACAATTGAGACAAAGACCGTGGTCAATAAAATCCTTGCCTATGAAAGGACACCAAATACCACTGACTCATTATGGTTTAAACGCGCCTGCCTGATTGCCAATGAAGATTATGGAATCTATCCTCCTCAGGGTAACGATACTGTCTACTGGAACGATGTCCGGTATGCAAAAAATCTTATGCTTGCCAATGGTTATAACCTGATTGACACCCTATCTTGTGGTTTGGGGAATAATGCCAGTAATGTCTATAATTCAATCAATAATGGTCGTGGTTTTTTGATGTATCGGGGAAGTGGTTTTGGCAATTGGTATCTCCCCTTTGAATGTTATCCTCAGTATTATACAAACAATGGGACAAGGTTACCCATTGTTCTATCTTTTACCTGTTGCACAATCGGCACCGGTTCCACCCCGGCCGGAGCCGAGATGTGGTTTCTGTGTGGTACACCAACGAACTTAAAGGGCGGGGCTGGTTATTTTGCCACGACAACTGTTGGGGGTGGTTTTATTACCTTTTTAAGAAGTGCGGTTTCACGGGGCTTTTTTGATGCCATATTTGTTGATGGAAAGAGGACCTTTGGCGAAGCCTGTGAGGGAGGCAGGATAAGGGTTTATAGTATGTATCCCTATTCCGGGGGCGACGAAGAGTATGTCGGTTTTACGACCATCGGCGACCCGGAGATGAATATCTGGACTGCAACCCCTTGCTCACTCTCCGTAACCCATCCCCAGGTAATTCCCTGTGGTAGTGCAAATTTTACAGTCAATGTCCGCCGGGCAATAAGCGCCACGCCGATAAGTGGTGCCCTGGTCTGTATTACTGCAAAACAGGATACAAATATCTATTGCCTTGACACAACTGATGCCAATGGTGATGCATATTTCTCAATCAACCCATTGTTTGTTAATGATACAATTTATGTGACAGTAACCGGGAGAAATTTGAAACCCTATGAGGGTAGTATGCAAGTCTTATATAGTGGTATGCCATATGTCGTATATCTAAAGTCCTTCATTGATGATTCACCTTCGGGTAATAATAATCATCTTATAAATCCCGGCGAAACTATCAATCTTCCTTTGTGGGTAAGAAACTGGGGAGACAGTATTGCGCGCAGTGTGATTGGAATATTAAGGAGTAATGACCAATACATAACAGTTTTTGATTCAACAAAATCGTTCGGTGATATTTCAGGCCATGATTCTGCCTTCACCGGTAACAATGGCTACGGTTTTTCGGTAAATTCAAACTGCCCCGATTTCCATAGTGTGGTTTTTGATTTAATGTGCCGGGATGTTAATGACTCAATGTGGATTTCCCATTTCAACTATTCAGTCTATGCACCGGTTTTGACCCTTCAGGAGGTGCAGATTAGTGGTGGAAATGGAAACTCCAATCTGGAGCCGGGTGAGACTGTATTTGTAAAGGTGAAGATAAAAAATTCCGGGCATTCTCCGATTGATAATGTAAATGCCACCCTTCAGACCCTTTCCAGTTATGCAATTGTCATAGATTCATTCGGTAGTTATGCCCATATCGGTCCGGATAGCAATGCAATAAATGAATCAAATCCATTTTCAGTCTTTGCCCTGCCCTCAACCCCTCAAGGGACTAATGCCGAGTTTAGAATAGTCCTGAATGCCCCTTTTTATCAGGACACCATTACCTTTTCTATAATTATTGGCAAAAAGGATTATTATATCTGGAATCCAGACCATACCCCGGAGCCGGGTCAAAATATGGATACAATTCTTTCCAATCTGGGTTATAGTGGTGATATCGGGACCACCCTTCCTGTTGACCTCTCCTACTATAATGTAGTATTTGTCTGCCTCGGTGTCTGGCCAAATAACCACATAATTAGCCAAACCAGTCCTGAGGCAACAAGACTGGTTAACTTTGCTAATAGTGGGGGCAGACTGTATATGGAGGGTGGTGATGTCTGGAGTTATGACCCGACGCAGGGCGGATATAACTTCTCTTCCCTTTTTGGATTGCACCCGGATAATGATGGTGGCTCAAATATGGGACCGGTCGGTGGTATAAGTGGCACCTTTACTAACGGGATGCTATTTAACTATGGTGGTGAAAATAATTATATGGACCATATCAGTCCACTAAATCCAAATTCTTTCTTAATCTTTCGTGATACTGATAACAACTTTAATTGCGGTGTTGCCTACGATGCCGGAACATACCGCACTGTCGCAACATCTTTTGAACTCGGTCTGCTTGTTGATGGAACACCACCTTCAACAAGGTCTGCACTCCTTGATTCAATAATGCACTTCTTTGGTTGTTATCATAGTATTGCCGAAGATTTATTCAGCAGATGCCAGGTTTCTGAACCTTTTCTTAAGATCTACCCCAATCCATTTCGGAATCACCTGATAATTCAGTATGCGGTAGGTAGTTATAAGTGTCCAGCAGTCAGTATAAAGATCTACGATGCGTCAGGCAGATTGGTTAAAAATCTTTCATTTCATCCTTCATCTTTCATTCCTCATTCCTCATCCCTCATAACTCATAATTCTATAGAGTGGGACCGCACTGACGATTCGGGTCGCAGGTTACCTTCGGGTGTCTATTTTGTATGGTTTGAGACTGATGATTTCAAAAGGGTAGAGAAGGTGATTCTGATAAAATAGAGGAGATGAGGTTTGCCTATGAACTACCGATGAAATTTATGGTTGTTGATGAAGAGAAGGTTCTATTTGCCCTAAAAGACCATCATGGTGATGGATATACCTATTTCACCATTGAACATTTCTCACGGGTAAGGACCTTAAAGAAGGCGTTTGAAAAGATCTTAGGAGGAGTCTTTTACCGGTGAGGAGTTAAAGAAGAAAAAGGGGGAGTTATGAAGAAATTTTTTATAATATTCCCTTTTGTATCATTCACTTTTGCCTCAATAATCACCATCTATAGTGATTATGGGTGGGGCTATTATTACTGGCTCTTTGGCTGGATTGGACCGAATCAGGATGAAGGAGTCACCGCGGCAGGTTATAGTGGAAGTATTGAATACCGCGGCTATACTCAATTTTCAATGCCTGGTTATCCTGGTTCGGGCACGACAATAAACTCCCTTGTCTTGAGACTCTGTAATAATACCGGTGGAGCAGGCTTAAGTATTGATATAAACCGCGTAACCTCTGAAACCCCGGGTGCCAATGAATGTGGGGTTCTGCCACCAATATATCTCACCGGACAGCCCGTAAATTCAGGTGTTGAACAATACACCTATTTTGACCTCTCAGGAACTCCGGCAAAGACCGATTTTCTCAATGCCTGGCAGAGTGGGGCAAATTGGTTTGGTCTGGGCTACAGGGGCGCAGGGCCGATGCATTTCTTCTATGCCTGCTGGTTTGATGAATATCTTGATGCCGCATTGATTATAGATTATACAATCGGTGTGGAAGAAGAAATTGCCCAAGAACAAAAAGTTAAAAGCCCAGAATTGAGTGTCTATCCAAATCCATTCAAAGACGTATTGCGTATATCGTATATCGTAGGTCGCAATGCGGAGAATTCGGAACTGAAAATTTATGATGCAAGCGGTCGTTTGGTACACGATTTTTCCCGATTTACGACTCCCGATTTACGACCTACGAATATTATCTGGTCTGGTGATGATGAGTCAAGGAGGGAACTGCCCGCGGGAATCTATTTCGTAAAACTGAAAGGGGGTGATGACTGGATTATAAAGAAAATAATAAAAATTAGGTAAGGCAAATTTTCAATATCAGGAAGGGGGTTAAAATGATAAAGAGCACACTTAAAATTTTCCTTTTAGCCGGGGCAATAAATACAATCTGGTCTGACCCGGTGGAAAATCTTAATGCAAAAATATCGGCATTAGAAAAGGCGAATGCTGAATTAAGGGAAAGAATAGAAAGGATTGAAAGTTTGCTAAAGAAGGGTGAAATAAAAGAGGACAAAATGCCGGAATCAAGAGCCTGGCTTGAGCCAAAGATGGGCTGGGTAATGGATTATAGCAATAACCGTATTTATACAATTGATACCTCTGGCACCGGTCAGACAATGAATGTTGGAATTGGCACAAGTGCACCACAATCAAGGTTTCACCTTTTAGGCGATTTTTACAATCAGGGTTTTACGGGTGTAAAGAATAATTACAATCCCGGCATTCCAGGCTGGAATAATGTCACGTCGCGCACCATTACTACCCACGGAACCGGTGAAGATAGTTCTGTGGTTTTAATCCTTGCCCATGTCCAGCAGTCCTGCGCCGGAGGTTATGTTGATATGTTTATAAGAGTAATCAGAGATGGTTCTACAGTTGTCGGAATTGCTGATGGGGGTGGTTATTATGATATTTATTCCGGTACTTATGGGTATATGGGTGCAACATTGGTCACTTATGATGAACCACCTTCCGGCTCACACACCTATACATTGCAGATTGAAAATGCCTTCAGTGGCGCACTGGGTTATAACTTTATCGTTCTTGAGTTGAAGAGGTAAATCGGGGAGAGATAAAAGGAGGTATTTATGAAGAAGTTATTTTTAATGATGCCCTTCGCCACAGCAGCATTTGCCGTGAGTGTCACAATCACCTGGAACCAGTGGCCCTATGGGGCTGAATGCATAGGCAACTGGTTTAAGTGGTGGTATAATGGAGAGACACCGGTCTCCTGCCCTTCGTTCAATCCCAATGATACAATCTGGGATTTCAAGAACGGGTCAACCGCGGCTACTGCCGAAAGTTATATAAGACCAAAATCCGAAGCCCAAGGAAATCCGCCTGCAATATGCACATATGCAGAAAGGCAGGTTCTCTCCGGAAGTGTCTCCTGGGGTTATGAGCATAAGGATACAACCGGCACAACTCAGTGGATGTGGCTCTATGGCTTTTATGCCTCAGGGACCCAGGTTGATTACGACCCACCATACTACAAGGTCTATCAATTTCCAATGCAACTGGGCACAACCTGGAGTTCAAACTGGACCTGGAATTATCTCGGGGTAGACCAAATCTATGAATCAAGGAATACGATGGTCGTTGCCCGGGGTTGGGTAAGGGTTCCCCTTGATACAACCCAATTCTTTCCCTGTCTGGTTCTTGAAACCTATATGAGCACCTATGATGAATATGGTTACATTGATGAAGATTATATTGTCCACGAATGGGTTTCACCAATTTATGGTTCTTTAGTTACGATTCAGAGTCAAAATCATGAGACAAATCCTGGCTTTACAACCGCAAAATACTTCTTTAGAATGAAGGAATACTATTCGGTAAATGACCTTTTCCCACCCACCTTTTCCAATACTACAATCATTCCCTCTGGCTATTACTTTGGACCCTATTATGTCTCCTCAACAATCACCGACCCGGCTGGAATATCTACCGATTCAATCTATTATAAGATTGGAAATGGCACCTGGCAGAAACTATACCACGATTCAGTCGTTGGCAACACCTACCATTTCCATATCCCCCAGATTTCTTCTCCTGATACAGTCCGTTATTATCTCATTGCCAAAGACAACTCAGCAAATCACAATCGCGGAACCGACCCCCAGAATGCACCAACCAACCATTATAAATTCTATGCCAATGACCCGGCAAATGACCACACACCACCGGTGATTGCCAATACTACAGTCTGGACCGATACCGCCTTCCTTGGTCCATATCCAGTTTCTGCAAACATTACGGATTCCTGTGGCATAGATTCAGCGGTTCTCTATTATCGCTTCAATGCCAATCCCTATCAGATTATGTTGCCGGACAGCGTTCAGGGCTCAACCTATTATTTCCATATCCCTTCGGCAACTCCCAATACATTCATCAGGTATTATCTTCGGGCAGTGGACTCATCGCCCAATCACAACTGGGCACAGGACCCAGCAAGTGGTTATTATGCATTCAATGTTGAAGATGGCGAACCTCCCCAGTTCTCCAATACTACAGTTTGGCCGGATACAAACTATAGCGGCCCCTTTCCGGTTCAGTCAACAATTACGGACTATTCGGGAATTTCTCAATCCTATATATTCTTTAAACTTGGCACCGCAGGGTGGGATTCACTTCCCTGTGATTCAGTTGTTGGAGATGTCTATTACTTCCATATTCCCCAGGTTTATAGTTCAATGGCAATAAGATACTATCTTAAGGCCTACGATGCCTCACCAAGACATAACTGGGCAACCGACCCCGCAAATGCACCAAATGTTACCTATATCTTCTATGTTTTTGTGGGAATTGAAGAAATGACAGGAGTCAATCTTTCCGAGTTCAAAATCTTCTGTAAGACAATCAATCCCAGGTCAATCGGTTTTTCTTCCAATGAAAGATATACACTTGAGGTCTATAACTCCCTTGGTCAGAAAGTGGAAATCATTGGAGATGGCAAAGGACAGGGTGATAACTGGATAAATTACAACTCCAATAGACTGCCCTCTGGAATATATTTCATCGTCCTTCGGACCGAGGGTTCGGTATACAAAAGAGAGATTGTGGTCTTAAAGTGAGGGGCAATGACTTTGATTTTTATAATCCCATACCTTCTCTATCCAGTTCCTCAGGTGGAGGGAATGGAGACATTCCCTCCACCCCATTTTGAGATTCTCTTTAAGTTTAAAGAAGGCGTGGGAATAGAGCGAAGAGTGGAAATCCTGAAATCACTTGAGGCTTGTGAGGTGAAGCAGAAGGATTATGCCCCATTTGTTTCACTTCGTTTGAAGACAAGGGATGAAAAGACCTACAATTATCTTAAATCTCTTAGGGAGATAGAATATGCTGAATGGGGAAAATGGTTCAGGATTGATTTTATACCTGCCGTTAGTTTGGACCTCTCCTTCTTTCCCAATGACCCATACTACAGTTGGTATCAATGGCATCTTAAAAGAATTGGAATGGAGGAAGTCTGGGATATAGAAACTGGAGATTCAACAGTAATTATCGGGATTATTGATACCGGTGTAGCATATGAAGACCGACCGATACCCGACTATGAAAGGGGCGGGGTTGACCCGAGTTGCTCAACCTATGTGAAGGCAACCGATTTAATAAACACCCGCTTCATCCCGGGCTGGGACTTTGTCTATGAGGATTCATTTGCCAATGATGACCATGGGCATGGCACCCATATCTGTGGCACAATTGCCCAGACAACAAATAATAACTTCGGCTGTGCAGGAATTGCCTTTGATTGCACAATAATGCCAATTAAGGCATTCAATTTTTTGGGGTTTGGCAGTGAGGGAGATTGTGCATTTGCAATTTATTATGCAACCACCCACGGCGCAAAGATAATCAATATGAGTTTTGCCCAGCCTGATGAACCCGGCCAGACATTCCGCGATGCGATAATCTATGCCGCCCAAAACAATGTAATTATGGTCGCCGGCTCAGGAAATTCAAGTGCCTCAATTGTCTATTATCCTGCTGCATACCCTGAGGTAATTGCAGTTGGTGCAAGCACCTCATCAACACCCGACTCCCTCGCCTTTTACTCAAATTATGGAACAAACCTTGAACTCGTTGCCCCGGGGGGTGATCTCGTCAACAGAATTCCTGACCCGGGTAACATCTGGGATGGAATTGCCCAGCAATCAATTCTATTTGGTCAGTTTACACCATCCGGAAAGGCGAAACCCGATAGTTTAATCTTTGCGGTTATGCTTGGCACATCCTGTGCTACACCCCATGTAAGCGGAGTCTGCGGTCTGATGCTTGCCCGCGGTATTCCTCCAGGGATGGTGAGAGAAATTATTGATTCAACCTGCCTTGACCTTGGTGAAACGGGCTGGGATACAATCTATGGATTTGGCAGGCTTGATGCCTGGGGAGCACTAGGCGGGAGGGATACAGTTCCTCCTCAAATCACAGAAACAACTGTTCTTTATGATACTACATTCTGTGGCCCTTATTATATCTATTCAAATATTAGAGACCTCTTTGGTCTCACGGGGGCCTTGCTCTTTTATAAAATTGGTTCATCCCCTTACGATTCTTCATTCGGAGAAAATCTCGGTGGTAACTGGTATCGGTTTGTCATTCCCCAGGTAGTGGCGCCAACTGTTGTCAGGTATTATCTTAAGGCAATTGATAATTCGGTCAATCAGAATATCTCATTTGACCCTCCAACCGCACCCCAGATTCCCTATGCCTTTGCGGTCTATGTGGGGATTGCAGAAGATGTGGCGAAGAAAGAGAGTCTTTTAAACATTCCTACCCTAATAAGGATGGGTAAAAGGATAGATATAAATTCCAATTTCCCGATTGAGGTCTTTGATGCAGCAGGAAGAAGAATTTATAAGGGGAATAAAGGACTGGTTCTGAATGAGGCAGGTGTTTACTTCGTTAACTTTAATGGGGGCTATACCTTAAAGAAGATTGTCTGTATCAAATAAATTGCCTTATTGTCATTGAGCCCGCCGAAGGCGGGCAAAGCAATCTCATCTGTTCCCCCCGGTCCCTGTGAAGAACAAGGTGACGAAACAATCGCCTCCATACTCACTTCTTCACCCAATTACTAATTTCAAGATTTTTCTCGCTACTTGCTACTCTCTACTCGCTACTATCACAAACCTTCAAAAAGGCGCAAAAGGGCTAAAAAAGGCTAAAGAGGGCTAAAGGGCACAAGAAAGGGTAAAGAGGGGGGAAGAAGGGTAAATAAGGGTAAAGAAGGGGAAGATTCGTGAAACGTTTACTGTGAACCGGGGTAATAGTTTGGAATTTGTGATTTTGGATTTGTTTGGAATTTGGCGCTTGGAATTTGTTTTTGATTTTGTGCTTCGGGTTTCGGATTTATTTTTGATACGGCCAGCAAGATCATCCAACGATTAACGATTTTTCTTAAGATAGGGGTGAATAAGGGTAAAGAAAGGGAGAGAAGAATTCCCCTGATGTATATTCCATTTAAATATTGATTTTAGAAAAAACTTTTATATAATTAAACGGGAGAAAAAAATGAAAAAAGACCTTACCTCCATCTTTGATTTAAACAAGGATGAAATTTTTGAGATATTTAAAATCACAAAAGAATTGAAAGAAAAACAGAAAAAAGGAATTGAGCATAAACTCTTACTCAATAAGACGCTCGCAATGATATTTGAAAAACCATCTTTAAGAACCAGAGTTACCTTTGAGACCGGAATGACCCAACTTGGTGGTCATGCAATTTATCTTGCCCCGGCCGATATCCAATTGGGCAAGAGGGAGTCAGTGAAAGATGTTGCAAAGAATCTTTCCCGCTGGGTTGATATAATAATGGCAAGGGTTTTCAGTCACAGGACAATAATAGAGCTTGCAGGAAATGCGGAAGTACCGGTGATAAACGGTCTCTGTGACCTAGAACATCCCTGTCAGATTCTCGGTGACCTCTATACAATAATTGAGAAGAAGGGTGCTTTAAATAAAATCACTTTGGCGTTTGTTGGCGATGGTAACAATGTTTGCAATTCACTTATTGCCGCTTCGGCAATACTTGGTTATAAAATGAATGTTGCCACGCCGACAAACTATGAGCCTAATAAGGATTATTTAAAAAGGGCAAAAAATGTCAGATGGACAGAAAACCCTGTTGAGGCAATAAGAAATGCGGATATTATCTATACTGATGTCTGGGTCTCAATGGGGCAGGAATCAGAAACTGAAAAGAGAAGGAGGGTTTTCCAGCCGTTTCAGGTAAATGGTGAACTTTTAAAGAAAAATCAAAAGGGAGATTATCTTATAATGCACTGTTTACCTGCCCACCGGGGTGAGGAGATTACCGATGAAGTAATTGATGGTTCCCACTCAATTGTTCTTGACCAGGCCGAAAATCGTCTCCATATTCAGAAGGGGATAATGGTATTCTTATGCAGGGAATATTGAGAATCTTCTTAAACTTCTTCCTGATTGACCCGATTCGGAAAATTCTTGCCTTAATTTTTGCCTTTGGTCTCTGGTTTTTTGTGGCTATTGATACTAATTATTTGTATACAAAAAATGTTATCATCAATTATACTGGACTTCCTGAATCTTATGTTCTGGTTGATTCATTATCCCAAATAAGAGTCACTTTTTCAGGGCGGGGGCGTGCTCTCTTCAATATATGGGCATCCCCACTCAGGGCAATCTGTTCGCTTGAAGATGTGCGGGTTGGTGAAAATGATATTCTGACAAAAGACTTGAATCTACCGGTGGGTGATGTTAACTTTACCTATGAAAAGAAGTCTTTTTCGGTAATGGTAGATGAGAAACTAAAGAAGGTGGTAAAGGTTAAAGTTCCCATCAGGGGTCAACTGAAAGAAGGTTATTCAATCAGCGGCATTTTTGTTTTTGATACAGTCATTGCGACTGGTCCAAAAGGTATCTTAAAGGACATTTCTGAAATTTGTTCGGAATCGCTGGATATAAAAAATCAGTTCACAACATTCGAAAAAGAAATAAAAATTTATCCACCACCCCATATTCAACTTTCCACTTATGTGATTCGGATAAAGATTGAAATTGATACAACGATGGAAAGGGTTTTCACCGGACTGCCAATCAAATTATTGGATAGTAGAAAACGGCAGGTGTCCCCCCGAGTCTTTAGTCTTGATACACTCCTGCTCGCCGGGGCAAGACAAAGGGTTGCAGCGCTGAAAGAGGATGACATTTCAATCAGAATAAACATCTCCAGCCTGAAATCGGGTGAGCACAGTCTTCCCGCAGAAATTATTTTACCTGAATATATAACCCCCGTTTACTCAATCCCCCGACGTTTCAGGATTAAAATCTATTGACAAATAATGGATTTTGATTAGTATTATGGGTAAAGAGGAGGTATATATGAAAAAGATATTAGGGATTTTATTCTGTTTTGTGCCCTTGCTGTTTGCTACAACAATGTGGGTAAGGGTCTATTATGAAAATGAAATAGAGAGAATTGACCTGATAAGCAGAAAATATGATATTCTTACCGGAAATGTCCGTGCCCGATACTTTGAATACTTTCTTGATGAAGCAATTGTGAACGATTTGATTGGTAAGGGCTACCAGATTGAAATCCTCCATCCGGATATTATAAACTATCTTAAAGATAATTATGACAGTCTCCGAATGACCTTTGGCGAATACTACACCTATGCCGAAATGGTTCAGGAGTTAAATCAGATTGCAAGTGCCTATCCCAATATTACAAATCTTTTCAGCATCGGCCAGACCTGGCAGGGCCGGGATGTCTGGGCAATGAAGATTTCTGACAATCCAACCCAGAAAGAACCCGAACCCAGGGTTTTAATTTCCGCAGTTCATCATGCCCGTGAACCGATTGGTTGTTCAATCTGCATGGATTTTATAAATTATTTGATTCAAAATTATGGTAACAACGATACCGCTACAACGATTGTCAATAATACGGAGGTCTTGGTTGTTCCGGTTGTAAATCCGGATGGCTATGTCTTTAATGAAACCTATGACGATCCCTGGGGTAATGGCTGGAGAAAGAATTGCCGGGATAACAACAATAATGGTCAGATGGATACAGATTACGATGGGGTGGACTTGAATCGCAACTACGGTTATATGTGGGGGTATGATAACCAGGGCTCAAGTCCCAATCCGCCAGATGAAACTTATCGCGGACCTTCTCCCTTTTCTGAACCAGAAACCCAGGCAATAAGGAATCTCTGCAATTCTGACAGTTTTATGTATAACCTTGACTACCACTCTTATGGAAACTATCTAATCTATCCCTGGGGCTATATCAATGACCTGCCCCCTGAACCTGACCGTTCCATCTATCTCGCAATGGCCGAGACAATGACCACGATCATTGGCGTCCCCAATAACTATGCTTATGGTAATTGTTATCAAACCGTGGGTTATGTTGCTAATGGTGGCACATTTGATTGGATGTATGGCGATACCATAGAAAAACCGCGCTTTTTTGCCTTCTCTTCAGAGGTCGGTAATTCATTCTGGGAAGGGGCAAATGATACAAATATTATCATTTCACAATGTAATGAGACAAGGCCGATGAATATATACCTCTGCTATCGGGCGGCAACGACCGGGATTAAGGAATTTCTCAATATTGGCGGCGCTGGTGATTTCTTATTGTTCCAGAATCCAATTAGGGGGAGAATAAAATTTGCAATTGACTTAAAAGAAAATACCCGCCTCAGGGTGAGAATTTATGATACAAGCGGTCGGCTCGTCTGGGATAGGGAATGTGAATGTCCAAAAGGAAGAAATGCTTTTGAAATTAATGCTCCCCAATCAGCAGCCGGGATATACTTTTTGCATCTCAACCAGGATGATAAGAGAATTCTTAAAAAAGTTGTTTTTATAAAGTAGATGCCAAACCGAATTATCCATCTCAAATTTTACATTAAATGTTTCACGACTTCCCGCTTTAGTCTTTTTGAACCCTTTTTCTCTTTCATACCTTCAATTGCCCCCATCTTTTCGTTTCACGGTGCACATTTCAAGAAATTTCTCGTATTCCCTTCTCTTTCCCCCTCTTTTTTTATTATGATAGCCAATGAATTGGTCAATTAAAATTCCTTATCTTGTTGGTGAACAAATCCGACCACTAAAAAATCATTAAAATCCAGGATGTTGGTAAAACAGACTGAAATTCCGATATAAGCATTTTTAGGGTGTTTCGTTTGGCGCGGGCAAAATTAGTAGCCCGAATTATTCATACTATTTGGTAAATTTCGTTCAAATGCAATCCTGAAGCGGATTTGCGCCATTTTTCAAGCGCAAAATTTTTTTGACACTCTGTTTTTTTTCTTTTTGTCATTGCGAAAATCGAGATTCCTCACCTGTCATTGCGAGTCCTCGCCCATTATCAATGGGCGGGACGAAGCAATCTCATTTGTTATCGTTCATTTCAGGGATTACTTCGTCGTTTGGTTTTTCACAAGAACAGATGGGATTGCTTCGCCCGCCTTCGGCGGTCTCGCAATGACAGAAGGAGTAAGTCGGGCTCAATGACTTTTCGTATGAATAATCCGGGCTAAATCCCCTTTATTTCCCCTTTACAAAAGTGGATATAAAATTGTAGTTGCCCAATTCATTGGGCATTGTCCGATAAATCGGACAACTACATTTATCTTTCCGGATAGGAATTTATTTAAATTCCTATACCTAAACATACTTCAGGGGAATTCTTCCCCTGAAACCCCTTACAAAAAGGGATATAAAATTGTAGTTGCCCAATTCATTGGGCAGTAATATGTAAGTTTTTCCCAAAATGTGGGGCAAGGCTTTAGCCTTGCAATTAAAGTGGCAGTTAAGAGGTTGTGTCATAATCCCAATTTGTCATTGCGAGCGCCCACTTCACTTTTGTCATTGCGAGCCAGAGGCGAAGCAATCTCATCTTTTTCGTTTATTATTATAAATTTCCCCCTTTATTAAAGGCAATAGAAGGCGAAAAAGGGAGGAGAAGGCAAAATGCAACATTTTTCGGGCAGGCGGAAAAATGTTGCATTACCAAAGATATATCACTCCTCTACCATTCTTAAGGGTTTATAGTATTCGGGGGTTTCAGGTTTATAATAGAATTCAAGAGTTCATTTATTTTCTGAAAGTTAATGTTATAATACAAATTCACCTGGCATAAATTTATTTTTACAATTTTTCATAATCGGTGTTATTATGTTGTTTTAAAAACCATTGCCTCTCCCCAAACAATACCTAATTTCGCTTATATCGGAATTTCAGTAATGTTTGCCAATTATTGACAATGCATTTTAATTGATTATAATATGCAAATTATGATTATAACTTTTCTTTTAATTTTACTCTCAATGCCCCCTAATCCATACACAAGGGCACCGATTAGACCGCCGAAATTCCCGGCATTGATGAATAAAGGTCCGGGGAGAATCCAGCCGGCACTGGGTGAAAGAAAGGCAATTGTAATTCTGATAGATTTTTCTGATAATTTATCTACTTATCCGGCATCAGAGTTTGATTCCCTTATCTATGGTGAGAGCGAAAATTCTATGCGTAAATACTACAGTGAGGTCTCGTACGGCAATTTTACAATTAGCAAAGAGAGTAATATCATTGGCTGGGTCCGTGCACCGCAGAATTATTCTTATTATGTCGGTGATTCATTTGGATTTTATAGCGACTATCCCAACAATGTCCAGAAACTCGTTGAGGATGCCTGTGCCCTTGCTGACGATTCTGTTGACTTTTCCCAGTATGATGGTGATGGTGATGGTATTGTGGATGGCATTTTTATTGTCCACGCCGGTCCCGGTGCTGAGGAGACCGGCAGTATCCACGACATCTGGTCTCATCAATGGCAACTGTCAAATACCGGCACAGGGTGTCCTGGTCCTTATCAGACCGAGGATGGTGTAAAGGTTGACTTTTATTCAATGGAGCCCGAGAGATTTGAAACCGTCACCGGGCATCCTCGTATTACCTGCGGTGTATTCTGCCACGAATTCGGACACGTTCTGGGTCTGCCTGATCTGTATGACATTGATTATTCAACTAATGGGATTGGTTCATTCTGCCTTATGGCTGCAGGCTCGTGGGGTAGGGCAGGTGATTCTGATTTACCGGGAAATTCTCCTGCCCATTTTTCTTCCTGGTGTAAATACCAACTGGGCTGGCTCAATCCGACCGGGGTGAGTAGAAGTGAAATCAGCCGATTGGAAAACCAACAAATCCCTTGCGTGGTTCAGAGTCCATTTGCAATTAGAATGTTAGAAGACCCGGGTGGGCCGGACTGGAATTTCTCTACTGGTGGTAAAGGAGAGTATTTTCTGATTGAAAACCGATGCCGCACCGGATTTGACCGTTCTTTACCCGGGGATGGTCTTCTGATTCTCCACATTGATGATTCCAGGACAGCAAACAGTGATGAAAAACATCCCCTGGTGGGCATTATGCAGGCAGACCACGACCCCGGATTTCTCCTCGCAAACTGGGGCAGTGGTGATGACCTGTGGAAAGAAGATTCAATTGGCTTTTATGATGGCTCAATTCCCTCAAGCAGATTTTATGGTGATTCCGCAAGTGGGGTTACAATTTACAATATTGGCCCTTCGGGCTCTACTATGACCGCATCATTCTGGATAAGCCCAATCTTTTTAGGAACAATAAAGGCGATGCCCAATCCATTTAGGGCCAACCATCCTCCTTCCTGGGGTAATGCGGTGGCAATTACCTATACACCATCAGATACTACAGAATTGGGGAGTCAATTTCCTGATTTTAAGGTGACAATTTATAATATGGCTGGTGAAAGGGTGAGGGTTTTAGATGATGCAAGCGAAATTGACCGCTATCGCCGGACCGCCCTCTGGAATTTGAAAAACGAAAAGAATCAGAATGTGGTAAGCGGAATGTATCTCTATATAATTGAGATTCAAGGTGAAAGGGTGGAACGGAGAAAAGGAAAGTTGACAATCATCAGATAAGGACAAGGGAATAATTTTCCCCCAAATGAAGATTTCTTATCCCGGGAATATTGCAATAATTGCTGGTCTTTTTATTGTCCTCATAATATTCCTTGCGATAGTAAATCTCTATATCGGTCTCCAGCTCTATCGGGAGTATCGTGATACCGAGGTCTCAAAGATTGCCACACTTGCCCGGCTTTGTGCAATTTATCTCAATAAATTCGAGACGGAAGATATTCTAAAAAATCTCAGTCAGGCTTTTGACCTGGCACATCTTGTAATCTATGATACCCTGGGTAATAAAATTTATGATTCCTATCAGAAAAAAATTGGGGTTTTAGAGACTACTGATTATCTGAAAAACTTTAAAGTTTTACCTGCACCCGGCGAGATAAAATTTTCTGGTGATGATATTATCTATCATAATCTTGCCCCGGCATTCTTTATATATACCAGAGCAAGTTCCTCTTATAGTGGTGTAAACCGGGTCTTCCAATGGCATATATTTTATATTACAATTTCTTTGGTGCTCATTTCTTTCTTGGGAATTTTTTTAATTCGTAATCTATTTTTACCGGTGCAATATGTAGCGAATGTTGCCAAAAGATACGGGGTGGAGATGAGGAGGGAGGATTTTGTTCCCGAAACCTTCAATGAAATATTCAAAAGAATGAAGGAAAAAGAGAAAGAACTTGTTGAATTCTCAAGTTTTGTTGCCCACGAATTCAGAAACTCTCTGGCAACAATTACCGCCCTTGCCCGACTTGTGGAAAAGGGAAAGAAGTCGGGTGAGGAGATTATTAAAGAGTGTAATACACTGAATGCAATAATTTCAAATCTCTTGGAATATGCCCGGACAGTGAAGTTGAATATATCAGAGATTGATTTAAATCTTCTCATTGATGAAGCACTCAAAAGGACGATGATTCCTGAGAGAATATTTGTGAAAAAAAAATTTCAACCCCAGATTAAGTTGAATGGCGATTATGAACTGCTCCTCCATAGTTTTATCAATATTTTTAAAAATGGCGTTGCCGCAATTTCGGGTAGGGGAACGATTTCTATTACTACAAAACAGGACGAGGATAGTGTCTTTTGTTCAATTTCCGATACGGGGACAGGCATACCTAAGGATAAATTGGATTTGGTTTTCAGTCCCTTCTATTCGGAACGGGCGGAGGGTGTTGGTCTGGGACTTGCCTATGTGAAGAAGATTGTGGAACTCCATAATGGTGAGATTAAGGTGAATTCAGAAAAGAATAGGGGAACCGAGTTTATCATCCGTATTCCAAAGATGTCGTGAATCCTTGACCTTTCCTTAAAATTGGATATAGTATGGAAATGGAGTTATCAATGAAAGAAATTATATCATCAGTATTAAATACCTTGAAATTAAAAAGAGTTGATTATGGTGATATAAGGATTGTTGAGGAGGAGAGCGAGAATATTATTCTGAAAAATGGGATAATTGAGGTTCTTGCGCATAATACAGATATGGGTTTCGGAGTGAGGGTTTTGAAGAATGGTGCCTGGGGATTTTCTTCTTCCAATTGTATGGAGAAAAAAACCGCCGAAAAAGTGGCAAGGGATGCGATTTTGATTGCTGAATCTTCATCCCGTCTTAAAGACAAACCCGTTATTCTATCCGCATATAACCCCCAGCGAGGAGATTATAAATCAGATATTAAAATTGACCCATTTAAAGTTCCAATCAGTGAAAAAATTGACCTCCTGTTGGAATGTGATAAAATCTTGAATAAGGATAACCGAATAAAGGTTCGCAATGCATTTTTGTCGTTTCGCAGGATAAAGACAATTTTCGCCTCTACTGAAAACTCAAGGATAAGACAGGAAATTGTCTTCTGTGGTGGGGGCATAAAGGCGTATGCGATGGATAAGGGTGAATTGCAGGTGCGGAGTTATGACGATTATGGTCAGGCGGGCTATGAGTTTGTGGATTCTTTAGAATTAAAGAAAAATGCAGAGTGGGTGGCAGAACAGGCTTTAATGCTTTTATCCGCCCCTCCCTGCCCGGATAAAAAAACGACTGTAATTCTGGATGCAAACCAGATGGTTTTGCAGGTTCACGAATCCTGCGGCCATCCCACCGAATTGGACAGGGTTTTTGGAACTGAGGCTTCATACGCCGGGACGAGTTTTTTAACTACGGAGAAGTTAAATAACTTTCGCTATGGTTCTGAGATTGTGAATATCGTTGCTGATGCTACAACCCCGGGTGGTCTGGGAACATTTGGCTGGGATGATGAAGGGGTTCCTGCCCAGAAAGTCTATTTGGTAAAAGATGGAATATTCGTTGGCTACCAGAGTTCGCGAGAGACTGCGGCAGTTTTGGGAATTCAGTCAAGTGGAAATATGCGTGCTGATGGCTGGAATAGAATCCCGCTGGTAAGAATGACCAATATAAATCTCTTACCCGGGGAGTGGAAATTAGAAGATATGATTGCGGATACCAAAGATGGTGTCTTTATGACTACCAATAAATCCTGGTCCATTGATGACAAGAGACTCAATTTTCAATTTGGCTGTGAATTTGCCCGACGGATAGAGAATGGTAAATTGACTGAGGTTTATAAGAATCCAACTTATGCGGATATTACTCCCCAATTCTGGAATCGGTGTGATGCAATTGCCAATCAGGATTACTGGCGTCTATTTGGAGTGCCCAACTGTGGAAAGGGTGAGCCCGGGCAGACGATGTTCGTTGGACACGGCGTTGCACCCGCGCGAATAAGGGATGTGCAGGTGGGAATAGCAAAATGAGGACAGATACCCGGCCGAAATCAAAAATCCTGAAATGCGTAAGATATTCCGGGGGATACCCACCTGAAAATCCCATATAATAAATGCCTAAATGCCAAAACACCTAAATGCCTAAAATTTAGGTAGTTTAGGAATTTTGGACTTTTGGGTATTTTTTTATTAATACTGCCCTTTTCTGAATATCTTGTCGTCTCTTTTTTCTATAATGAAAAATTTCATTAAAATTGGTAAATTTTTCCTGTAGGGCAGTTTCCAACCACGAACAAAGTGCTCAAACTCTCTATTGACTGCGGGAAAAGGTGGGTATAAACGGGTGTAAAGAATTCCTCTTTGGTCTTTGACAACCTGACTTTTCTTTGTAAATCTTGAGGTATTGGATTTTCAATCCAATACCTCGGATTCAAGCGGATAAAGGCAGATTAAAAACAGATAAAATTCCCCCTCACCCTGTCCTCTCCCCGTTTTAACGGGGAGAGGATAAAGGTGAGGGGCGAGGTTTCAGGGGCTTTAGCCCCTGAAGTATGTTCATGAATAAAGGATTGGGATGGCGACCGATGGGCGCCGCATCCGTGTGAATCTGTGTTATTATCCGTGTGCATCTTTGTAAGAGGCAAGTTTTTCCCAAAATTGTGGGTAGACTTCATTCCCTTATGATTAAATTACTAATTGGGGATAGAAGCGAATATCAGATTATCAGAAAATCAGGAAGAAGGAGATCAGAAGAACAGAGTATCGGGTTTTATAACTAATATTCTGATACCCTGATATTCTCTACCTGATAATCTGATTCTCTGATTTCCTAATTATAGCCTTGCCGAGGCACTATATAGTGCGGTAGTGGTTAATGGAAAAGATGATTTTTAGAAAAAAC
>Ga0207433_10002876_pt1 | contig 34114 bp, 31 predicted proteins | sample YelNatPaOPGAMG01_FD_187559 | JGI IMG/M metagenome (GOLD analysis project Ga0207433, IMG submission 187559) | Hot spring thermophilic microbial communities from Obsidian Pool, Yellowstone National Park, USA - OP-RAMG-01 (SPAdes) (version 3) | ecosystem: Environmental > Aquatic > Thermal springs... | reverse complement strand
GGATTTTTATGGTCAAAAATTAATCCATCAGCGCCTTTTATTTTTGGTTCAATTATGGCACTTCTCGCTGGTTTTATTTTTTTAATTTTTTCCCAAAAATTACCAAGTTATGAAAAAAGAAATTAATATTTTTATTTTTCTGGTCGGTTTGTTTTTGTTTTTCTATTTTATGCCGATGAATTCAGCTTTGTTTATTAGTGCCATTTTATCCGGTTTTAAACTTTTAAACGAATATGCTCGTCAGCATGTTTTAACCTGTTTGGTGCCGGCATTTTTTATTGCCGGAGCAATTTCGGTTTTTGTCAAAAAAGAGTTTGTTTTGCGCTATTTGGGCGGCCAAGCGAAAAAATATATTTCTTATTCTTTGGCTTCTATTTCTGGTTCTATTTTAGCGGTTTGTTCTTGCACTATTCTGCCATTATTCGCCGGCATTAGAAAAAGAGGCGCCGGTCTTGGCCCGGCTATTACTTTTCTTTTTTCCGGGCCAGCCATAAATATCGCGGCTATATTTTTAACCATGTCTGTTCTGGGATTTAAAATTGGCTTGGCTCGGGTGATATCTGCTATTTCATTATCTGTCTTAGTTGGTCTGTCAATGCAATTGATTTTTAGAGAAAAAACAGAAACCGGGGGATTATTTATGGAAGAATACAAAGAAATAAAAATTGGTAAAATGGTTTTAGTTGCTTTTTTTATTGCCATGGTTGGTATTTTGGTAGTTAATGGTTTACAAATTGATAGAACAATAAAATTTGGCTTAATGATTTTACTGGCTTTAATTACCGCCGGTATTGCTATTTTTAAATTTCATCAAGAGACAACTAAAGAATGGCTTAAAGAAACATGGTCTTTTACCAAGATGCTTTTGCCAGTTTTATTTATTGGCGTTTTTATTGCTGGCTTTATAATGCCTTTTTTGCCAGAAAATTTGATTGCTAAATTAGTTGGTTCAAATTCAATTCTTGGCAATTTAGTGTCGGCCATCTTCGGTGCCTTTATGTATTTTTCCACTTTAACAGAAATTCCAATTTTACAAGCTCTCATTGCCAAAGGAATGTCTCAAGGCCCAGCCTTAGCCCTGCTTTTGGCTGGTCCTTCTTTGAGCTTGCCAAATATGTTGGTGATTAGAAAAGTTTTAGGAACTAAAAAAACTATTGTTTATGTATCTTTGGTTATATTTTATTCAACACTAGCTGGTTTAATCTTTGGCAAAATTTAAATACGGATAAATTTTATTGTCCAAAATGTAATAAGATTTTTGAAGCTGAAGGAGAGAAAAGAGAGTGGCAAGATTCAATTTATGGTTATTGTTTTAAATTAGTGACAAGGTGTTTAAATATGGTACAAATTGTGATATTAGTGGCTTAAAAGGAACTACCAAGTAAAAAGGAAGATGTTTGGGATTTTATTCAACTTGTTCTGGTTGTTATTTAAATTAAAATGTTATTTCAGCTTTGCCAGCAAAAATTTAGCAAAAAACCTTTCTCAATATTCTTTTGGCTCTTTAATTTTTGGAGTAATTTCTGCAATTTTGGGAATTTTTCTTTTCCAAACGACTAATTTCCCGCCGGTCTTTTAATCATTCTTTCTAGTTTTTTAATTTTTTTAGTTTCAATAATCTTGAAAAAGGGTTAAAATAAAGTAAAATAAAAAATATGAAAAAGAAAATTTTCTTTTTGTTAGTTTTTGTCTTGCTTTTATCTTTTTTTCTTAAAAAAGAAATTTTAGCTAAAGAAAAACTTGAGATTTATTTTTTTTGGGGTCAGGGTTGTCCTCATTGCGCTCAAGAGAAACCATTTTTGGAAGAATTAAAACAAAAATATCCTCAATTGGAGGTCAAAGAATTTGAGGTTTATTATAGTCAGGAAAACCAAGAACTTTTTCAAAGGGTGGCCCAAGCTTACAAAACTCAAGCCCAAGGAGTGCCAACAACTTTTATTGGTAAAGACTTTGTTGTTGGTTTCGGAACAAAAGAAACAACCGGAAAAGAAATCGAAGGTTTAATTCAGAAGTGTCTTCAAATTCAATGTCCTTCACCGGAAGAGATTTTAATTGCGGGAGGAATTGATAAATGGGAACCGAAAGAAGAAGTATCTTTAAAAGAGGAATTATCTAAGGAAGAAGTGTCTCAAAAAGAAGAAACACCCAAAGAAAAATCAATTTTCAAAGAAGAACCCCAAAAAGAATCAAAAATTTGTATTCATTACTTTGTAAAAGACAAATGTCTCCAGTGTCAAAATTTAGAAGGTTTTCTTGAAAATATAGCAAAAAAATATGAAATCGATTTTAAAATTTATAATGTTTCCGAAAGCGAAGAAAATTTAAAACTTTATCAAAAACTTCAAAATTTTTACAAAATTTCTTTTTCGGGTTTTCCAATTGTTTTTTTGGGAGATACTTATTTAATTGGAGATGAATCGATCAGAAACAACATTGAAAAAGTAATTTTGCGCTGCCAAAAAGAAGGTTGCCCTTGTCCGGTTGAAGAAATAAAACAGACCTTAAAACAAATTCCAAAACCATCTACTTTTACTCCTGAAGAAAAAAAAGAATTCACCATTCCAATTTTTGGCAAAGAAATTAAAATTTCTTCTCAATCTTCTTTGCTCTTTTTGGGCATAATTTTAGGCTTGGCTGATGGCATTAATCCCTGTGTGTTTTCTGTCCTTTTGTTTTTACTCACTTATCTTTTGGCTATTGGTTCAAAAAAAAGAGCAATAAAAGTTGGCCTGGTTTTCACTTTGGGCGTCTTTGTTATTTATTTCCTTTTTATGTTGGGAATGATTAATTTAATTTCTTTAATTGGTTTTATTCAAAAAATAAAAATCATTATTGCAGTTTTTGCCTTAATTGCCAGTTTGATTCTAATCAAAGATTTTTTCGCCTACGGAAAAGGTATTTCTTTAGAAATTCCAGAAAGTGCTAAGCCAACAATTGAAAAATTAGTTAAAAGAGGAACCATTCCTTCAGCAATTTTGTTGGCTCTTTTATCTTCTCTGGTTGAACTTCCTTGTACTGTCGGAATTCCTTTAGTTTATACCACTATTTTAGCCGAAAGGGTCGGAGCACACATTCCGTATTTAATTTGGTACAATTTCTTTTTTGTTGTTCCTTTATTAATTATCATTATCGGAGTTTCTTTTGCCTGGGCCCAAGTTGATAGAATGGAAAAATGGAGATTAAATTTTAGAAAATATATGCGATTGATTGCCGGCCTAATTTTACTATTTTTAGCCATAGCCTTTTTTAAGGGTTGGATGTAATATGAAAATTTTTGAAAAAATTTTAGGCGGAAATACATTATATTATCCAGGATGTTTGACAAAGTTTGTTGCCAAAGATCTCAAGGGGAAATACGAAAAAATTTTGAGGAAAATTGGCATTGATTTTATTGAGCTTTCAGAATTGGAAAAATGTTGCGGGTCTCCGGCTTTAAAAGCAGGTTATCTTGAAGATTTCAAAAAAGTGGCCGAGGAAAATTTTAAAATTTTCAAGGAGCATTCAATTAAAAAAATAATCACCAATTGCCCGGCTTGTGCAATGACCTTTAAAATTGAGTATCCAAAAGTTTTGGGGAAAAAATGGGATATTGAAGTAGAACACATTAGCCAGACAATAACAAGAAAAATTGGAAATTGGAAATTGAAAATTGGAAATTCTAACCGGGGAACAGTTAGCTATCATGACCCTTGTCATTTGGGTAGAGGATTAGGAATTTGTGAAGAGCCAAGAGAAATTATTAAAAAATTAGGATACGAAATTTCAGAGATGGAACTTTCAAGGACCGAGAGTTTTTGTTGTGGAGCAGGTGGTGGGGTAAAATCAAACGAATCAGGGTTGGCAAATAAAATTGGCAAAGATAGAATTGAACAAGCAAAAAAAACCGGAGCAAAAATTTTGTGCACTAATTGCCCCTTATGTTATCTTCATTTAAAAGAAAATGCTAAAGAGATAGAAGTTAAAGAATTAATAGAATTATTTGAAGATTTATGAAAGGAGAATTTTTAAATGAAAAAACAAAAGCAGTTTTGTGGCAAGTTGTTTTGGAATACAGAGCAAAGAGGAAAAAGGCGCTTTTGAAAAATAATTTAGAATACGAAAATTTTAGAGAAGAACTTTATCAAATTAAAAAGAAGGCAATTTCTCAAATTGAGAGTTTAAAGAAAAAAGCCATTTTCTCATTAAAAGAAAATGGAATTAATGTTTTTGAGGCAAAAAATGGAAAAGAAGCCAGAGAAATCATTGAAAATTTAACAAAAGGGAAAACAAAAATTATCAAGTCAAAATCAAACGTTTTTAATGAAATAGAAGAAGAAGGATTTTTGACAGACAAAGAATTAATCGAAACTGATTTGGGAGATTTTATTTGTCAAATAATGGAAGAAAAAGAATCCCATCCGGTTTTGCCTGCGATTCATTTAACGCCAGAAGAAATTGTAAAGAAAATTAAAGAAAAATTTAATACCGATGTTGAATCTAAACCAGAAAAAATTGCTTCCTTTGTTAGAAATTTATTAAGGGAAAAAATTTCTCAAGCAGAAGCTGGAATTTCAGGAGCCAATGTCATAACCGCCGATGGGAAGATTTTAATTTTAGAAAATGAAGGGAATATCTCTTTAGTTTCAAGATGGCCAGAAACTCATATTGTGATTTCTGGTTTTGAGAAAATTGTTGAAAATTTAGAAGATGCTTTAAAAATTATCAAAGCTTCGGCTATTTGGGGAACAGGTCAAGATTTTCCAGTTTATGTTTCAATAATTTCAGGTCCCTCAAAAACTGCTGATATTCAAAATCAAACCGTAATTGGTGCTCAAGGAGCAAAAGAAGTGAATTTGATTTTATTAAACAATGGCAGAGAAAAACTTTTGAAAGAAGGATTTAAAGAAATTTTATATTGTATCAATTGCGGTGCTTGCTTGGATTTTTGTCCAGTTTTCCATCAAATTGGCAGGAATTATGGGTCAAAATATTTAGGCACAAAAGGAATAATTTTTGCTGGATTTTTAGAAGGTTTTAAAAAAGCCGTAGATTCAAATTGCTTTTCTTGTACCTCTTGTCTGACTTGTTATCAAAATTGTCCGGTAAAAATTAATTTGCCAGAGTTAATGAAAAAATTGAGAAGTTATCTTGAAAAAGAAAATTTGCAAACAGAAACAAATAAAGAAATGATTGAAAGTATCAGAAAATTTGGCAACCCCTTTGGAAAATTAGAAGAAGGAAAAATCCCTAAAAAGCTTTATTGTTGTTAAAAAAGATGATTGTTTGGAGTAAATTTATTGAATAAATTGGACACGAAAAAACTCAAACCCCACTCTTTCCGATACAGCGCAGGCTTGTCGGAACGCTCTATCAATTTTTAATGGACCCACGGGGAGTCGCACCCCGGACTCCTCCATGCCATGGAGGTGTTTTACTGCTAGACTATGGGCCCTTTTTATTTTTAATAGTTATTCTTTTGTTATCAATTATTTTTTTAATTATTTTTCTACTTTTTAATTTTTTTTAATTTATATTCTGTTTGTCTGCCCTCTTTTTGATCGATGATGTCGGAAAAACAATTTTATAATTAATGGCTTTAAATATTTAGTTGCCTTCACTGTACCATTATTATGATTTTTTAATCCCTTGAATTTGTTTGAAAATTGAGAATTGAGAATTGGAATTTGGAATTTGGAAATTGAAATTTTTATTTAGTGTCCAAGGCGAGACAATAAAAATTAAAAGTTAAAAATAAAAAATGAAAAATTAATGCCGGGAGGGAGATTCGCACTCCCACGACCCAAACGGGCCAGAGGTCCTCAGCCTCTTGTGTCTACTGTTCCACCATCCCGGCCCGCCACAAAACTATAAAATTTAAACTATAAATTATTTGTTTTATTCAAGTTGTAATTCGAGTTTTTCGGGTTGTTTTATTTAATTTCTTTTAATTTTTTCTTGTAATTTCTTAAATAGTATAATTTTGCTTTCCTTACTTTGTATTGTTTAACCAAATCTACTTTAGTAATTGTTGGCAAATGAATTGGATAGATTTTTTCGATTCCAATTCCATCGGCCCCAATTTTTCTAATCGTGAAAGTTGCGCCGGGTGTATTGCCACCCCTTCGAGCAATAACCATTCCCTCAAAAACTTGAATTCTTTCTTTTGGATTACCCTTGGCATCAAGTTCTTTAATTTTTTGATGAACTTGAACCAACATTCCTGGTTTAATTTCAGTTGTTTTTATTTCACTCATAATTTTTCTATTTTTTCTCTAATTATTTTTACCACCTCTTCAGGTGGAATTTTACTAGTATTAATAATTAAATCGTAATGAGATTTATCTAAAAAATCAACTTGATAATATTTTAAAAATCTTTTTCTTGTTTCTTTTAATCTTTCCTGAAGTTGTTTTAAAACCTTTTTCTCATTATCTAGATATTCCTCATCTGGTCTTTGATCAATAAAGACGCGACGCGCCGAAACCTTCGGATCGACATCTAAAAAAACCTTAAAAGAATTAGGAATAAAATGAAAAGCAATCCAGCCGTCGATAATAACGTCATTTTCTGTCTCGCCAATTTTTTTCTGAAATTCATCAGCCCGTTGGTCGGTCCAAAAATTTTTCTCGCCAATTTTATTTAATTCATCAATGGTGAAACCTAATTTTTGCGCCATTTCACCACGAAATTCTCCAATTGAATAAAATTTATAACCAAGTTGTTCAGCCAATATTCGACCAACTGTTGTTTTCCCCGCCCCTGGTTTTCCTGAAATAGTAATAATCATATTTCTTAAAATTTTTAATATCTAATTTTTTAAATAATTCCCAATGACTACATTTCTATTTTTTTTAGAAAACTCTTTAGTTTTAAAGGTAGGTCAGCCCAATATTCTTGCCATTCACCGGCTAAATCATAAAAACCTAATTTGTAAGCATGAAGGAAGACTCGACCTAAATCAATTATTTTTTGTCTTTTAATTTTATATTTTTTATCGCCAACAATGGGATGGCCAATACTTTTTAAATGGATTCGAATTTGATGGGTGCGACCTGTCTGTGTTTTTACTTTTAATAAAGTAAAAACATTTGCTAATTGATGCTGATTATCTATCTTTGTCCTCTTTTTTTCTGTGTGGTTTAGCGTCGACATGAAGTACTTGATGACCTTATATTCAGTCCAACTTTCTTTAATTTTTCCTAAATCAATTTTTTTAGCCAAAGTCGTTTTAGCACCATTTTTGGCTAACGGTAAGGTAATAATTCCACTTTCTTTAGCTGGTCGACCATAAACTAGAGCGAGGTATTCTTTTTGAACCAGATGTTTTGCAAACTGTTCTTTAAAATAATCAAAAGCTCTTTGTGTTTTAGCCACCAAAATTAAACCGGAAACATCTTTATCTAGTCGATGAACAATACCCGGCCGGAGATTTATCTGCCCTGCTTTTACAGAATCACCGACATCTTTTATCTTTGGGAAAAAATTAATTAAAGCAGTGGCTAAAGTTTTTTCCTTGAAAGATCTTAAAGGATGAACGAGCAAACCAGCCGGCTTATTAATAACTAAATAATCAGAAGTTTCTTTAACAATATCTAATTTTAGCGAAAAATGTGGTATTTCGTCAAGTTGATTTTCTTTATCTTTGTCGTCAATATTTTCAATTTTATCGCCTTGTCTTAAAAGATAGTTTTGTTTAGTCGGGCGGTTATTAACCAAAATTTTGTTTTCTTTAATTAACAATTGAATTTTTTTTCGCGAACAAGAGAAAAGGTTGGTTAGAAACTTGTCTAAACGCTCTCTTTTTGGTGACTGATATTCTATTTCAGCCATAATGTTTTGATCGGCTTTGATTTTTTATTATAAAAAAAAGACTCAGAAAGTCAAATAAAAAAATCTGGCTTTTTTGGTGGGTGTGGGAGGACTCGAACCTCCGACCTCATTCTTATCAGGAATGCGCTCTAACCACCTGAGCTACACACCCAAAAAGTACGTAAACGTAATACATGTCCTTTAATTTTTATACTGCTCCCCGCCGCAAGCTTCGCAAGCTAGCGGGTCCGTCAAAATGTGCGCAGCGCTTTTGTCGGGTAACCACCTGAGCTACACACCCGTTATCTAAAATTATAAAGGGAAAAATTTAATTGTCAAAAATATTTTGTGGATTTCTTTAAAACAAAAATTGGCTAAAAGCCAATTTTTGTTAGTAATTTAGTAAAACCTTGACAACTAAGAAGTGATACGGAAAGACGTCTCAGCTAAAATTGATTTCTTGACAAAGTGTCAAGAAGTCGACCATTTCCCACTCTTTGTAAAGTAGGAAAAGTTAAAAAATGAGGTAATCCACCCACAGCTTCCGCTACGGGTGCCTTGTTACGACTTAGTCCCTCTCACCAGGCTCACCTTATCTCCCTGAACAGGGATTTTCGGGTGCTCCCGGCTCGCTTGACTTGACGGGCGGTGAGTACAAAGCCCGAGAACGTATTCACCGTGACGTGGCTGATTCACGGTTACTAGCGATTCCAGCTTCATGAGGGCGAGTTGCAGCCCTCAATCCGAACTGAGGCCGGTTTTGATGAGATTTGCTCCGCCTTACGGCTTAGCATCCCTTTGTCCCGGCCATTGTACCACGTGTGTCGCCCAGGGCATAAGGGCCATGCTGATTTGACGTCATCCTCGCCTTCCTCCGGTTTATCACCGGCAGTCCCTTTAGAGTGCCTCCGATAAAATCGGAGTCGCAACTAAAGGCAAGGGTTGCGCTCGTTTCCCCACTTAAGGGTACACCTCACGGCACGAGCTGACGACAACCATGCAGCACCTGTCCCGACCTCCTTATTGCTAAGGATTTTTTCTGTTTCCAGAAAATAGAACGTCGGGATGTCAAGCCCTGGTAAGGTTCTTCGCTTATCGTCGAATTGAACCACATGGTCCACCGCTTGTGCGGGCTCCCGTCTATTCCTTTGAGTTTTAGCCTTGCGGCCGTACTTCCCAGGTGGGATGCTTAACGCGTTAGCTTAAATCAAGCGACACTGGAAGGGTCGACACTCCCAATGTCCAGCATCCATCGTTTAGGGCGTGGACTACAAGGGTATCTAATCCTTTTTGCTCCCCACGCTTTCGTTCCTCAGCGTCAGGGCCGTTCTAGCAAGTTGCCTTCGCTTTTGGTGTTCCGTGCGATATCAACGGATTTCACCCCTACACCGCACGTTCCACTTGCCTCTCCCGGCCTCGAGTCAGCCAGTTTTCTCAGCAGCCTTTCTGTTGAGCAGAAAGATTTAACCGAGAACTTAACTGACCGCCTACGAACTCTTTACACCCAGTAAATCCGGATAACGCTTGGAACTCACGTATTACCGCCGCTGCTGGCACGTGATTAGCGGTTCCTTATTCCTGCAGTACCGTCATCCCGATTAAATCGGGATTCTTCCCGCAGAAAAGAGTTTTACACCCCGAAGGGCTTCTTCACTCACGCGGCGTCGCTCCCTCAGGCTTTCGCCCATTGGGAAAGATTCTTGACTGCAGCCACCCGTAGGTGTCTGGGCAGTGTCTCAGTCCCAGTGAGGCGGGTTGGACTCTCATCCCCGCTACTTGTCATCGGCTTGGTAGGCCATTACCCTACCAACTACCTGATAAGCCATAGGCCAATCACCGAGCGGATTGCTCCTTTACTCCGACTTGCGTCGGAGACTATTGGGTATTAGCCCCAATTTCTCGGGGTTATCCCCATCTCGGTGGTATGTTCCAATGTGTTACTCACCCGTTTGCCTCTATCGCTCCTCGCTTCTGCTCGTCGCTCAAACCGACACGAAAAACGCGAATTTGACACGAATAACACGAAGTAATTTGAATCGTATAGATATATCGAATTAATTTATTATTCGTGTCATTCGAGTGTATTCGTGTAATTGGTGTCGCATTGCTCCGAACAAAAGTGAGGAGCGACCGATCGACTTGCATGCCTTAGACACGCCGCCAGCGTTCATCCTGAGCTAGGATCAAACTCTCTGAAATAGACGTCTTTCCTATCACTTTTTAGTTGTCAAAGAACTTTACTCACTTTACGCACCACTTACTAATTACTAATTTTTTCAAATTACGAGTTTTTAATTAGTGTTTGATTTGTTAAACAAAGTGCGGAAACCAACCGATTTCCGCCAAGAATCAACATTTTCAGTTGTGTTGGTTTCGCTACATTGTTTTAGAGTTAATATTTAAAGTATTTAAATTATAAAACTTTTAAAAGCTTTGTCAAAGTTAGGATGTGGAAAAGATGTGAAAACTTTTTTCTTAAAAAGACGATAATTCCCCCTCTATTTCTTCTATTTTTCTCGCAATTTCCGCCATTTTTTCGTCTTCTTCTTTCGTTCTTTCAGGTTTGGCGGCATACCCGACGTATTCTTCTTTAAGCTGATTCAACCTATCTCTTAAAGTTACGATACAATATCTCGTTTATTTCTTCTATTTCTCCCGCAATTTCCGCCATTTTTTCGTCTTCTTCTTTCGTTCTTTCAGGTTTGGCGGCAAGAGCGGCGAATTCTTGAGTAAGCCTTGCTGATTTTTCTATCAAACGTTGTCTTTCTTCTAGGCTTAATTCGTTTGAGTTGGGGTTTCTGGTTGGGTCTGATTCTTTTCTATCCATAAATTTTAAAATTAATTTTTTAAATATATTTTATTTTTTTATTTCTCCATTTTTTAATTTCCGCATGATTACCAGATAATAATACCTTTGGTACTTTTAACAATTTTATCTTACCAGATTTATCGCGAATTGTCAAGGCCGCTGGACGGGTGTATTGAGGATACTCATGAAAAATTTCCAATTTCCAATTCCCAGTTCCCAATTTATTTTTTTTATCTTTCTTAAAAGAAAAACTTTCTTCTTCTAATGATTCCTTTTTAATTACGCCGGGGATAAGACGTGTTACTGCATCAACAATAACCATGGCTGGTAATTCTCCGCCGGTTAAAACATAAGGACCAATTGAGATTTTTTCATCAACAAATTTCTCTACTCTAGCATCCACTCCTTCATAATGTCCGCAAATTAAAACAATTTTGTCTAATTTAGAATATTGATAAGCCATTTTTTGATCAAATTGTTTGCCAGCCGGCGTCAATAAAACAATTTTTAATTTTTCATTTTTAATTTTTAATTTCGTCAAGGCGACAATAGATTTATAGATGATATCTGCCTTGAGTATCATCCCCGGACCTCCGCCATAGGGTTTATCATCAACAGTTTTATGTTTGTCAGTCGCAAAATCGCGCAAATTATGAATTTTGATTTTTATCAATTTTTTCTTTTGGGCTAGTTTAACAATTGAGGTATTAAAATAATTTTCAAAAACATTAGGAAAAATTGTGATAATGTGAAAATTTAACATACTGTTTTATTTTTTTTAACTAATAAAATACCCTTTCCCTTAATAAAAGGGAGGGTTAGGGCAGATTTTTAAAATAAACTAATTAAATTTTTAGATCTTCTGAAGTTCCGGTAGTTCCCTTTTCTCTGGTTGGTGCTTCAATTTTCAAGTTGATTCTGGCTCGGTTTTTTAGGCCAATCAATCTGACTAAAGTTCTAATGGCTTTTGCTGTCGCACCTTGTTTACCGATTACTTGGCCAATATCAGCTGGATTGACTTTCAAGGTGAGAAGCACACCCATTTCATCAACGTTTCTTGTTACTTTAACATCATCAGGGAAACTAACCAATGATTTGACAATGAATTCTAAGAACTCCTGATCTTTCGCTTTGGTACTCATAACTTTTTCTTGATTTACTTATAAATTCATCATTTAACTTCCAGTCTTTCGACCTTGAAATTTTCTTTAATTCAAGACTGGCTGCTTAAAATAGCAGAAATTTCAATTAGAATAGTAAATTTCTAGATTTTTATATTTTAAGTTCTTCGGAAATTGTAGATTTTTTTCCGCCTCGTTGACCCGTTTCTTCAATCTTAAGGTTAACTCGGGCATTGGCTTTTCTGCCAGCGACTCTTAAAAGAGTTCTAATTGCTCGAGCTGTTTCACCCCTTCGGCCAATAACCTGACCCATATCTTCTGGATTGGTTTTTAAGGTAAGAAGCACTCCCATTTCATCAACCGTTTTTTCAACTTTTACATCTTCTGGGTGATTAACGAGAGCTTTAACAACACCTTCTACAAATTCCTGGTATTCTGGTTTGTTTGTCATATTTTTTTTCTTTTTGGATACAGAAAGGTACCCGTATTAATTGCCAGTCCTTTCGACCTTTCCCCCCTTAATCCTCTTTTCTGGATTTCGGAGACTTTTTATCTAGACTGGGTAAATATCTAATTAATTTATCAAAAATAAAATTTTTGTCAACTTGCCTTTTCGTCTTTGACGGCAATTTTTTCATCAGTTTTTTCTTCTGATGCTTTTGGAGTTTCTGTTTTCTTTTCTTCTTTTTTCTTTATTTTTATTTTAACTTTTTTCCCTTCTATTATTTTTTCTCTAATAAGAAGATTATAAACAGTGGCTGATGGCTGAGCACCATGAGAGAGCCAGTATTTAATTCTTTCTATTTTAAATTTTGCTTCTTTAGTGTGAGGATTATAAAAACCAAGGTCCTCTTTAAAAGTTCCCCAAGGATCTTTTTTCTTATCAACTGCGATTAGGCGATAAAATGGTTTTTTTGTTTTTCCTCGTCGAGAAAGTTTGAACGTTAGCATAATTTTATTAATTAGTATATTAGCATCATATTTTTAAATGTCAAGTTTAACAAATTTTCTTTTGCCAACCCGAATAATCATTTCTGATTCTATTTTGATTTGTTTTTTCCAGTTTTTTTCAACTTGATTATTTATTTTTACTGCACCTTGTTTAATCAATCTCTGTGCTTCTGATTTGCTCAGCGCTAGTCCGGTTTTTACTAGAAGCTCGGTTATGTTATATAACCCAATTTTCATTTTATATATTGGCATCTTTGTTGGCAATTCTTTCTTTTGAAAAATTTTATTGAATTCTTTGGCGGCTTTTTCGGCTTCTTTTTCTCCGTGATACATTTTGACAATTTCGTAAGCTAATTTTACTTTAAAATCTTTGGGGTTAGCGCCAGTTTTCATTGCTTCTTCCATTTCATTTATTTCTTTTAGTGGTAGTCTGGTACAGAGAATAAAATATTTAATAATCAATTCATCACGCATCGACATAATTTTACCAAATTGTTCGTCTGGCGAATCAAAAAGATTGATGATATTTTTTCTTGTTTTACTCATTTTTTCACCATCTAAACCTTCAATCATTTGAAGAGTCATGATATCTTGTGGTTTTTGGTAATAAAATTTTTGGACTTCTCTTCCAGCCTTTAAATTAAAAAGTTGATCACTTCCGCCAATTTCTAAATCAGCTTTAATAGCGACTGAGTCATAGCCCTGCATGAGGGGATATAAAAATTCGCGCAAACTAATTTCTTCGCCTCTGCGGTCGCGTTCGCGGAATCCCCGTCGAGTAAGCATCTGTCTAACAGTAAAAATTTCTGCTAACCGAGAGATGTCTTGAAAATTAAGTTTAGCCAGCCATTCGGAATTGTTGTGCCACTCCACTTTATCAATTTCTAAAATTTTTCCGATTTGTTCTTTATAACCTTTTAAATTTTTTTTCACTTCTTCTTCAGATAAAAATGGTCGCTTTTGTAATTTATCAGATGGATCGCCAATTTGAGCTGTAAAACCTCCTAAAATCAAAACAATTTGATGGCCAAGTTCTTGAAAATCGCGTAATTTCAAAAGAGAAACACTGTTTCCCAAGTGAAGATTTGGACTAGTTGGATCAATACCAAGTTTGACGCGAAGTTTTTTTCCTGATTCAAGTTCTTTTTTTAAATGTTCAAATTCAATAATTTTATCAACGCCGCGAGTTAGAAGTTCTTTAATTTTTTCTTTATTTTGAAGCATAATAGAAGTATACCAAAAAATAAGGATTTGACAAATTTTTGGATAAAAATAATTAAGGACCGATAGTCAAACCTTCTTCTTTAAAAAAAACGCATCTAAAGAATGTCACGAAATAATTGTTGAATGTCCTAAAGGTTATATTTCAGAAAAGGCCGGCAATTGTTCTTATTTTTGTTGACAAAGGCGAAAATTTTCTTATGTCAAGCGATGATAATTTTTCTCTGCCAAGCACTTTCTTAGCTGTTGGTATTTATCTTTTAGGAAAATTAGGAATTAAGGTAGAAAAATGATACATTATCTATGAAGATTTGCTCAGCAGTTAAATTGAATTCATCACTTTTTAGCAGCTGGACTTAAATATTTCAGGTGGAAAAGATAAAAAATTAGGATTCGCTCTCGCTAAGAAATTAATTTTCTGATTCGATGCTGAAAAAAAACAGAATCGCTTTATAAAAAATAGTCCAAAGGGAAAAATTTAGGTTGAATTTTCAAATGGGTGGGTGGCTAAAATTTTATGCCGCCATTTTGTAAGAAGGGGTAATTTTTATCCCCTCTTAAATTTTTGAAATTTTACAGATTTTTGCTAAAATATAAATTATGAACTATCATGTTAAATCATTTACCGGCTATGATGCTGATGATTTAGAAAGGAAAATAGAGAATTGGCTGGAAAAAGAAAAAGAGATTGAAATTATTGAAGTTAGTCAGAGCCAAAATTCTGACAATGATATAGTAATTTTCATCTTTTACAGAGAGCAATTCAAAGATAATAAATAATTTTTTCCGTTAGTTTTTTAATTTCCAATTTTCAATTCCCAATTTCCAAATAATTTCCAATGGCTAAAATTCAAAACATTTGAAAATTTGAATTTGAAATTTAGAATTTGTTTGGAATTTGAGATTTGTTATTTGGAATTTAATAATTCAATAGGTCAATTAGAATAATTGGATTAATTAGGCATTGAAATAAAATCTATGATTTTATCATTAGACATTGGTGGTTCAAAAATTGCCGCTGGTTTGGTTAAGAAAAATAAAGTTTTTTATTTTAAAAAAATAAAATGGCAGCGTCCATTAACAAAGCAAAAAATTATTAACCAAATTTTGAAAATTATTTCCGAGTTTAAAGTTTGTGGTTTAAAGTTTAAGGTTATCGCGGTTGCGATTGCTGGCGAGGTTAATAAAAAAGGAGAGGTTATTATTACGCGTAATTTAATTAAAAACAAAACAAAAATCCCCCTTAAAAAAATACTGGTAGAAAAATTTCATCTTCCAGTTTTTGTCGAAAATGATGCTAATTGTTTTGCTTTAGCTGAAGCAATTTTTGGTCGCGGCAAAGGTAAAAAATCAGTGATTGGTTTAACTCTTGGTTCAGGCATTGGCGGCGGAATTATTTTTAATCAAAAAATTTTCGGAGGTAAAGATGGTTATGCCGGTGAACTTGGTCATATGATTATAAAAGCTAATGGAGAAAGGTGCGCTTGCGGTAAAAGAGGTTGTTTTGAGGCCTATGCTAGTGTCACGGCTTTAAGAAAATTTTATACTCGACTTTCCGGCAGAAAAATTAGCGGAGAAATGATTGATGAACTTTTTAGAAAAAAAGATAAAAAAGCAATTTTGGCTAGCCAAAAAGTGGCGGATTATTTAGCCATTGGTTTAAGCAACGTTGTTAATATCTTTAATCCAGAGGCAGTTATTTTGGGTGGTGGTTTGACTCGTTTTAATTGGTTGATAAAAACAGCGATTAAAAAAACCAGGGGGTTGGTGATAATTCCTCAATCATCAACGAAAATCTTTCTTTCCCAATTTAAAGATAAATCAGCTTTAATTGGTGCTGCCCTACTTGTTAAATAAATTTTATGAACAGGAGAAAGACAAGTTGGCAAAAAAGGACTATTTATAGTCCAACCAGAAGAGTAAAAAGAGATAAATTTAAACTTTCAAAATTTTTTCTTTTCATCTTCTTTCTTTTTTTATTTAGTCTGACTATTTTTGGGATAATTTTTCTTTGGACCTCTCGTGATTTACCTGATCCAAATAAACTTTTAGAAAGAGATATTGTTCAATCAACAAAAATTTATGATCGTAAGGGTGAGACAGTTCTTTATGAAATTTTTACGGGTGAAAGGAGAACACTGGTTGAACTTTCAGATATCTCTCGTTATCTTGTTTTTGCCACGGTAGCGGCTGAAGATAAATACTTTTATGAACATCAGGGTTTTAGTTTAAAAAGCACCATTCGGGCTATTTTAGTGAACATTTTTCGAGGAGGCAGGGTCCAGGGTGGTTCAACAATTACTCAGCAACTTGTTAAAAATGCCATTTTAAGCCCAGAAAAGACCTACGCTCGAAAAATCAGAGAATTGATTCTTGCTTATCAAATTGAAAGAAAATTTACTAAAGATGAAATTTTAAAAATGTACCTTAATGAAATTCCTTATGGTTCAAATGCTTATGGTGTTGAAGCAGCCAGCCAGACTTATTTTGGCAAAAGTGCTTCATCGCTCACCCTTGACGAAGCAGCAACATTAGCCGCCTTACCTAAAGCCCCAAGTTATTATTCTCCTTATGGCGAACATAAAGACAAATTAATTGCTCGAAGAAATTATATTTTGGATCAAATGCATGAACTTGAGTTTATTTCTGACGAAGAATGGGAAGAGGCAAAAAATACAGATACTTTGGCAAAAATAAAACCACGGAAAGAAAGAATGCTTGCTCCTCATTTTGTGATGTATGTAAAAGAGCAATTGATTGAAAAATATGGTCATCGTTTAGTGGAACAAGGTGGGTTAAAAGTTATCACCTCTCTTGATTTAGAAGCACAAAAAGCAGCCGAAGAAGCAATTGAAAAAAATCAAGAAACTTTAAAAAAATTCCACGCTAACAACGCTGCTTTAGTTGCCCTTGATGTTAAAACCAATGAAATTTTAGCCATGGTTGGTTCAAAAGACTATTTTGATGAATCAATTGATGGTTATGTTAATGTTACTCTTTCACCTCGTCAACCCGGTTCATCTTTTAAGCCGATTGTTTATGCTAAACTTTTTGAAAAAGGCTACACCCCAGAGACAATTCTTTTTGATGTGGTAACAAATTTTGGACCAGATGGTACAGGTAAAGATTATATTCCGAAAGATTATGATGAAAAGGAAAGAGGGCCGATAACAATTAGAAAGGCCTTGGCTGGTTCTTTAAATATCCCGGCGGTTAAAGCCCTTTATTTAGCTGGCGTTGATAATGTTTTAGATTTAGCTGAAAAAATGGGCTATACAACCTTTAATGATCGAAGTCGGTTTGGTTTAGCCATTGTTTTAGGAGGGGCTGAAGTTAAACTTTTGGAACACACCTCTGCCTTTGGTATTTTGGCTCGCGAAGGATTAAAAATTCCCACTGTCTCTATTTTGAGAGTTGAAGATCCAAGTGGCAAGGTTTTAGAAGAAACTAAAGAAGCTTCACCAGAAAGAGTTTTAGATGAAGAAGTTTGTCGTAAAGTAACGAGTATTCTTTCGGATAACGAAGCCAGAGCCTTTATTTTTGGTGAAAAAAATTACCTTACTCTACCTGATCGGCCGGTGGCGGCTAAAACCGGGACAACTCAAAATTGGCGCGATGCCTGGACAATTGGTTATACTCCAAGCGTAGTGGCTGGTGTTTGGGTTGGTAATACTCGAAATGAAGAAATGAAAAAAGGAGCTGATGGCTCGGTTCTTGCTGCGCCAATCTGGCAGTCCTTTATGAAAAAATATTTGGCCGGGAAACCAAAAGAAGACTTTACTCAACCAATGCCGGATTTAGTTGAAAAGCCAGTTTTAAGGGGAGATATTCCTGGTGAGATAATAGTTAAAATTGATCGCGCTTCAGGAAAATTAGCCACTCCCCTTACTCCGCCAAGTTATATTATTGAAAAAAAATATAGTGGTGTTTATCATTCAATTCTTCATTTTGTTGATAAAGATAATCCCCGAGGTCCGGTTCCAGAACATCCAGAAAATGACCCAATGTATAATCGTTGGGAAGAAGCAATTAGAAACTGGGCGAAAAAAAGAAATCTTGTTTTTGAGTCTCCACCAACTGAATACGATGATTTGCATACTTTAGCCAATCAACCAAAGGTAGTAATTAATTCTCCGTCTGAAGGAGCTAATCTAGTGGCGGGTTTAATACCAGTAAATGTTTCAGCTGAAGCAGCGCGCGGAATTAGAGAGGTTGAAGGATTTGTTGATAATCTTAGTTTTGATAAAGCCTTTACCTATCCTTTTGACCTTTTATTAAACACAACTGGCTTTAATGCTGGATTTCACCAGATTATAGTTCGAGCCTGTGATGATATTGATAATTGCGCCAATGCTTTAATTAATGTTAATTTTAACCAAGCGTCTTATCCAACGGTTTTCTGGTTGAAGCCTAAAAATAACGAAAGTATTTATCCAGAAAATTTTCCTTATCCAATTTCCTTTTCACTTCCTATAATTGAGGTTAAAGAAATAAAAATTTATTATCAGAAAGTTGGAAGCTTAGAAAAAAAACTATTGACAACACTTATTTCTCCTTCTTCTCTTCGGATGACTGTTAACTGGTTAGATAATCCTCCTCCCGGGCAATATGAACTTTTTTTGGAGGCCGTTGATAAAAAAAATCAATTGATTCATTCCGAAAAGGTAATCGTTAATTTTTATGATTAATTTTTTTAATTTGCTTAAGCATTAAGTAAACTTATGATTAATAAAATTTCTTCCCTTCTTTGGCAATCAATTCGTCGAGCCGGAGCTGAAAAAGAAGTTCTGGCTATTTTAATTATTGAGGAAGCAAAAAAAATTTTAGAACAAAAATTTGGCAAAAAAATCTTAAAGAAAGTAAAAATTTTAAACTTTAAAAATGGTATTTTGTCACTTTCGGTTTTAAGTTCAGTCATTGCCCAAGAAATAAAATTAAATGAAAAAAATCTTCTTAAAAAAATTAATGAAAAATTTGGTAAAAAATTAGTTGAAGGGTTTCGTTTTTCGGCCCGGTGACAGGCACCAAAAGTTGTAGTCCTAAAACCATTATCAATTATAGCGAATAAGACGAAAATTTAAATTTGGCATAATTTTGATCAAAAAAGAGAAAGTTGGCCTAAAGTTGATTAGCACCTTAGTAGAAAATAAAAATTTTAAATCCGAAAGAGTGGGTTCGACAGAGCAATTTAATTAAACCATTAAATTAAAAATTCCTTTTTTTGCTCTTTGTTTTTTTGTCCACTTCTTTTTTCTTTATCTACTTCTTTTTCTACCTCTTATTTTTTACCTGCTTCTTTTTTGTTCCTTATTTTTATCTACCCAAATTTACTTCTAATTATCGTGTTAACACATTAAGACAATCAGTGATTTTAGATGAATAATTCTTCCTCTCTATTTTTATATTATTTTCTCTCTCTATTAGCGTGTTAACACATTAATTAAGACAGAGTTTTTTTTATTAATCTTTATGATATAATTTTTTTATGATTCAACTCAGAATTTTCAAAAAATTTCCTAATCTTATTTATGGACTTTCGACAAAAAGAGATGGTTCAATGAGATTAATTAAGCAAAAAGAAAAAGATAAAAAAGCGTTTAAAAATCGCCAAAAATTTCTTTCCTTGTTTAATTTAAAAACCAAAGATATGGTTTGGGCTTTCTTAGATCATCAAGGAAGGGTGAAAATTGCAACTTCTAAAAATCGTGGTCAATGGATTAAAAATGTTGATGGTTTAATTACTAAAGAAAAAAATCTTTTTCTTTCTTTAACTGCGGCTGATTGTTTCCCAGTCTTTTTTTTCGATCAAAAAAAAGAAATTACTGGTTTAGCCCATGCTAGCTGGCGAGCCATTATTAAAGGTTTAATTACTCGGATGATTAAAATAATGAAAAATAAATTTTTGTCTCAAGCGAAAGATGTTTTAATTGGTATTGGTCCTGGGATTCGGTCTTGCCATTTTGAAGTTAAAGAAGATGTGGCGAAAAAATTTCTTTCTCGTTTTTCTAAAAAAGTCTTAATTAAAAGGAAAAATCGGCTTTTTATTGATTTACCGATGGCCATTAAATTAGAAGCAGTAAAAAATGGTATTTTAGCGAAAAACATTGAGGAAATAAAAGAATGCACCTATTGTCTAAAAAATAAATATTTTTCTTATCGTCGAGATAAGCCAAAACAAATGAAAACAATGATGGCGCTCATCGGCCTGCGAAATGTTCCTCAAGGAACAAATCCGAGATTTTGGCTTAAATAAAAGGAAATTTGGCAGATTAGAAACAAATTTTTACGGGAATTTTGAAATATTTGGCTAAAAAATCAATTTCTTCTTTTAATTGATTTTCATATTCCTGACGGTTTTGAAAGAAAATCTTTTTATATTCCGGTAAAAAGCGTGGATAATGTAATTTTAAAACCCTTTCTAAACCTTGCCAATTTTCTTTTTTTGTATTTAAAGTATCGAACCAAATTTTATCAACTTTATCTTTTAAAACTTCGAAAACTTGCTTTAAATTCGTAAAATAAGGCAAAATTGGGCCAATAAAAGCATAGGTTTTTAAACCAACCTTTTTTAATTTTTTTAGTGCTTCAATTCTTTTTTCCACTAAACTGGCGCCGGGCTCAAAAATTTGTTGCGCTCGCCAATCAAGAGTAGTGATAGTAAGGCCGATTTTTATCTGATTGCGAAATTGTTTAAAAAGATTTAAATCGCGAAGGATTAAATCAGACTTGGTTAAAATTTCTACTGGCCATTTATTTCTAAAAAGCACCTCTAAACATTGCCGCGTCAGTTGATGCTGTTTTTCTAAAGGATTATAAGGATCAGTAATAGTTGAAAAGAAAACTTCATCTTTTTGTTTGGCGTATTTTCCAGAAATTTCTTTTTCTAGAATTTCCGGCGCATTTAATTTAACTTCTAAAAAATCACCCCATTTTTCATTTGGCCGAATTTTTGAAATAAAATGTTGGTTATAACAATAAACACAGCCATGCGGGCAGCCAATATAAGGATTTAAAGTATAACCGCCGAGTTTAGATTTATTGAGAATCGATTTTACCTGAATGAAATTTATTTTCATATTTATATTTATATTTATATTCTATCACTTTTAATTATTTTTTTATTTGCTTCTGTCCCCACTTTTTAATTTTCTGTATTAATGTGTTAACACACTGATGAGAAGGAGATGGAAAAATATAATGAGGGGGGATTTGCGATGGATGTTTATTTGCTACTTTTTTAATTTTCATATTTTTTTATTTTTTCTTTTTCGTATTACTCTCATTTCCTTCTTTTTCCTTGCCTCGTCTTAACGTGTTAACACGGTGTAAATTGAAAGAAAATAAAAGAATAAGGAGAAGGTATTATCAGGAAAAATATTAAAAATAGCCCCGACGGGAATCGAACCCGTATTGCCAGATTGAAAGCCTGGCGTCCTAACCATTAGACGACAGGGCCGAAAAATTAATTGTGAATGATGTTAATTTTAATGAATTTTTTTTTCTTGTCAAATGTTTATAAACATCAATTAATATGTTAATTAGGTTGTTATGAAAAAAAGAAATTTTATGATAAAATATTAGATTACTAAAAAATATTAATTTATGACAAAAAATGGTTTGATGATTTTAGGAATCGAAACCAGCTGTGATGAAACATCTGCTAGTTTATTAAATATTAAAAATCATAAATTTAAAATAGTCAATAATGTCGTTTTCTCACAAGTAAAAATTCATGCTCAATATGGCGGAATTGTGCCAGAAGTGGCAGCCAGAAAACACGCGGAAAATATTATTTTTGTCCTGGAAGCTGCCATAAATCCCAAATCCCAAATCCCAAATCCAAAAAAAATTCAAAATTTTAAATTTAAAATTTTAAATTCTTTTGACGCCATTGCGGTGACAAATGGACCAGGATTAATTACCTCGCTCTTGGTTGGCGTTGAAGCTGCTAAAACATTGGCGTTTCTAACAAATAAACCGTTAATTCCGGTTAATCATCTTGTTGCTCACATCTACTCAAATTTTATCGGAAATTGGAAATTGGGGATTGGGAATTTTTTACCGGCAGTTTGTTTGGTTGTTTCTGGTGGACACACCGAATTAGTTTTAATGAGAGATTTTGAAAAATTTGAAAAAATTGGCCAGACACTTGATGATGCCGCTGGTGAGTGCTTTGATAAAGTAGCAAAAATTTTGGGTTTGGGATATCCGGGAGGACCGGCCATTGCCGCTGAAGCGGCAAAAATTCTAAATTCTAAATCCGAAATCCGAAATAAACTGAAAATCAAGTTGCCGCGGCCAATGATTAACTCGCCTGATTTTAATTTTAGTTTTTCTGGACTTAAAACCGCTGTGCTTTACGCAACAAATAGCATAAAACGAATAGCAAATAACAAAAATTTTATTAGAGCAATGTGTGCTGAGGTTCAGCAAGCAATTATTGATGTTTTGATTACTAAAACAATCAAGGCCGTCAAAAAATTCAACGCCAAAGCAATTATTTTAGGTGGTGGTGTGGCGGCTAATGATGAATTACGTAAGCAATTTAAGTCTAAAGTTTATAGTTTGGGGTCTACGGTTCGGCTTTTTGTTCCAACAAAAAGCCTCTGCACTGATAATGCGGCCATGGTTGCTCTTGCTGGTTATTTTAAATTAAAAAAAACACCAAGAAAAGATTGGCGCAAAAAATTCACTTGGCAAAAAATAAAAATTGATCCAAACTTGGAAATTTAAAGAAATTTTATCTCAATATCTTCATTAATCTCTATCTCTTTTCTCTCTTTCCCATCATAAGATGAAAGAGAAAGGGTTTTTGTTTTCTCATCGAACCCAGTGATTATTCCCATCACCCCTTCTTTCTCATTACCGCCCGGCACAGTTCTTAAAACAAGGATTCTTTTCCCTATTTCTAAAAGATTTTGATTTTTTAAAATTTCTGAACTAGAATAACGAGTAGTTTCTCTTTCTTTCTCTGGATTTTTCATATTAAAATAAATAATAAACAAAAATTAAAAAATGTCAAGGTTTATTTCAAAATCAGAAAAAGAAACCGAAAAAATTGCGGAAAAATTAGCCAAAAAATTAAAAGGCGGTGAAGTAATTGGTTTAATTGGTGATTTGGGAGCCGGCAAAACGGTCTTTGTCCGCGGTTTAGCCCGAGGATTTGGTATTAAAAAACCGATTACGAGCCCAACCTTTGTTTTAATGAAAGTTTATAAAATTGGAAATTTAAAAATTAAAAATTTTTTGCATGTTGATGCTTATCGATTAAAAGATGAAAAAGATTTAATTGATATTGGCATTTTGGATTGGCTTGGTAAAAAAAATACAATTACAGTTATTGAGTGGGCAGATCGCGTTAAAAAGGTACTGCCTCAAAGCGCTATTAAAATTACCCTTAAATTAGGCAAGAAAAAAGAAGAAAGGATTATTCGAATGAGAGCAAAGAAAAATTTACGAAAATAAGAAAGAAAATAAATAAAATTAGGTAGAAGTTTTTCGTATTTCGGTCCAATTTTATATTTCGTAGTATAAGCACAAAATCTTGTCAAAATAATCATTTTGATTAAAATAAAACTGGACCAGAAAGAAATTGAGCATTATTTTTTAATTAAATAATAGATATACCGCGTGGTGATTTTTTTAAGTGGAATGACAAAAAATTTGAGTATTATTTTATTTATTAATTCTATAATTCGTCTTATCCCCATATATTCTTAGATTAGCATTACGCTGGAAGTGAAACGACTATGGAACCAACTTACGAACCCCAAAAATACGAAGAAAAAATTTATCAACTTTGGCAAAAGTCAGGCTTTTTTAATCCTGACAAATTATCAAAAAGAAAAAAAACATTTACTGTTGTCATTCCTCCACCAAATATTACTGGCTCACTTCATATGGGCCATGCTTTAAATAATACCATTCAGGATATTTTAATTAGATTTTATCGAATGAATAATTATCGTGCCCTATGGGTTCCGGGCACTGATCATGCCGGGATTGCTACTCAAAATGTCGTGGAAAAAGAATTAAAAAAAGAAGGTTTAACTCGTCATCAATTGGGTCGAGAAAAATTTTTAGAAAGAGTTTGGCAATGGGTTGAAAAATATGGCCATTTAATTATTGAACAACTGAAAAAATTAGGCTGCTCTTGTGATTGGAGTCGGCAAAGATTTACTTTGGATAAAAATTATTCAAAAGCAGTTGAAGCTGCTTTTATTCATTATTATCAAAAAGGATTAATTTATCGCGGACCAAGGATTGTTAACTGGTGTCCAAGATGCGAGACAGCAATTTCTGATATTGAAGTTAAGTATCAGGAGCAAAAAAGTAAATTGTGGTACATTAAGTATCCACTAAAAATTTCTAATGCCCAATGCCCAATAACCAAGGAAATTCAAGATTTTATTATTGTGGCGACAACCCGGCCAGAAACAATGCTTGGTGACACAGCGGTAGCAGTTAATCCAAAAGATGAAAGATATAAAAAATTAGTTGGTCAGAAAGTGATTTTACCAATTATGAATCGAGAGATTCCGATTATTGCTCATCATTTAGTTGATCCTAATTTTGGTACTGGAGTAGTAAAAATTACTCCGGCTCACGATGCAATTGATTGGCAAATTGGTAAAGAAAAAAAATTGGCGGTGATTAATGTTATCGGTCCTGATGGAAAAATGACCAAAGAAGCGGGAAAGTTTGCTAATTTAACGACAAATGAAGCCAGGGAAAAAATTTTAGAAGAACTAAAAAATTTAAATCTTTTGGAAAAAGAAGAAGAATATACTCATAATTTAGCTCTTTGTGATCGTTGTGGCACATCAATTGAACCACAAATTTCAACTCAATGGTTTTTAAAAATGAAAGATTTAGCCAAACCAGCCGCTGAAGTAGTAAAAAAAGGAAAGATAAAAATTATTCCCGAAAGATACAAAAAAATTTATCTGGACTGGTTGTCACGAATTGAAGATTGGTGTATTTCAAGACAGTTATGGTGGGGACACCCAATTCCTGTTTTTTTCTGTCAAAAAAAACAGGAAGAAATTTCAAATTCTCAATCTCAAATTTCAAATTTTGTTGTTACCACAGAAAGACCAAAAAAGTGTCCTTTTTGTGGTCAATGTAAAATGGAAAGATCAAGTGATGTTTTAGATACTTGGTTTTCTTCAGCTCTTTGGCCATTTGCGGTTTTTAATTGGCCTCAAAAGACAAAAGATTTGAAAAAGTATTTTCCCACCAATTTTCTTTCTACTGCTCAAGAGATTTTATATTTATGGGTGGCGAGAATGATTTTTTCTTCTTTAGAGTTTACTAAAAAAATTCCTTTTAAAGAAGTCTATATTCATCCAACAGTTTTAGCTATTACCGGCCAAAGAATGAGTAAATCATTAGGAACCGGCGTTGATCCATTAGAAATTGGTGAAAAATATGGTTTTGACGCGGTGAGAATGGGTTTAATTTATCAAACCAGTCGTGATCAGCAGGCCTTTAAGTTTGATGAAAGAGCAATTTTAGCCAGTAGAAATTTTATCAATAAATTATGGAATATCTCACGTTTTGTCGAGATGTCGACAAAACAAAATCCAAATGACAAAATCCAAATTGCAAATAAATTCCAAATTCCAAATGCCAAAACGTTGACGATTTCTGATAAATGGATTTTGAGTCGGCTAAATACAATTATTGAATCAACTACAAAAAAAATAAAAAATTATCAATTTGGTGAGGCAATTCGCGAACTTTATGATTTTGTTTGGCATGAATTTGCTGATTGGTACTTAGAAATAGCTAAATTTCAGATTTCAAATCCTAAAACCAAAAACTCAACAGCGCTTATTCTTTATAATTCACTCCTTAACATTTTAAAATTACTTCATCCTTTTATTCCCTTTGTCAGCGAAGAAATCTATCAACAAATAGCAAACAACAATCAGCAAACAAAGAAAATATTAATGATTGAAGGTTGGCCAAAATTAGACAAAAAATTAATCAACAAAAATGCAGAAAACGATTTTGAAAAAATAAAAGAATTAATTATTGAAATTCGTAATTTCAAAACAAAAGAAAAAATTCCGTTTAATGAAATTAAAAAATATCAGATAAAAGAGCCATCAAAAATTATTCTCGCTAACCAAGAAATGATTGAAAATTTAGCCAAAGTCAAACTCATTTTTTGCCAAATTTAATTTTTTACCTTATAAACTAGAATTGATGAGACTTTTAAGATATCCTTCTTGGTGCCTGTCACCTTGTGAAAAATATTAATAAAAAAATTTAAATATTCATACTTTATTCTCTCCCAATTTTTATAATTTTTTTTCAATTTTTTAAAAGCCTTTATTGCTTTTCTTGTTTTATCTATACTCCAATTTGAAGCTAATATGATCATTTGTAAAATAACTTCTTCATCTCTTTCTCCACAATGAATAATTTTTCTACGCAATTCATCAACGCTATCTCTTATATTAATTGAAGAATCAGGAATGCTCTTTGACATTTTAACATAGGGAAAAAGTCCAGGGATAATTTTGCCAAATAATGCTCCTATCTCCGCGTCTTTTCTTACTAAATTAGGGAACTTAACTTTCAAACGTTCAAGAACGATTCTTGCTAAAAATGGATGATGATGTTCTTCTAGGCCAAACTGGCACTATTACTCCGCGTTTTTTATCTCGTATTATAGGTAATAGAATATCTGATATTGTAAAGGCTCGGCTTACCATTCTTGAAAAATCATTGCCCAATAATTTTAGTCTTTTATACGTTTTATAAGTTACTTCTTGATTTTCGAGTAAATCTTTAGTAGTTAAAACACTTGACACTAGAGCAAAAACTCTAGAATGATCATGATAGTTGTGAGTTCTAATTTCACCATTTTTTTGTCAAAGCCTAATTTTTTAATGAAAGATATAAACTGATGAGCATTGCGTATCAGCTCATCCAGAGGTTTTTGTCTTGAATTTAATGCGCTTAGTTCAGAAATTATTATATGCGTATAAATCCCAGTATATTTTTGTAATTCAAGTGTTCTAAAAATAGAAGCAAGAGTACCAGCAGTTGGTGAATTAGTAGGCCCGAAACCTGTAACAATAGCTACTTCTTTTTTAGGGATTTTATTAAAAATCTTTAAATTATCATAACACAAATACTTTAGATTTAATTCATCATTTTTACCATAACCATACAAATGAAGAGTATTTAAAAATTTTTTATAACAGAAATCTTTAATTATTTTATAAAGGCGATTTTTAGAATATTCTAATTCTTTTAAAGCGTGTCTATAATCATTTATTATTTCTTCAAGTGATTTGTTTTTCTGTTCTGCAATTTTTTTCAATTTTTCGTTCGATAAAAGAAATTGTTCATTAATACTCCTGCTTAATAATGAATTTCTTGTTTTCTTGTTTTTATTTCGAGGCATTGTTTTTTAATTATGAAAAAGGGCCGGGTAGCTCTGTTAGAGCCTTATATTTGCAAGACTTCCCTGACCTTCGTAAGGGTCCAGATGGCATTTTGTTGTGCTACCTTCCTGCCTTCTTCAAGAATGGAAAGGATGTATTGAGGGTCTCGAGTTATTTCGGCTCGTCGCTGTTGAAACTCTTCGAGGAAGTTTTGAACAATGCGGGTCAGAACTTGTTTGAACTGACCCATTACTGGTTTGCCTCGTTTGTGCTCTTCGATTAAGGCGTCAACCTCGTTATGCTCAGCTTCGGTTTTAGCCAGTCCATGAGCTATCAACACGAGGCTTTCCAGTTTTTCATTCATTACTCCCTCGAATGCAGTTTCAGCGGCTTTGATTTTGCGGGCAACAGTTACTGCATCGTCTGTAAGGAAGATAGCACCATCAAGGTTAGTCTTACTCATTTTACCCTCTCCTTTTAAGGAGAGGATCCGCAAAGCCTTGACTGTTAGTGCTTGGGGGATGGGGAAGACTTCCCCATGCCTTTTGTTGAACCTTCGAGCAAGTTCGCGCGTTACCTCAATGTGGGGGAGCTGATCTTCACCTACTGCGACTTTCCTAGCCCGGTTAATTAGAATGTCAGCTGCCATCATTACAGGATAGAGGAGAAGAAACGCATTAGCTGTTTCTGGCCTAGCGTTTTTCCTAAGCTTGTCTTTGAGAGTCGGAACCCTCAAAAGCTCAGCTACAGAAATTAGCCGGGCCAGAAGAGCAGTAAGCGTTAGTACTTCTCCTGCTATGTCCGACTGGATATAGATGGTTGTTTTTTGAGGGTCAATGCCGAGAGCCAGGTAGTCGGCTACAACAGCGTGGATATATGGTTTTACTTCCGTTGGTTCTTTGTCGGTGATTGCGTGAAGATCAGCAACAAAAACGAGAGGATGCACGCCTTGCTCTTGTAGTTCAACAATTGGCTTAACCGCCCCCAGGTAGTTGGCGACGGTCAAGTCGCCAGTGGGCCTAATGCCCGTCAGCAACTCAACCTTGTACTGCATAGCAGACACTTCCTTTTTTTGGTTTTTCAAGGTACTCAAATTGCTATGGCTAGTATAATCCTTTTTTATATTTTTATCAAGACTATGAGTCATATCTTATTTTTTATTGATAAATTTAATAATATCCTGTTTTCTATATCTCCTTACATTTCGCAATGTTGGCCTAAATGGCTTTAGTATTCCTTTGGCATCCCAACGTCTCAAAGTCATACTAGAAACGCCAAGTATCTCTGATACTTGTTTCATTGTTAGTAATTCTGGGATTTTTTCTAAATCCATATCGCTTGCTCTAAAACTTTATCATTGTTATACTTATTGTAACAGAGCAAATGAATTTTGTAAAATTTAATTTAGTCATCCGTGGGCGGGCAAAAATTGGGGGAGTTTGAGGGGGAAAATTTTTGCCCGCCTGCTCTGCCCGCCGAAGGCGGGCAGTGGGGTGGGAAGCGTTTCCGTAACCCAGCCCTCTATGCTTTTTGAGAAATAAGATAGCTGTATTAAGAAAAGATATAAATTTTGATATGTTGAAAACAATAAATAACTACTTAGAGGGCTGGATATCAAAACAGAAAAATTTTCGTTTCCTTAATTGAAAATAATTTTGGGGGCGCGCAATTAAAAAATGTTAAGAAAATTTTTCTGTTTTGCTCGCCGAAGCGAAGCGGAGGCGGGCGGAAACGCTGGGCGGGTCAATCAGCAAAATCCTCTGGATTTTGCTGGAAAAAGGTTCTGACATCGTCCAGCAGACACCATTTTTTAAATTAAAAATTTTTTTTCATTCAGGTGACAGGCACCAAAAAGAGGGGCACCAAAAAGAGATGGTTTTAAACCCAGATAAATTTTGCTCAATAAGACGAAAATTTAAAAATGGCAAAAATTTGCTCAAAATTTAGAAATCATTAGAAATTACCATAAAAAAATAATTGTTCCGCTGATTTTAACAATCGTTAAATTTGACGGAACAATTTTTATTTTTTAATCAAAATCGTACCATTTTTAAAATTTTAACCTTAAGCCATTATTTAATGCGGGCTCTACGATCTTACTTTAAGAAGACGGTCACCAAGCGAATCAGGTTCCTAATTGCCAACTTTCTAAATATTCTTTTTGTTTTTTTGTTAATTTATCAATCTTTATTCCCATTGATTTTAATTTTAAGAAAGCAATTTTTTCTTCTATTTCTTTAGGCAAAAAATAAACTTTTTTCTCAAGTTTTTTTGCCTTTTTTACAAGATATTCTTGAGCTAAGGCTTGAGTGGCAAAACTTAAATCCATTACTTCTGAAGGATGACCTTCAGCTGCCGCTAGATTAACTAATCGCCCTTGGGCTAAAAGATAAATTTTTTTATTGTTTTTTAAAGTGTACTCTTCAAGATTTTCACGAATCTTTTTTTTATTTTTGGCAACTTTTTCTAAATCTTTTAAATTGATCTCCACATTGAAATGACCAGCATTAGCTAAAATTGTCCCATCTTTCATTTTGAGAAAATGTTTGGCGGTTAAAACATCGATATCACCGGTGACTGTCACAAAAACATCGCCGATTTTAGCCGCTTCAATTGCTGGCAAAACTTTAAAACCATCCATTCTTGCTTCCAAAGCTTTAATTGGATCAACCTCACAGATAAAAACATTCGCCCCCATACCTTTAGCTCTTTGAGCTAAACCTTTGCCACACCAGCCATAACCAAAAATAACAAAATTTTTACCAGCCAACAAAATATTTGTTGCTCGCAAAATTCCATCTATTGTTGATTGACCGGTACCATAGCGATTATCAAAAAGATTTTTTACTCGAGCATCATTGACGGCTATGACTGGAAAAGGTAACTGACGATTTTTCTCTAAATTTTTTATTCGAATTACTCCAGTGGTTGTTTCTTCTGAACCACCAATAATTTGATGATATTTTTTTGTTTGAACCGCTAAACTAATTAAATCCGCGCCGTCATCAATTAATAAATCTGGTTTTTGGGAAAGAATTTTTAATAATGCCTGATGATAAAATTTTTCATCCTCACCACGATAAGCATAAACTGGAATTTTTTCATAGGTCGTTAAAGCAGCCGCTACCTCATCTTGGGTTGATAAAGGGTTAGAAGCGGCTAAATAAATTTTGGCACCTCCATTTTTTAAAGTTTTAATTAAATTAGCGGTTTCGGTGGTGACATGCAAACAGGCACTAATTTTTAAATTTTTAAATGGCTTTGTTTTGATAAATTCTTTAGCAATTAGAGAAAGAACAGGCATTCTTTGTTCGGCCCATTTGATTTTTTTCTCGCCCACTGGCGCAAGTTTTTTTAGATTTATTTTTTTCATATTTTTATTCTGTTACCCTAAAGACCTCCTCGATTGTTGTTATTCCTTCTAAGGCTTTTAAGATCCCATCTTGAGTCATTGTTATCATTTTTTGATTTTTCAACGCTTCCTTCATTTCATATTCAGAAAGGTTGGCTTTTAAAATTAATTTTTCTAGTTCTTTGTTAAGAACAAAAAATTCAAAAATACCAATTCTTTCCTTATAGCCAATATTTTGACAAATTTCGCAACCCCTTCCTTGATAAAATTTTAAGTTATTGAAATCTATCTCTTTTTTCTCTTCTTCGGGTAAATCATTTAAAATTTTTTTTACTTTTTCTAATAAATCTTTAGAGATTTTTACTTCTTCTCGACAATTTTCACAAATTCTTCTAACCAATCTTTGGGCTATCACTACATTGAGAGCCGGGGCTAAAAGATAGGGTTTAACACCGAGGGCTAAGAAACGAGGAATCGCCCCAGCCGCATCATTAGTATGGAGCGTTGACAGAACGAGATGACCAGTTAAAGCGGCTTGAATTGAAACTTCGGCTGTTTCTTGATCTCTTATTTCACCAACCATAATAATATCTGGATCTTGCCGCATAATCGAACGAAAATTTTTAGCAAAACTTTGTCCCTTTGATGAATCAACTGCTGTTTGAATTATTCCCGGTAATTCATACTCAATTGGTTCTTCTAAAGTAATAATTTTTATTTCCGGACTGTTTAGATAGTTAAGAATAGCATGAAGGGTTGTAGTTTTACCAGCACCAGTTGGACCGGTGGTAATAATCATTCCGTTTGGTTTTTCAATTTCCTTTTTTATAATTTCAAGACTTTTTTTTCTAAATCCTAATTCTTCTAAACCAATTCTTGAATAAGACATTAAAAGCCTCATCACAATACTTTCACCAAAGGAAGATGGTATAGTTGAAACTCGAACATCAATTTTTTCTTTATTACTAAGAAAAATAGAAAAACGACCATCTTGTGGTTGGTCGGTAATATTAATTTTTAAAGAGGCGAGAATTTTAACTCGAGAAATAATCGCTGGCCAAAAACTTTTGGGGAGGTTTGCTACCTGATGAAGAACGCCATCAATTCTAAAGCGAAATTTTACATTCTCTTCCTCTGCTTCTATGTGGATATCAGAGGCTCTTGATTTGATGGCCATCGCAATTACTAGAGTAATTAATTCAGTTGATGAACCCTTTTTCATCTCTTCCTCCAAATCTTGGAAATTTTTTATCTTTTCTTGGTATCTTAAAAGATCATCTTCAGTAATCTCTACGCCTTTAACCCTTTTTCTAATTTTTGGTAAACTTTGATAGAGTTTAAAAGCCGAAGAGAAACTTATTAATGAAGTAAGATAAATAAAAACTTCTAAATTATTTTCAGATTTTATTCTTTCTATAAGTTCTAAAATTTTTGGTTGAGTCGGGTCGGTGGTTGCTAAGTTGATTTTTCTTTCGTCTTTGTAAAAGGGAATGACACTTAGCTCTTTTGCTTCTTCTTCTGGAATAATTCTTAAAATTTCTGGTGGAATGGGGATACCCCTAAGATTGATATAAGGAAGACCTAAAGCAATTGCTTTTTTTTGTGCTTCCTCTTCAATTTTTTTATTTTTCAATTCCTCAAGTTTTGTTTCTAATCGAGCCTTGGCTTCATCTGGGGTAATAGAAGATTGTTGAAGGTTCATAAATATAAAAAAAATAATAGATAAATATGTTTTTTTATTATAGCAACTAATTTAGCGATTGTAAATTCTCTGACGAATAAGTTCAATCTCTTGTTTTATTCTTCCCTCCTCATTCATTTCTTTGTTAATTTTTCGCCAAGCATGCATTGCTGTTGTATGGTCTCTTCCCCCCAGTTCGTTACCAATCAGAGGGAATGAGGCATCTAATTCTTCTCTTAAAAGATACATTGCTACTTGTCGCGGAACAACTAATTCTTTTTTTCTTGAACCGCCGGTTAATTCTTGGAGTTTTAAACCGTAAAATTCAGCCACAATTTGAAGAAGTTCTCGCGGTGAGAGAGCGGCTTTTCTTGGCAGGCTGGTTAGACTTTTAATAATTGCCCTTGCTTCTTCTAAAGAGAATGGAAGTTTATTTAATTCATGATAAGCAATAATTTTGTTTAAAGCTCCCTCAAGTTGCCTAACATTACTCTGAATTTGAGTAGCGATGTACTGAATAATCTCTTTTGGGATGGTAACATTTTTTTCTTTAGCCTTTTGCTCAAGAATAGCAATTCTTGTTTCTAAATCTGGCGGTGAAATATCAATAATCATTCCACCCTCAAAACGAGAAATGAGTCTTTCTTCTAAAGCAGGAATAACTCTTGGTGGGCGGTCAGAAGTTAAAACAATTTGCTTGTCTTTTTGATAAAGAGCATTAAAAGTATGAAAAAATTCTTCTTGAACCCCTTCTTTGCCAGCAAAAAATTGAACATCATCAACTAAAAGTACGTCTTTGTTTCGATAGATTTTTTTGAACTCTTCCATTTGCCCCTCCCTGATTGCCTTAACAAACTCATTAGTAAATCTTTCAGCGCTCAGATAAAAAACTTTTTTCTTCTTATCTTTTCTTAAAATTTCATGACCGACCGCTTGAAGAAGATGAGTTTTCCCTAACCCAACTCCACCATAGATAAAAAGGGGATTATATTTTTTACCCGGATTTTCGGCCACTGCCAGACAAGCAGCATGGGCCAATTCATTTCCCTTACCAACTATAAAATTTTCAAAAGAATAACGAGGATTTAATCCGTATTCATCTGTGCTTACTTTTTTTTCAGCGGTTGCTTCTTTTTTGATTATTTCTTCCAAACTAATAAATTTTTTCTCTAAAGGTTGAGGGATGGTAGTTTCAATTCGATAGACAATTCTTTTAATTTTATTGTCCGTGGCATTCTGAAGAATATCTAAAATTATTTTATGATACTTTTTTTCAAACCATATTTTAGTAAATTCGTTAGGCAAAGAAATAACAACCGTTTCACCATTATCTTCAATTGATGAAATAGTGGCTTGCTTAAACCAGGTAACAAAGTTAGCCCGACTTACCTGAAGCTCCATTTCTCCTAAAACAATTTGCCAAAGTTTTTCTTTTGAGAGATCGTTATTATTCATACATTGCTAAAAATTATAAGTTTTTATGAAGAGATAAATTTATAAATAAAACTGATATATTCGTATTATATAGTAAAAACAGGAAGAAAGACAAAAAAACAGGTGGACAAGATGGGGAAGAAATGTGCAAAAGTTTTTAAAATAAAATTTAAATATCGGCTGTTGACATTTTTAAAAAATATGTTAAAATATCTAAACTATTTAAACAAAGGAGACTAACTATGATACAGTCAAGGGGTTAGTCAGAGAAAAGACTTGAGAAGTATTTAATGTGTCAAGCCTTTTTTGTTTTAAGAGATGGTAAATGCGAACAAGAATTTTTCTGGCCACGGC
>Ga0207433_10002872_pt1 | contig 34164 bp, 26 predicted proteins | sample YelNatPaOPGAMG01_FD_187559 | JGI IMG/M metagenome (GOLD analysis project Ga0207433, IMG submission 187559) | Hot spring thermophilic microbial communities from Obsidian Pool, Yellowstone National Park, USA - OP-RAMG-01 (SPAdes) (version 3) | ecosystem: Environmental > Aquatic > Thermal springs... | reverse complement strand
GCAATCCCATATTGACTACAACAGAAAAGCCGTCATTGCGAACGAACGAAGTGAGTGTGGCAATCGCATATTGACTACAACAGAAAGGCTGTCATTGCGAGGCAACGAAGTTGCCGTGGCAATCCCATTTTGACTACAACCCAAAAAGTCATCACGAGCCTGCCTCTGGCAGGCGTGGTGATCGCATATTGACTACAACAGAAAGGCTGTCATTGCGAGCACCTGAAAGGTGCGTTGCAATCTCATTATTGACTATTCGCAAATGTTTAAATGGGACCCCTCATTTCACTCGGGGCGACAACTTCGTTGTCGGTTTATGACTGACCCCATTCATTTATTAGTGATAACACGCATACTTGATATCTCCACATTTTTACCATTTATTATTTTTATTACTTCATCTGTTTCTGGATTTAGCACTGCAAATTTATGTTGATATGCTGAAGCAATATAAACCTTATTTAATTCCTTTGAATATGCCATCATAAATGGACCATAACAAACTTTAACCATCTTTATAATCTCATCCGTTGTTGCATCAACCACCATTATATAATTATCCTCTACACCTGAACCAGGAATACCAGGTGATAAATATCGTGATATATATACCTTATTATTCGGAAGAACCAATATATAAGCCCCACCAGCAACTATATGTTCAATTTGGACTACTTTATTTATCCTACAGGATGGGAAATCATAAACAACAAGGTATGTAAAATATCCATGCTCATCTTTAACTGCTGAAACTACTGCATAAATCTTATTACTTGAAACAAATTTCAGAGAAAAAACCTGGAATTTATACCCATTGTATTCATCTTCAAATTCTATTCTTTCGCCCAATGTGTCAACATCAGGATAAAATCTCCATATAAAATTATGTTCATACCATTCACCCCAATTTGCTTCTTTCGCTACATATATCCATATCTCACTATCAGGTGAGAAAAAAATTTCGTTATATCCTGTTCCACCAATGTTAGCAAGAATTTTTTTCCTTACATTTTTTTCTTGTAAATCTATCACTGTATTCACACTAGCGGTATCACCATAATATCTAAAATAGTGAAATATGAATGCCTCATTATCTGAAATCCTAAATATATCTGTAGGACTTTTAGATGTTTTTATCTCACCTTCTCTTTTTCCAGAACTTGGGTCAAAAATATACACAACTTCACCTGAACCACCTTCTAAACTTTTTTCACTCACAGGAAGATATAACATATTATCAGGTCCTAAACAGAAATCTTCTATCCATTCTTTTATTGATACCCTGTGATTACATACTATAGAATCTTTCTCCATATCTATTATTGTTATATAAAAACTCCCTTTTGAGTAATCTTGATGTAAGGCATAGCATACATATTCAGGCAATTCAATTGGAGTATTATTCAGTTCTTCTTCCTTATTATCAAAAATTGAACAGGAGATAGAAGATATTATTATTATAAAAAGTATCTTTTTGCTCATATTACCTCCAAAAAGAGGGGGATAAAACCCCCTCTTTTAATTGAAACTTGCTGTTATTTGAACACATAATGGATGGCTCATTAGTTCTTTTGGTGTTGGTGAGCGAACGAGTTTTGAACTTTGAGGTTCATTATTCCACCAAGGGAAAAGGTCAATGCCTGACTCAAAGTATGACCTCCAAACAAGAGATGAACAACACCACTTATCTGTGTACCATCTGAATGCCCAAGTCGCATAACTATAAGGTTCGTTTAATTGTGCGTCTGCATATGCTACTGCATTCTGCTTCTGTCCAGATGTCGCAATTGAAACCCTGTCAATAATACAGCAATCATAACCTTTCCAGAAGTTCCAGAATATCTTTTTTACCCCACTTTGCCCATTCGCATTCGGATGTGCATGGATAGTTGCATTCGGATCTGCTGGGTTGCTTGTGGAATATCTTGCTAATCCATCATGTGTAATATTGTAAAATCTTACCCAAAGTACCTGATACCAGAAATGCCCTGATGTTATTATATCCCCTCTTTGTGCAAGTTGAAAGTTTATATTATTTTGCCCCAATATTGGTTGAGCATTTATCTCTTCAAGTTCTTCCAATCTCTTTTCATCTGGTAAAATAGGATAATATGGGTCTTCAAGAATTATACTATCACCTCTCTCATCAATTATAGTATCTGGTTTAGGTGGATTCCCAAATCCTGTGCTTACATCGTATGTGCAATACACATTCAATCTTATGAAACTCCCTGGTGAACTTGCAAGCCTCACTTTTAATGTGTTCGTATTCTGTGGGAGATATATCTTCTTCTCAATCAAAGAAACATCCTGATTGAATTCATCAGGTGAGAATATCTCTTCCCCATTTAACCATATCCTGCAGGATGATACCCTATGCCCATTCTCATCACCATTTATCACCTCAAATATCATCGTATCCATAGGACCTTCTATCGTCTCTGTATATTCATTTGGTGCTCCATTCGTCCTATCAAACCTCAATTCATATACCTTCATCTTTATCACACTCCCGCTCAAAACCTGATAATTCCCATCATCAAGGGATTTTGCATAATCCCTCATTAAACTATGTTCACAACCTATTATTAAAAGAATTAAAAAAATTGTCAATATTTTTTTTCATTTATTCCTCCTTTTGTCTTTAGTTTTTAAATTTTTTAAATTTCTTCTCCCTTTTATGTTCCCCCTACCACCTTCGGTAAAGGTGGCGGGGAAAATCAAACAAATTTTAACCTCCTTTCATTTAATAATATTCTTTTTAAATGAAATTTTTTATTTAAGACCTTTAAGAAAACAGTATTATAAGAGAGAGAGAGAGAGAGAGAGAGAATAAGTGTGCGAATATATATGCTTAAATAAACTCTCACTCTTTCTTCCAAACATATTCATTAAATAAACAAAACATAAAAAATTATATATATGTAATTTTATGTTTTTACACCGCTTCAAACTCTTATTCATATTTATTATATAAACAAAAATTAAAAATTTGTCAAGGGTTTGTCCAAAAATTTTTTAAAAAATCGTTTTTTATTCTTTCCTGCAAAACTTTTTCTTCCTTTTCACTAATTTATAAAACAAAAATGCGTTGGAGAGAATGAGATTCCTCATTTCATTCGGAATGACAAAAAGGATGTCATCATGAGCAACCGAAGGTTGCGTGGCAATCCCATTTTGGCTACAACCCAAAAAGTCATCACGAGCCTGCCTCTGGCAGGCGTGGTGATCGCATATTGACTACCTTGGTGCGGTGTTAATGTTTTTTTCAATAACCAATATTATGGGGAGAGAATGAGATTCCTCATTTCATTCGGAATGACAAAAAGGATGTCATCATGAGCAACCGAAGGTTGCGTGGCAATCCCATTATTTGCTATTCACAGATGTTAAAATGGGACCCCTCGTCGCTTCGCTCCTCGGAACAACAACTTCGTTGTTGGTTTATGACTGACCCAATTATTATGAAAAGGGAGCAGAGAGGAGAGAGCAGGGAGGAGAGAGATTACAATCTCCTGTCAAATTGGTTAAGATTTTTTACAAAACTGCTCCCTCCTCTCTCCTCACTCCTCACTACTTTCCCTCCTTGGAAACACAAAAAGTGCTGTCATTGCGAGCAACCGAAGGTTGCGTGGCAATTTCATTATTTGCTATTCACCAATGTTTAAATGGGACCCTCGCCTCTTAAACCACATATAAAAATAAACTTGACAAGTCTCTTACAGATAATAGATTTTCACTATGAGAAGGTTTTATTTGGAATCACTTGGATGCCCTAAAAATACAAGTGATAGTGAATTGATGATAGAGAAGTTGAGGAAAGATGGTTATATTTATGTTCCTTCTCATATTGATGCAGATACTATTATAGTTAATACCTGTGCTTTCATAAAGCCTGCGATAAAAGAATCACTTAAAGTGATAGATGATTACCTGAAAATGAAAAAAGATGTGATTGTAACAGGTTGCCTTTTACAGAGGGATATTAAATTACCAATTAAAGAAGGGAAGCATTTAAAAATGATAAGATTGAATGAGATTTTGGGATTTGAAGGTCGTGCTTTCACTGGTGAGAATGTATCTAAAAATTATATTGAACCAGAACATTATAGATATATAAAAATTGCCGATGGTTGTTCTCATAGATGTTCTTTCTGCACAATCCCACAGATAAAAGGTAGATACAGGTCAAAACCTGTTGAAATTATTATGAAAGAGATAGAATCACTTGATGATTCTGTAAAAGAGATAATTCTTGTGAGTCAGGATACGACAAGATACGGGATTGATATATATGGTGAAAATTCACTATATAAACTCCTTAAAAAAATTAAAAAGGTTTTCAAAGGATGGATAAGGATGCTATATCTTCATCCATTGTATCTTACAGATGATGTTATAAAAATTATGAGTGAGGAGGAGAATTTCACAAAATATCTTGATATTCCATTCCAGCATATTTCAGATGATGTCTTGAAAAGTTTCAGAAGGGGTTATTATGAAAAAGATGTTATGAGGTTGATTGAGAAAATAAGAAAAAATGGGAATATATTCATTAGAGGGACATTCATAATAGGTTCACCATTTGAGAAGGAAAGGGATTTTGAGAAATTATGCAAATTCGTTAAGGATGCATCCATTGAGAGATTGTGTTATTTTATATATTCACCTGAGGAAGGAACAGAACTTTATAAATCAGGTTATCTTGATAAAAAAATTCTTCTTGAAAGGGAGAAAGAATTTTATAGAATAAGTTCAGAGATAAGGGAGAGAGTAAACGAAGATTTACTATGGAAACATTTAAAAATACTTGTTGACGGAAAGGAAGATTTGTATTATGGTAGGACAGAATATGATGCGCCAGAGATTGATAATATTGTATACATTAACCAAAAAGCAAATATTGGTGAATTTGAGGATGTGGAGATTGTATCTTTTACTGATACCTTTCTTTTTGCAGATAAATTGCAGGAAGACAATAAAAAAAGAGGAAATAAAAATAATAGAGTTCCCAGAGATCAGAAAAGAAGAGATAAAAATTATGAGAGAAGAACCTGAAGGGATTGTTTTAAGAGGAAAACTTGGTGAATATCTATACAGATTTTTTGCAGATACAATCCAATATAAAGATTATTATTCATTTCTCAAAGATAAAAGATACATCATATTTAATGGTGATTTTTGTGAGAAAGATACTGTGAAGAGATTCCAGTTTGCGATTGTTTTAACAAGGATTGTCTTTGAAAAAGGTCTTGAGGTTTATTATGAACACCCTAAGATTCCTTATGATTTAAAAAAGGATATTTTCTATTTCAACCCTGTTATTCTTGTATTAGGTTTAAAACTTATGGAATTGGAGGATGGTAATTTTTATCCTGATAGGTATTTAAAATTCAGGGAGATGTTGAATGCGTTTGAAAGGATAAAATTAATGGAGAAAAATAAATGAGATGGAAGATAGAGAATTCAATGAAGATAAATCCCCCTGATAATATGAAGATAAATCCTATTGTATATTCAATCCTGAAAAAAAGGGATATGACGGATGAAGAGATAATTGATTTTCTCAATCCTGATATATCAAAACTTGAAAGTCCTTTCAAATTTAAAGATATGGAAAAGAGTGTTCAAAAAATACTTGATAATGTGGAAAGCAAAAAAAAGATAATGATATTTGGTGATTATGATGTTGATGGGACAACTGGAACTGCATTATTAAATAAGGTTATAAAAAGGATTGGTGGTGATGTTATATATTACATCCCTCACAGATTGAAAGAAGGATATGGATTCTCTAAAAACGGCGTAGAATATGCAAAAGAGAATAATGTTTCTTTGATAATAACTGTTGATTGTGGTATAAAAGCAGTGAATAATGTGAAATTAGCAAGAGATTATGGGATAGATGTTATCATCACTGATCACCATGAGGTAGGTGAGGTAATCCCAGATGCATTTTCTATAATAAATCCTAAATTTGATGATAATTATCCATTCAAATACCTTGCAGGTGTTGGTGTTGCATTTAAACTTGCTCAAGGGATTTTCTACGAGTTGAAGGAGCATAAGAATTTCCTATTATGGCAACTTGACCTTGTCGCAACAGGGACGATCGCTGATTTAGCCCCTCTCATCGGTGAAAACAGGATACTTACAAAATATGGTCTTATAGTTCTCAATAAGTTAAAAAAACCAGGATTTAAAATGTTAAAGGAGATTTCAGGTTTAAAAAGGGAGATAAGGAGTGAAGATATATCTTTTATCATCGGTCCAAGGATGAATGCACTTGGAAGGATTGCACATGCGAATGATACTGTTAGGCTTCTTTTAACAGATAATTTTGAAGAGGCAAAGAGGATTGCATTAAAAATGGATTATCTGAATAGGGAAAGGCAGGAGACAGAAAAGGATATTGTTGAAGATGCTATAGAGATGATTAAAGGGATGGATTTAAAAAAATACTGGTCATTAATCCTATGGAGTGAGGATTGGCATGAAGGTGTGATAGGGATTGCAGCATCTAAACTTGTTGAAAAGTATTCAAGACCAACTATACTTTGTTCAGTAAAGGATGGTTTTGCAAAGTGTTCTGGAAGGAGCATAGAAGGTGTTCATCTATTAAATGCACTAAAGGAATGTGATGAAATATTTGAGGAATATGGTGGGCATAGTGATGCAGCAGGAATGACACTTAAAGCAGAAAAACTTGAAGATTTCAGGGAAAGGTTTAATGAGAGTGTAAAAAAACAGATGAACGAAGATATGCTTGAAGGTGTAATAAGTATTGACCTTGAGATAGAACTGGAAGATATAAATGAGGAACTGATGAGCGAATTAAAGAAACTTGAACCATTTGGTGAAGATAATCCACACCCAGAATTTCTGTTAAGGGGTGTAAAGATAGTGGGTTATCCAGAACTTAGTTCAAAGTATGTGAGATTCCTGATAAATAAAAACAAATCAAATCATAAGGTCGTTGCATTTGATAGGATTGATATTTATGATGAGATTAAAAATAAACCATTTATTGATTTGGTTTTCAATGTATTGAAAAGCAGGGATGAAAGAATATATTTAAAATTGTTAGATTATAAAGTATGTGGTTGAGAAAGGAAAAAGAAAGGAAAATATGGTTTGAATTTCAGTTGGAAGGTGCAAGGATAATCCAGGGGACAAAATTTTATAATTTACTTGAAGAAATTAAGATCCCATCGTTTGGTCTCAAACAGATACATTCTTCAATCATTGTTGAGGCTTCTTCAGGGGATGAACCTGTTGGTGATTGTATTTTTACAAAAAGGGTAGGGGAGTTTATATATGTGAAGACAGCGGATTGCCTTCCTTTAGCATTCTTTAGTAAAAAATACAGAATACTTGGTATCGTCCATACGGGATGGAGAGGGACATATTTAAAAATTACTGAAAACTTTATAAAGAAATTCTTTCTTGAAAGGGGGATAAAACCAGATGAATGGGAGGTCGTTTTTGGTGGATGCATAGATTACAAAGACTATGAAATAGGTAATGATGTTGTGAAACTTTTCAGGGGGAAAGAAGGGCTTGTTGAAGAGAATGGAAAGTTTTATCTTGATTTGGTGAAGTCAAATATAGAAATATTGAAGAAGTTTGGTGTAAAAAATATTCATCTTTTCCCTGAAACAGATAAAAATCTCTTCTTCTCTCATAGGAAAGGGGAAAGAGGAAGGAATATCTTTGGAGGGATTATTCTCCCTTAATCATAGGAACAAATCTCACAGGTATGATATCTTCTGTAATAATCCCTTTCTCTGTTTTTTTTACAACCTTCAATTCCTGATAAATATCACCAACAGGAAGAACCATAATCCCATTTATCTTTAATTGTTTCAGAAGTTCTTGGGGGATCTCTTCAGGCGCACAGGTAACTATTATTTTATCATATGGAGAATGTTCTTTCCAACCTTTATATCCATCACCACATTTCACAAAAACATTTTTATAACCAAGTTTCTTAAGTCTTACTTCTGCTGACTTTGCAAGGCCTTCGACGATCTCAATGGTGAAAACCGAATCAGCGAGTAAAGAAAGGATTGCAGCCTGATAACCTGAACCAGTTCCTATCTCAAGAACCTTATCTTCCTTTTTCAGATTAAGAAGTTCAGTCATCAATGCAACAATGTAAGGTTGTGAAATAGTCTGCCCATAACCAATTGGTAGTGGTGTATCCTCATACGCATAGGGTTTATACTCTTCAGGGACAAATAGATGCCTTTCAACTTTTAGCATCGCATTTATCACAGATGAGTCCTTTATTCCCCTCTGGACAATCTGTTCCTCAACCATTTTCTTTCTTAAAATCTCAAAATTTATTTCTTTTTTCATACCTCTCTCCATTGATAGAATTAATAATAAAGAAATCATTCTATAACACCTATTGAAATCACCTGCATTCCAGGGAAAACAACGGATGAATCAGAATGCCCGAGAATGATACCTTCGTATTGGGAAACAAGTGTCTCCTGTATCTTTCCAAATGCATTGAAAACCCTTGCAAATACCTTCCCTTTCTGTATCCTATCACCGGGTTTTATTAGAAACCTTATTATCCCGCTTTTTGAACATAAAGGTTTGTTTGAATACTTAAGCCATAGGTTATCCTGCAAGTCAGGTCTATAACTATTAAATAATTTCATTTCCTCATTGTAATCTATCATCTCAAGCGCTTTTAGTATATTAAAAATGGAATTTACACCAAGGTCAACATTTTTTTCATCCACAATGTAAGATTGACCGAGTTCAAGTGTTAATGAAGGTATACCATTAAGAAGGAGATTATAAGATAATGATTTTTTCAGGAGTTCTGTGTCTATAACTTTCACGAAACCTGTGAGGTTCGCATAATTTTTAACAATCTCATAAATATTTTCCTGTATATTTTCCGACCTTGGGTCTATAAGTGTATAAGGGATTGAGTTTATCCAGTCATTATGCAGGTCAATAACAAGGTCTGGATTTGTTTCTATTATTGTTGAGAATATCTTGTGAGCAATCCTTTCAGCAAGTGTTCCCTCTGGATTTCCGGGAAAAGCCCTGTTTAAATCTTCTTCGCTTATCGTTATATTCCTTGATAATGTCTCAAAGCCCATTGGATTCATAAGTGGGAATGCGAATATCCTCCCTTTTTTAAGTGGATATTTTTTTAGTTTCTTGAATACCTCCTGTATCACCACAACCCCGCCTATTTCTTCACCATGAGAACAGGCAGTTAGCCATAATACAGGGCCTTCATTCCTGCTTCTTATCTCCATAAGTGGCAGTTTTCTTACAGATAGGTCAGAAGATGTCATTATTTTAAGAAATGAAAATTTCTGAATATTAAAATCTTTCTCTGTCATAAAAAAATTATAATCAAAAAAAACAAAAAATCAATGAAGAAAAATTTTATCTTCCGAGGATTTTTTTAATCCTTAATAATAAGAGGTCTTTTTGAATTGGTTTCTTGATATAATCTTCTGCACCAAGTTCAAGACCTTTTGCCTCATCTTCTTCACTTGTTCTGGATGTGAGGAATATGACAGGTGTCTCAATCCCTTTTTGTTTTTTTACCTCCAACAATTTAAAACCATCCAGAAGAGGCATATTTACATCGGAAAGTATTAAGTCAAATTTCCTTTTCCCAAGATAGTAAAGTGCATCTGTACCATCCTCTGCAATAGTAACCTTATAGCCGCTGTTTTCTAAGGATCTTGTGATCAGAACTTGAGTATCCTTATCATCCTCAACAACGAGGATCTGTTTTTCAGAAGAAGGTGTTTCTTCCTGAACTTTTAATTTTGGGGTTTCTTGAATCTCTATTTTTTTCTCGCTCTCCCTTTCTATCTGAACCATATCATCAACGAGAACTTTTTCGTAAACATCTTTTGGTGAACAGACAAGATTCCTTATTTTTTCCATTCCGTGGTTGCTTATAAGATAATCACCTCTCTTTCTTATGAATTCCCTTATCTCTGAAACAGGCGCATTAGAACGCAACATTGCAGAAATCTGTGGATCAAACCTCATTATTTCATACACCCCTTCACGGCCATAATACCCTGTATAATTACATTTTACACATCCAGCAGGGTGTGCAACCTCTGAAGGAATATCGTTTGTAAATCTTAAAAGCATTTCCCTCTCTTCAGGTGATGGGGGAACTATTTTTTTACAATACGGGCACAATTTTTTTATCAATCTCTGTGCTATAATACAAATAATTGCATCTGCCATTGAAGAACGATCAACTTCCAATCTTTCAAGACGGAATATTGCACTTGATGAATTGTTGGTATGTAAGGTTGAAATAGTTAAGTGCCCTGTGCTTGCAAAGTTTACAGCCATCTTTGCAGAATATGGGTCTCTTATCTCTCCAAGAAATAAGATATCAGGGTCTTGACGGACAGCAGACCTTAGTAGAGATTCAAATGTAATTCCTGCCTTTTCATTCACCTCCTGCTGATTTGCAAGTGGTATACGATATTCAATAGGATCTTCAACAGTCATTAAACTATGGATCTGACAATCAATTAAAGAGAGAAAACTATAAATAGTGGTTGTTTTACCAGAACCAGTTGGTCCTACAACAAGTATAAGCCCTTGGGTTCGGTTAATAATCTCTGTCATAATTTTAATCTGTTCATCATTTAAACCAAGTTCCTTCAATGTCTTTGGCTTCGCATCCTGTTCAAGCATCCTTATAATGATACTCTCGCCGTGTGGGGTAGATGTTGTTGCGAGCCTTAATTTAAAAGATTTATTGTTTATAGTTGCTGAGAGTGAGCCATCCTGTGGTTTTCTCCTTTCCGCTATATCTAATCCTCCAATTGCCTTAAACCTTGTTATAACCCTTACAGCGGTTTCATTTCTTAAACTCATAACATCTCTTAAATCACCATCAACACGGAAACGAACAACTGTATTCATCTGTTTTGGTTCAATATGAATATCATTTGCCCTTGCAAGCACTGCTTTTTTAAGGATATTATTTGCAAGATATACAACAGATTGTAATTCTGCTTCAGATTCTACATCCTTTACTGATAGTTCCCTTATTATTCTATTATCTTCTCTATCTTCTTCCAATGGGTTAACCTTTATTTCTTCACTGAGTGTGGTCTTGTCTTTAAATAATAATTCAATATTTTCTGGTTCTGTTATTATAATCTTGAATGTCCTATCCCTTCCTGCTGCTTTACTTAAAAGGTTCATTAGTTCCTGGTCAAAAGGATTAGTAATCACAAAAGCAAGATTCCCTGCCTCATCTTTCACTGGAACAACAAAATTCTTCTTGCAGAAAGGCACTGATAGTATACCAAGTTGAACATCATCTGGGTTAATAAAAGGTGCATAGGGAAGTTCTGAAAATTCGGAGATAAGTTTCGCTATCTGTTCGTTTGTTACTCCAATCTCGTTCGTGAATGAATAAATCTGGGAAGATTGTATATTTGATAATTTGTTTCTTTTATCCTGTGAAATATTCAATTGCTCAAATAGATGATTCATAAATTTATTAAAATCAAAATGGGGAATTGTCGGGCTCAAAGGGACGAATTCTTTTTGCATTTCTTCCCATCTTTCTTTCGTTTTTAGATGCAAGCGAACTTTTTCAAGGAGTGCTTCTTTCTGGATTGGTTTTGTAAGATAATCAACCCCACCTGAAGCAAAAGCCTTTGCCTTATCCTGTTCACCTGATAATGTTGATACAAATATTACAGGTATGTTTTTAGTTTCCTCATTTTCCTGCAATCTTGAACAAACCTCATATCCTTCCATCTCAGGCATATTGATATCAAGTAAGATAAGGTCTGGTTTTCTCTTTTCAATGATAATAAAAGCATCCTTCCCACTACTTGCAGTGAGCACTTCATAACCGTTGTTTGTAAGGATTCTTTCAATAAGTTTTCTTATATTTTCATCATCATCTACACTTAAAATTAATGGTTTTTCCATAATACCTCACATTTTTTATAGGGATAAAAATTTTTATTTCCTCCATATTAACCTATCTTTGTCTTAAATATGTCATTAAGCGATGCAACCTTTACACAATTCCTGCCATTATTTTTTGCATCATAAAGTGCCCTATCAGCCAGTAAGATTAAAAATGACATCTCTAAATTCTGGTTAGGTATAACACTTGCAACACCTAAAGATATTGTGAGTATTTTTATCTCCGAACTAATATGAGTAATATTCAGGTTCTCTATGCCAATTCTCATATCTTCCGCCAATTTCACTGCATTCTCTTCATTTGTATCAGGTAAAATAACTGCAAATTCCTCTCCACCATACCTTGCAACTATATCAGAAGGTCTTTTTATTGTTTTACTTAATACCTTAGCAACCGTTTTTAGACAATCGTCACCTTTTAGATGACCATATGTATCATTAAAATTCTTAAAATAATCAATATCTATTATTATCAAAGAAATCGGCTGTAAATACCTTTTTGCCCTTTTCCATTCCTTTTCTAAAATCATATCAAAAAGACGGCGATTTCCAATGCCAGTCAACTCGTCTATAAATGAAAGCCCTTTCAAAATACGATTCTTCACCGCAAGTTCCCTTGTAATTTCAGCAAGTCTTTGCTCCCTTTCTTTTCTTACATCCATCTCTTTTTTTAACTTTAACATTGAACTTACTCTAACAATCAATTCAACCGCTTTTATTGGTTTTGTAATGTAGTCAACTGCTCCAGCATCAAATGCTAACTTTAAGGTGTTAATATCAGATTCTACTGTGACCATAATAACTGGAATATCTTGAAAAATTTTCCTTGACTTAATCTGTTTTAATAAATCAATACCATTAATATCAGGCATATTAACATCAAGTAATATAATGTCTGGTTTCTTCTCTTCGAGAATACGGAGTGCATCAACTGCTTTATCTGCTGTAATAACATTATAACCACTTCCGTTAAGGATCTGGCTTATCAATCTCAGGATATCATTATCATCATCTATACTTAATACCAGATTATTCATTAATTCTAATCTCTAAATTTTCAAGATAAAAAGAAAGTTTATCTATCCAGATTTTAATATCTTCTATTTTTTTCTCCTTTGCTGCCTGTTCAAGGGAACCACCAATTTCAGTGAGTCCATCAAATCCATAACTTCCACCAGAACCTTTCATTTTATGCCCTATTTTTTGTATATTTTCATAATCTTCCTTCTCTAATGCGATATAAAGGGATTTTAAGTCTTCACCCCTATTCTTAAGAAAATCAGGGACAAGGTCCTTAATCTCAGGGTCTATATAAACAATAATCTTTTTGCTCATTTCCTTTTTTCTTACAACCTTATCTTTAAGTGTTTTTTTAATACTTGAAAGTAATATCTCTTCTTTGAATGGTTTCTCTAAATAATCTGCTACACCAATTTTTAAAACCTCTTCCTTATACTTATTATCTTTTACACCTGTCAGGACTATCACAGGTATCTTAAATGCATAGGTTGTCTTTTTCAACCTTTCAAGGAAAGTCAAACCACCTCCGCCTGGTAAAAGTAAATCAAGAATTATTAGATCAGGCTTTTCTTTCTCTACCAATGCCATTGCCTGATAGGTATCTTCTGCAAATGAAACAACATAACCACTTGCAATTAATTTTCTCATCATCAATTTTATTAAATCCTTATCGTCCTCAATTATTAAAATTTTATTCTTTGTCTCTATTTTCTCTTCAACAGGTATTTTTTCAATAATTTTAATTAGAGCATTTAAATCATATGGTTTTTCAAGATAATCTATTGCCCCCATTTCAAGAGCATTATTTTTATACTCATTATCCTTTTCATTTGTTATTACCAAAACAGGGATATTACTTGTATTTGGAGAACCTTTTATTCTTTCCAGTATTGATAGACCACCACCAGCAGGAAGAAACAAATCAAGAATTATTAAATCAGGTTTTTCCGTATGAACAAAATTAAGCCCTTGAATAGCATCAGTTGATACGATAGGTTCGTACGCAGCATTTGCTAATCCTTGTGCAACCAACTTTGCCATCTCATAATCACTCTCTATGATTAATATTTTCATTCTTAACCAATAAACCTTTTTACAATTTCTAACAATGCCTGAGGTTCAAATGGTTTCATCAAATGACCATCTGCTCCAATCTCCTTTGCCTTTTCTTCAACTGCTTTGTCAGAACTCGCTGTAAAAAGTATCACTGGAATATTTTTAAACTCTGGATTTGATTTTAGTTGCTGGCACACATCAAATCCATCCATCACTGGAAGTCTAAGGTCAAGGAGTATCAAATCCGGTTTCTCTTTAAAGGCGAGATTTAAACCAGTTCCACCATCCTCAGCGGATATCACTTCATAACCTGCTTTTTTCAATCTATAAACAGCCACTTTTAATATATCTGGTTCGTCATCTACAATTAAAATCTTTTTACCCATTTTACCTCCTAACTTACTGGTAATTTAAAATAAAAACTACTCCCTTTCCCAACCTCTGATTCTACCCATGTCTTCCCTCTATGGTCTTCTATAATCTTTTTACATATTGCAAGTCCAAGCCCTGTTCCACCTGTTTTTCTGCCATCAGGACCACCTAATTGACTGAATTGTTTAAACAACTTTGGAATATCCTCTTTTTTTATCCCAGGACCAGTGTCCTTTACACAGATATAGACCATTTTTTCTTCCTTGTTATAATCAGTGGTCACTGTAATCCCACCTTTCTCTGTGAACTTTAATGCATTACTAAGGAAATTAGTGATAACCTGTGTTATTCTATCATCATCAAACACCATTATAGGAATATCTGGATCTAAATTAGAAACTAAATAGAGGTTCTTCTGTTCTGCTACAGACATATGAGTTTTCATCGCTTCTTTTATAACTTCATTTATGTTATATGGTTTCATATCATATTTTATCTTTCCTGACTCTAATTTTGAGAAGTCAAGGACATCGTTTATAAGACGATGTAGCCTATCCACATTTCTCTTTGCGGTTGACAAGAAGTCTTTTTGCTCATCATTAAGTTCACCTGCAGTTCCATCAAGCACAATCCCTATGCTCTCCTTTATAGCAGTAAGAGGTGTTCTTAATTCATGTGAAACCATTGATGTAAATTCGCTCTTTATCTCCATTGCCCTTTTTAACTCTTCCTGTGCCTTTTCCAATTCTTCCTTGCGAACCAATAGTTCTTGTTCCTTTTTAAATTCTTCAGCAAAACGATTAAATGCCTTTGCCATCTGTCCTATCTCATCCTCTGATGTCACTTTTATATCCTTCCAATCATCCGTTCCCAATTTATCAATTGATTTAACGATCTGTGTGATAGGTATAGTGATTCCATATGATAGTGCCCTGTTTATTATTATCCCGAAGAAAATTATCGCAATTGCAATGAATAATGAAAGAAAACGAGCATTCCGAACTTCTTTATTTATCCTTTCTGTTGAGAGTCCAAGCGCAAGAGAACCTATCTGTGTTCCATTATGCATAATGGGAAATTTAACATGCACTATATTCTTTTTAATCCCTGCATCTATCAAAAAACTTATAATATCTTCGTTATGTAAAGTGTAATTAGAGATGGGATTTTTTGATTGGTCAAGAACAACCACATAAGCAACATCTTTATCATTTCTTATACTGCTTACATTTTCATTGAGGGATAATGTGTCTGAAAATTCAAGCGCAGCGATTGAATTTATTGCAAGGATTTGAGAGATAGAATATGCCTTGTCTTCTAAATTCTTTATCCCTTCTCTCTTAATCCTCGCAGGGAAGAAGAAAAAGATAAAGAGTGCGATAATACCGATAACAACAACATTAGCCAGAGTTATCTTATCCTTTATGCTCAAATTTTTATAAAATAATATGAGTTTATTGATCCTATTCATTTATCACCTTCGCTAAACTTAATAGCCTGCTTGAGAAATCTATCCCAAGTCTTTTAGCAGCAGGAAGATTTATCACTATCTGTGGCTTACCTTCAAAAACAGAGAGGGAGACTACAACACCGAGTTCAGCAGATTTTCCACCCAATCCGAGTGATGGGATATTCCAATTATTAAGAAGATTTAATAACTCTGTTAGTTCTTTATTACTCAAAGAAAGGGAGAGATATGCGATATCAACCTGTTTTATTAGTTCGCTATCTCCGTAGGAAATTGGTGTGAGTTGAACAGGAATCCCAGAAATAGTCTTATCCTTGAGTGAATTGAATACCTTTATAAATTCATCCTTATTTTTTACAGACTCATTTTTTTTAGGATCGTAAAGTATGCCGATCTTTATTGTATCAGGACATCTTTGTTTTAAATTCCTGTCAAAAGAGAAAATCTTAAAATATAAAGGTATTTGAACCTCTATTGGAACCTCATCGGCAAGGATTTTAGATGATAAAAAAAATAAAATTACAATAATTATAAAAATACTCTTTTTCATAAGAATTATCCTGAATAGCGTTTTTAATTTAGAATTTATATGTCACCCCGCATAAAATAGTTCTCGGGTCCAAAGGAAGCCTTGGAAAGACATTTCCATAATCATCATTCTCATTATCCATTCCAACACCATAATACTTTTTATTAAGAGGATTATCAATCTTCACAAAAGCCTCTAATCCTTTAACAAAATTGAAGAAACGAAGGTTAATATAAGTTAAAAAGTAACCAGGTAATGAGTTTTTTCCACCATAGTCAGAACCAGCATAATTATTTGAAGGCATTGTCCTTATTTCATTAAGCCAGCGTCCCCTAACATATATACCAAAATGCCCAAGAATTTCACCACTAATCCCTATCACAAACTTATGAGGTGAAACCTTTGGTAGATCAATCTTTTTTCCATTCTCTTCAATTGTTCCTTCCACATAACTATAATTTCCATTTATATGCCAATCAGGTAGGAACTTAAAATCTACAATCAGGTCCCCACCTGTAACTTTTTGAACACCTGAATTTACAGAGGTTTCAACACCATGGGTGATAACTGTATCATCCCTGCTTTTAAGGATATCAAGTTCTCCATAATAACGATTGCAGATAATATCCTCGGATTGATGATGATACATTATTGCCGTTGCAATAAGATTTGATGTGAACTTATATGTAAAACTTCCTTCAATACTTCTTAACCTTTCAGGCTCAAGTTTTAATCCAAGAGCCTTTGGTTCAACATGTCCAAAAGTTTGGCTCATCCAGAAAATATAGTTACTCCACATAGAAGGCGAGATAAATGCCTGACCATACAATAATTTAATAGTAATCTTTTTAGTTGGAAGATATACAATACTTGCCCTTGGATTAAATACCTTGTGATTGTAATGGGAGTTGTAATCGTATCTTCCACCTAAGGTGATGTGGAGACTATTTATTGGAGAAAGACTGAATTCACCATAGACACCAAATGTTCTAACGCTAACGGGTCCGCATCCACTAAAAACAATGGTATCGCCTTCTTCATTGATATATCCATAATATGGATTTGGTAGCCACATTTCTCCATTGTTGTCCATTGGTGTTTCCATATCAAAACTATATGGAAAATTATTTATCTCCGAAGCCTCAAATCCAATTATAGAACTTATTTTCTCGTTAAATTTAATATTTATTCTTTCTTCTGCATTGAAAGCCTTTGCCTCTGCATATTTATATGCATTACCCCACCAGAATTTATAGTTTGAATTCGGGTCAACTACATAGCGGTCATAACCTAATGTAGAAAACAAGTCAACATTTTTATAAAGATTTAACTTATGTCTCACTACAATAAGGTCTTTATCAAATGCCCAGAATGCATCTTTGTTCATCACATAATTTCTTACCTGTTCACCACGAGTATTATTCTCATGATAATGTGCACGAGAAAGCATAAGAGAAAAATCACCATAGGTTAACTGGGTAAATAGATTATAATCTCTTATGGGTGCTTCAAATTTCCTCAATTCAGGGTCATCAGGGTCTTGGTAACGGGTATCAAGAACACCATATAATTCAGGGAATTCCTTTTTGAAATCAAATCCTTCGCTGTAGAATATCCTTCCAAATATATGAATGTCTATATCATTTCCAAACTTTTTACCAAGCAGATATGAACCTCCCTTTGTTTGGGCATTTCCACCTAAGACTTCAACATTATTTGAATTGATTTCTTCTCCGTCTTTCGTAATAATATTTATAATGCCCGCAAAGGCATCAGCACCATATAATGCAGAAGCAGGTCCATAAATTATCTCTATTCTTTTGATATTTTTCAAAGGAAGATTATTCCCCCACACAAACCTATCACCACTTGCAGGATTGAGTCGTATTCCATTTAATAAAACCTGTATCTTGTTATTTCCATAAATACCTCTTTGTAGAACCTGCCATCCACCATTTTCTCCACCAATATTTGGTGTAATGTCAAATGCTGGAAGGTCAAGAAGAATATCCTTTAAGTCCTGATAGCCTTTTGTCTTAATCTCCTCCTCGGTGATAACAATAATCGTGTAAGGTGATTCACCTATTGGTTCTTCTTTCTTTGAAGTAGTAACAATTGTTTGGGTGAGTATCTCTTCAATACTCATATCTTCCCAACTTTTCCTTCCAACAAGAATTTCTTCCTGCGCAAAAAGAAATTGGGAAAACAAAACAAACAAAATTAAAAAAGAAAAATGTCTTGACATAAATTCTTTTTTTTTTAATATTATTTAATATTTATTTTTTGTCAGGGGAGAAAATAAAAATTTTTAAAAAATTATTGACATAAAATTTTTTCAATTTAATATTAAGATATGCTTATTCTTTTCTTTTCTCTAACATCAGATGAAATATTGAAAAAGATAGATGATAATTTTGTTTTCAATACGATAAAAGCGAACGCAACAATGACAATAGAAAGGGATGGAAAGAAATTGGTTAAGGAATTTATTCTTTTTGGGAAAAAAGATGGTAACAGGTTTTTTATAGAATTTATCAATTCTGAGGATAGGGGCGTGAAGTATTTAAAGATAGGGAATGAATTATGGATATACTTTCCTGATGCGGATGATATTATGAAGATCTCAGGGCATATGTTAAGACAGGGTATGATGGGAAGTGATATTTCATATGAAGACATTCTTTCTGATGAGGAGTTGAGACAAAAATACACATCAGAATTAAAGAATGACACTATTATAGATGATAAAGAATATTTTGTATTAGAACTTACAGCAAAAAAAGAAGATGTATCTTACTATAAAGAAAGATTGATAGTTGATAAAAATATGTATGCACCTGTAGAAATAGAACTTTTCACAAAATCAGGAAGGATGATAAAAAAAATAATTCAGGAAAGGATAAAAAATTTTGACGGCAGATACTTCCCAGAAAGAATAATAATCTTTGATTTGAGGAGAAAGAATTCAAAGACAAGCCTTGAATACAATGAGTTAAAATTTGATATCCTTGTTAAAGATGATGTATTCACAAAACAGAACCTGAAAAGATGATAATTTTTTTCATATCATTAAATTACAATGGTTATTTAAGAAATGATGCAGTATTAAAATTCCCTTTAAATAATTACCCTTATTACAGGAATCTAATGGAATTAAAACTTGTTATCTCAGAAAAGGATGAGAACACCCTTCTTTACCTTGATTTAAGAAATAACATGTTAGGTTTTTTTTCAGTAATGAATTCTTCAACAGAATATTTTTTCTCAGAATCAATCAAGAGGGCTTTTATTAGGCTGTTTAAAAGGGAATACACTTTAACAATAGGTAAACAATACATAAATTTAGGACTCCCTGTGCTTTTTAATCCATTTGAAATAGATAAAAGTATTGTTTTTACTGATTTCTATTACACAAAAGAAGGTATATTTGGATTCTCAAGTGAGGTTATGGTGAATCCAGAATCAGGTTTTAAATTCTTTTTAAAACCAGAATATTTTATTAAAAATTCAGATGCAGGTTTTGATTTATACACAAACATAAGTTCTTTTGATATTGGTCTTGTTGTAATAAGGGATAAAACAAATATTTCAGGTGGTATCTATTTGAAAGGTGATTTAATAATTGGTATTAACACAAGTAACAGGATATATTATAACAAACTTGATAAAAGTTATAATTTTGAATCCCTTTCTGGTTTTGATTATAGTTTCTTTGAAGGCAAATTGTTCTTTGGAACATCATTTTATTATAATAAAAATGAAAATTATTTCGGACTTAAATCAAATAAGTATCTTTATAATTTTATTACTTACAATCAGAATGAGTTTCTTAATTATTCATTTAACACAATTACAAACTTTGATGACTTAAGCACATTATTTATTTCTTCAATCACATATAATATTTTTGAAAAGACAACTGCGAGCGTTTTATCTATAATACCCAGTGGTTATGGAGAATTCTCTTATGATAAATTCGGGGAATTCTTAATCATTTTAAGGATAGAAAGGAGATTTTAGGAGGAAAAGATGCTTTTAAGGATAGTGAACATCAATAAAAAATACATATCTGGTAAGGCATATTTTCAGGCATTAAAAGATATTTCTTTTGAAATTGATGAAGGTGAATTCGTTGCAATATCAGGACCATCAGGTTCAGGAAAAACAACATTGCTTAACATAATAGGATGCATAGACAAACCTGATTCTGGAGAGGTAATACTTGATGGAAGAAGTTTAAAAGCAAGGACACCTGATGAACTTGCGTCATTGAGAAGAGAATACTTTGGTTTCATATTCCAGACATATAATCTAATACCTGTTTTAACCGCATATGAAAATGTTGAACTCCCTTTGAGATTACTGAGGAGATTTAAAGAGGATGAGATGAGGAAGAAGGTTGAAGATGCATTGAAGAAGGTTGGTATATATGAGATGAGGGATAGAAAACCACTTGAACTTTCTGGTGGTGAACAGCAGAGGGTTTCAATCGCAAGGGCAATAGTTAAAGAACCAAGACTTGTTCTCGCAGATGAGCCTACAGCAAACCTTGATACAGAAAATGGGAAGAACATAGTTCAGATTATGAGAGAGATGAACAAAAACGAGAAGATAACATTCATTTTTTCAACGCATGACCTATTAATACTTCAATATGCAAACAGGATAATATCTTTAAGGGATGGAAAAATAGTTGATGATGTGAGAAAATGAAATTCTTATTTTTGTTCGCATTAAAAAACATAACGAGACAGAAGAGAAGGACAATCCTTACTTCTTCTGTAATAGCAATTGCGATTATATTCTTTATAATTATAACATCTCTTTTGAAAGGATTTTATGATGTGAGTTTTGAGAACGAGTTAAATTTTAACACATCACATATGAAGATAAGAAGTATAAAATATGATGAAGATAAACCTTTTGAGATAGATAATTATATGAAAAATTATAGGTATGTGATAGAAAGGATAAAAAATTTCAATTTTATAAAAGGTTTTACCGAAATTATATCATTCAATGGGGAGATTGATAATTCAATTAATACAAGATTTGTTATAATTATGGGTGTAAATTATAAAACAATAGACTCAGTGTTTGTATTTAAAGATTTCATCATAGAAGGTTCTTTTGATAAAGAGGGAATAATAGTTGGAAAAGATATTGCAAAGGATATGAATATTGATACTGGAAGTTCTGTTTTTCTTACATTCAGAAGGAAAGATATGATTGAATCAATTGAATTTATTGTATCAGGAATAATATCATCACCAAATCCTTTAGTTAACAGGAATTATGTCTATATGGATATTGAAAAAGCGAAAGATATACTTGGGGTTGATGCGATAACAGAGATTGCTATAAAAACAGATGATTACAATAGATGTGATAAATATGCGGAAATTATAGGAAGAGAAATAAAAGATGTTAAGGTCTTTAACTGGGTAATACTTGCTAAAGATTTCTTACAGATGGCACAGGCAAAGGCAAAAGGTAACGGATTTCTTATTTTCTTCATAGCGATTATAGGTTTTGTTGGTGTTGTGAATACAACAATGATTTCTGTTTATGAGAAAAGAAGGGAAATAGGAACTCTGAAAACACTTGGTATGAGAGAGAAAGATATTGTCCTTTTATTTCTCATAGAATGTTTCTTAATAGGATTGATCGGAGTTCTTACAGGTCTCATTTTTGGGAGTATTTTAAATCTTTATTTTGTTTTAAAAGGGATTGACCTTGTTTCTAAAACTGGTTTTGAAGATATAAATGTAGGCTACAGGGTGTTGGGTATTGTAAAATCAAGATGGGATACTCCTTTAATTACCATTGCTTCTTTATTAAGTATTTTATTCACTACTATTGCAGGTTATATTCCTGCAAGGAAAGGTGCAAAAATGGAGCCAGCAGAATCACTGAGGGTGATCCAGTGAATCTTTTTAAATTCTCTTTTAGGAATGTGATAAGATATAGGACAAGGACAATCTATTCATCTTTATCAATATTCATCGCATCAATGATTGTTGTTTTTGCACAGGGTTATGTGAGCGGGATTTCAAATAGTATGATGGAAAGTTATAGGGATTATATAACGGGTGATTTTAGGATAACAACAGAAGGATTTGTAAAAAGAGAAAATCTCTTACCTGTCGATGAGATAATTGATCCTTCTATTATCTCTATTCTTGATACAATTGAAGGGATAGAGCACATAGAACCAAGATTCAGATTTGGAACACTCATAGGTAAAAATGAAAATACAGAGCAGGGTATAGGAGTGGGATTGGATATAGAAAATACAAGATACAGACTCAAAGAAAGAATAGTTGATGGTGAGATATCCAGAGGAATTCTTATATCCAGAGAATTTGCGAAAAAGATAGATATAAATTTAGGGGATAGTGTTCTTATAGTTGCAAAAACTTCAGAAGGTGGAATAAATGGGATAAAGTTAAGAGTTTCAGGATTAATTTTCTTCGGCATTGGTATGCTTGACAGAAATATGTTCTTCATCCCCATTGATGATGCAAGAAAATTATTAAAGATAAAGGATGGTTTCACTGAGATAATGGTTTTCGTGAAGGATAAAAAAGCAACTGAAAGGATAAAGAGTTTAAAGATTAAAGGTCTTTCAATAAGAGAACCTGGGGAACAGATACCTTTCCTTAAGTATTTTAATGCTGTTGTGAAGATATATTCACTTCTTGAAATCTTTATATGCCTTCTTGCCTCTTTTGTTATATTGAATCTGATGACAATGATTGTATTTGAAAGAACAAGGGAGATAGGAACTTTGAAAGCACTTGGTATGAAAGACAGTGATATATTTTTAAATTTTGTTATTGAAGGGACGATTATTGGGAGTTTTGGTAGTATCACAGGTTCGATTGCTGGATATTTTCTTACTATGTATCTTGCACAAAAGGGAATAAATTTTGAAGGTGCTATTAAAAATACAGACCTTGTGATAAGTTATGTGATTTATCCAGATGCCAAGTTCTCTTTTCTTATTATTTCTTTTTTTATGGCAACTATAGTATCAACAATCGCTTCAATAGTACCTGCTTTATACACAAAGAGATTTACACCTTATGAAGCATTAAGAAAGGTTTAATATTCAGAAAATTTGTGGAGCACTATTCACAAAGTCGTCATTGCGAGCACCTGAAAGGTGCGTGGCAATCCCATTATTTGCTATTCACAAATGTTTAAATGCGACCCCTCGTTTCACTCGGGGCAACAACTTCGTTGTTGGTTTATGACTGACCCCATACCCTTAAAATTTCTCTTGACTTTTTATTTATTCTGTTAATAATATAAAAATGAACGAGAATATTCTTGATTTTCGTAATCTTCTTAAGATTAACGAAAGAATAAATTCTATAAAAGATATTGATTCATTACTTGAATTGATACTCTATGAGGCAAGAAAATTCACAAACGCTGATGCAGGGACAATATATCTTATTAAAGATGGTAAACTCTCTTTTGAATATGTTCAGAATGACACATTGTTCAGAAAATTCGCCTCAAGTAGATTTTTATACAAAAGTCAGACTATTGAGATAAACGATAAATCAATAGCAGGTTATGTTGCATTAACTGGAAACACATTGAATATTCAGGATGCCTATGATATACCTGAAAATTGCTCTTTCTCTTTTAACAAAAAATTTGATGAGGAGACATCTTACAGGACAAAATCTATTCTTACATTACCATTAAAAACACATGAAGAGCAACTTATAGGTGTTCTCCAATTGATAAATAAAAAGATGGATGGTGAGTCAGTTCCTTTCACAGATGAGGATGTATTACTTGTGAGTTATTTCGCAATAAGTGCAGCAAATGCTATTGAGAGGGCTTTAATAACGAGGGAGATGATTATGAGGATGATTAATATGGCTGAATTGAGAGACCCTAAAGAGACAGGTTCACATGTGAACAGGGTTGGTTCATATTCGGTTGAGATATATAGGGAATGGGCAATAAGAAAAAAATTACCAACGAAAGAGATAAAGAAGGCAGAAGATAATTTGAGGATTGCAGCAATGCTGCATGATATAGGGAAGGTTGCAATATCAGATGCTATCCTTAAAAAACCTGGAAGATTAAATGAAGAAGAATACAATATGATGAAATATCACACGATATTTGGCGCAAGGCTTTTCAAGAATAGAACATCAGAACTTGATAGACTTGGTTTTGAGGTTGCTTTAAACCATCACGAAAGATGGGATGGAAAAGGTTATCCTGGATTTATAGATGATGTTTTTTCTGAAAAGATTGAATTAAAAGAAGGGAAAAAAGGTGAAGAGATACCTTTATTCGGAAGGATTGTTGCAGTTGCTGATGTATATGATGCTCTAATATCAAAAAGGGCTTATAAGGAAGCGTGGTCTGATGCAGATGCTCTAAAAGAGATGGAATATCAGAAGGAGAAACAATTTGACCCTGAAATAGTTGATATTTTCATCTCAATATACGATGTGATAAAAGCGATAAGGGATAAATTTAAAGAATAAAAGGAGGAGTTATGAAAAAGTATATTTTTATTTCTTTTGGGATAATTTTTTTTATTTTAATAACCACAATAATTGTTTTTCCTATGAGAAAAAAATTTTCCAAAGAGGGAAAGACATTTACAAAAAGAGAAAGGATTGAAAAACCTTATGCACTCCCACCAAAGATTGAAGAGAGTTTAGAAATAATCCCGGAATCTTATATCATTAGTTTCAATAATTCATTTGAAGGTGTTGAAGGTCTTATAATAGAAGAAGAGAGCCTTAAAAATTTTATTGAGATCTCCCCTTATGCTCGTGCTTATGGTAAATGGATATCTGAAAGGGATTTTGAGATATTCTTCAAAGAAGAACTATATCCAGATAAAAGATATGAGATTATATTGAAAAAACTCCCTATTATAAATGAGGAAATAGAGATTAAAAAGGAGGTATTCACCTTCACAACACCTTCATTGAAAGTGAGAAATATATATCAGAAGAAATTTGAGGGAAACAACGCTGTTTTCCAGATAGAATTTAATTTCAACTTAAAAGATATAAGGGATGAATTTTTTGAGGTATTTGATTCAAATAATGAGAAGGTGAAGATTACTGATTTAAGATATTTAAGCGAAATAGATAGAACAAAAATCCTTATTACAACTGAGATAAGGAAAGCACCTGAAAGATATAAAATAATAATAAAAAGAGGATTGGAAGGAATAACATTGGGTGGGAAATCCGTTTATCTAAAGGAGGATTTTGAGAAATTCATACCCATTGGTTTTCTGAGAGGTCCTATATTGTATGAAAGTTATTCTGTTGAAGAATCAGATTTAAAAAAATATATAAAGATAAAATTTTCAATTCCAAATGAGAAATATCCAGAAATACCCGAAATAGATGATAGGGATATTGAAGATTATATTAAGATAAATCCACAGATAAAAACAGAGATAACAGCATCAAATAGTGAAATATACATATTTGGTGATTTCATACCTGAAAAGGATTATGAGATTATTATAAAGCCTGGAATAAAGACGAAAGGCGGAAGTTCACTTCAAGAGGAGATAAAATTGAATGTCTCAATACCGAAGATGAAAGATAATTTGAGATTCCTTTACGAAGGGAGATATTTCGGAAGAAATGGTGAATGGAAGATACCAATAAAGGTGAGTGGAATAAAGGAATTCAATATGAATGTTTATTATATACAGCCTGAGAATGTCCTTTTCTGGCATTCTGTATCAGGAGGTTCAAAATATGATGTGTATCATTATGCAGAAAATATCTTGAATAACTATAAGATTAAGGTTGAGAATCCCTCACAGGATAATATAATCTGGTTTGACCTTAGAGAGATTAAAGATATAGAGAAGGAAGGTGTTTATTATATTGAGATAAACTCTGAAAAATCCTGGGAATTGAAGGATAATATTAAGATTGTTATAACAGATATTTCAATTATCGCTAAATGGTCTGAAAATTCAGTTTATGTTTGGACAATAAATTCTCAGAAACTTGTCCCTGTTCCCGATGTTGATATTGAGATAAAAACAAGTACAAATTTTCTCGTGGGAAAAGGTAAGACAGATAGAGATGGATTTGCAAAGATTGAAATTATTAAGAAAGGAAGGGAACCTTATATTATATTTGGTAGGAAGGGAGAAGAATGGACTTATGCATTACTTCCTGTTCTATCAACACCGACTGAAAAATTTGATATCTCAGGTGAAGACCCTCTCTCTCCATACATCGCATATATTTATCCTGAAAGGAATCTATATAGACCAGGTGAAGAGGTTCATTTTGCTGTTGTTGTTAGAGAGAACAGGACATACAAAGGTGTATCTGTCCCTGTTAATGTTAATATAACTGACCCAAAAGGTGCAATATTTGCAGTACTATCTGGTGAAACTGATAACTCTGGTATAATAGATCTTTCTTTTAAGACAAACCCTTCTTCACCAACAGGAAAGTATAGTTTAAACCTGAATATAGGAAACAGGAATTATTACTCATATTCAATCTTCGTTGAAACATTTGTTCCTGAAAGAATTTCTGTGAATTTGAAACTTCCTGATATTATGAAAAAAGATGAGAATTTAAGATATTCAATAAAGGCAGATTACCTTTTTGGTGCACCTGCTTCCTTTGAAAGATATAGTGGATATTATCAAATAAAGGAGATACCTTTCACCTGTGAAGGTGATTATAGATTTGGTCCGATTGATAGATTTTATAAACCCCTTCTTATTGAGAATGAAATTTCGGAAAATGAACTTGATAAGGATGGGAAAGCGGATGATATTATTCCAACAATTGGTATAAAAAATGTTAATCCATTAAAAGTTTCTTTAATGGTTCAAGTTCAGGAAGGTGGAAGTGGAAGAACAACATCAAAGGTTGTTGAGAAGGTTTATCATACAAAACCATTTTATATAGGATTAAAGAGTAATACATCAAGGGTTATATCAGGTAAACCGATAGAGATAAAAGGTATAATTATGAAACCAGATTGTAATCTGTATAAAAATGATGTGAAACTCACTTACAGGATTTATCGTGTTTCATATTATTACAACTATTATTATGATGAGTATTATGATTATGATTACGACTATGATTACTGGAATAGAAGGATACAGAAGATACCTGTTTCAAAAGAGAGGATGATAGATGTAAAAGATGGTTCATTCAGTTTTTCATTCTCTCCACCTACAGGTTATAGTGATCTTCTTGTTGAGGTGAAGGATGAGGAAAATGGGACATTCTCACAGATCCTTATATACGGATGGGGATGGTGGTGGGGTGATGAGGAGAAGGTTGAATCACCTGAGATTTTACCTATAAGGATTGATAAAGATTTTTACGATGAGGATGAGGTTGTGAAAGTTGAGGCTTTGCTTCCTTTTGAAGGAAGGATTTACTGGTTTGTTGAACTTGACTCAATATATTACACAAAATATGAGGATGTGAAAGGTGAAATAGGAAGATTCAGTTTCAGGGCACCAAGAAATCTTTCAAATGTTTATGTATCAGCGCTACTTGTTCGTTCAGGTGAAGATTATCTTGTAAGCAGGGCTTACGGAATAAAGAAGGTGAGGATAAGACCAGAGAGATTAAAAATTCCAATAGATATTTCTACAAAGAATACAGCGAAACCTGGTGAAGAGGTAGAGATAAAGATAAAAGGTATTTCAAAATTTGAAGGGACTATATCAATTGTTGATGAAGGAATATTACAGATAACAAATTTCAAAACACCCAATATCTATGAAGGTATTTTAAGGGATGTAAGATTAAAATTAATGACAGCAGAATCTTTTGGATGGATTATTAAGAGATTCCTTGAAAGAACAGGTGGCGGATATTTTATGAAAGAGGAAGAATTTCCACAACCAAGATTTGCAAGGATTGTTTCACAATGGAGCGGTATTATAAAGAGTGATGAGAATGGGAATATAAGATATAGATTTAAGATTCCTCAATACAATGGAAAATTGAGGATAATGGTTCAAGGAATAAATGAGGAAAGATTTGGTTCAAATGAGACATATATAATAGTGAAGAGCGATGTGGTTGTCCAGCCAACAATACCAAGATTTGCATATACAGGTGATAATTTCAAGATACCAGTTAATCTTATTAACACAACAAAAGAGAAGAAAAAAGTGAGGATAAATATAGATATAGAAAATGGGAATATAGCACAAAAAGAGAGGGAATTAGAACTTCTTCCTGAAGAAAATAAAACTATTTTCTTTGATGTTAGTACCGGGGATGAAATAGGGGAGATGAAGATAAAGATTCATGCAAGATCAGGTGAGGAAGAATTTAAGGACGATTTTCTCATACCTGTTTTTCCTGATGTTCCTTATATAACAGAGGCAAATTATATAACGATAGAACCTGAAAGGGATATTTCTTTAAATGATTATCTTTCTGATTTCTATCCAAAGGCACATTTCTCACTCATAACAATTTCTTCACTTCCTGGAATAACAAGGTTAAATAGGTTGAAATATGCTGTTCATTATCCATACGGGTGCATTGAACAGACTTCAACATCAACACTTTTACTTTTAAGAATGAGACCCTTTTTAAACGCTATAACAGATATAGATGAAAAAACATATATTGATATGGTGAACAAAGGATTGGGAAGGATTGTAAGTATGCAGAAGATATCAGGTGGATTCACATTCTGGCCTGGTTGTGAAAAAACAGAAGACTGGGCAAGTGCATACGCAACATTTGTCCTTATTGAGGCGAAGGATGCAGGGTTTTCAGTGTCAAAAAATTCAATAGATGCTGCTCTGAATTACCTTCAAAGCCTTGAGAATAAACACGGATTCGTTTATTATGTTCTTGCAAAAGGTGGTGTCTTAAAAAGAGATATGGTTGACAGGCTTATCTCACTTGCCAAAAATAATAAATTTACATCTTATAATTTATTGTGGATTGCAGGGACATTGTTTGAATCTGGGAAATATGATTATGCAAGGGAATTACTTGAAGAGGTTTTGAAGAGAGGCGAGGAGAATGTGAGAAGGCTTGATGGAGATTTTTACAGCCCTCTTCAGATGAAGGGATTGGAACTTTATTTTGTTGAGAAGATTATGCCACAATCAAGTTATGAGACAAAACTTGTTATTGAACTTATGAATGAATTGAGTGGGAAAGATAGTTATTATTACACAACACAGGAGATAGCCTGGTCTGTCCTTGCACTGGGGCTTTACGCTAATAGATTAAAAACAACAGATTTAAAACCAAACCTCAGAGTTGATGGGAAAACAATCACACCAATAACATCAAAGAATATATACACATACAAATTATGGAACTCATCAACAAAGGATGTGAAATTGAGGATAAAAGGAACAGAGAATGCTTATGTATGCATAGAGAATACGGGATTTTCTAAAAAGGAGAGAAAATTTACACCATATTCAAATGGTATCTTAATCATAAGAAATATATATGACTATTATGGGAATCCTTTAAATTCTGCGAAGGTTGGTGATATAGTTGTATTTGAGACAGAGATTAGGTCAGATGGTTCTTATAATAATGTTGCGATAGAGATACCTGTTCCAGCAGGAATTGATATTGAGAATCCGAGATTGAAGACAGATATATTACCACAATGGGCGAAGAATAAGAAAGATTTATTCAATCCTTCTTACATTGATGTAAGGGATGATAGGATTATTATATTTGGAACAACCTACAAATCTAAACTTTTTTATTATTTCCTTGGAAGGGCAACGATGCAGGGAGAGTTCTTCCTTCCACCTGCAAAAGGTGTTGTGATGTATGACCCTGTAAAAAATGCATCTACTGAAAGCGGTTCTTTTAAGGTTATTAAAAAATAAGGTTTTATTATCTTTAATATTCTTTCTTACAATTATTTATGCGGTTCCATTACCGCAGAGATTAAGATTTTCAAAATCAAGGATAGTAAGATTTAATGATGGTTCTGTGATGCGTGTTTATCTCTCTTCAGATGAGAAATACAGGATATTTTTGCCTATTGAAAGTATTGACCCTAAACTTGTAAAAACAACAATTCTATATGAGGATAGATTTTTCTACTATCATTTTGGTATAAATCCATTCTCAATATTAAGGGCAATTTATCTCAATTTAAAAGAGAGGAGAATAGTATCAGGTGGTTCAACAATATCTATGCAACTTGCAAGAATACTTGAACCTAAGAAAAGAAACATAATTTCAAAAATGATAGAAGTATTCAGGGCTTTACAATTTGAGATGAGGCTTGGTAAGAGAAATATTCTTGAACTTTATCTTAATCTTGCACCTTATGGTGGAAATGTAGAGGGTATAGGTGCTGCATCAATCGGTTATTTTGGGAAACTACCTGATGAACTCACACCTTCTGAAATAGCATTTCTTGTCTCACTTCCACAATCACCAACATTGAGAAAACCTGGTGGAATAACACCTCCTGAAGAAGGAAGAAACAGGGTTTTAAAAGTGATGAAAAAATATAATTTGATAAGCGATGAAGAATATAGGATAGGTATTAATTCCTCAACACCATCTGGTTTTTTACCATTCCCATTTTATGCACCACATGCAACTGATTACATTGTTAATAATTATCCTGAAATGTATGATATAAGAAGCACTATAGATAAAGAGATACAGATGAAGATTGAGAACATCGCAAATTCATATAAGAGAAAGATAAGGAATTATGGTGCAAAGGATATAAGTATTGTTGTTATTGAGAATAAAACAGGAAAGATAAGGGGGCTTGTTGGTTCATTTGATTATCTTGACTCAACAGATGGACAGGTGAGGGGATTTGAAGCATTGAGGTCACCTGGCTCTTTATTAAAGCCATTTTTATATACAAAATGTATTGAGGAAGGTCTTATAACAAAGGAGATGCTTATTGAGGATGTTCCATACAAATTTAAAGAGTATTCACCATTGAATTTTAACAAGACATTCAGCGGTCTTGTCAGAGCAGAAGATGCATTATCACAATCTTTAAATGTTCCTTTCGTTATTTTGTTAAGGAAATATGGGTATGATAACTTTGTAAATTTATTAAAAGAAACAGGTCTTGAATTCAAAAGATACATAGGATTACCATTGATAATTGGTGGTAAAGAGGTTTCCCTACTTTACATAACAAATCTTTATGCTTCACTTGCAAGGGGTGGAATATTTTTTGATTATTCAATCGTTGAAGATGATACTATAAAAAATGTAAAAAGAATTTTTAATCCATCCGCTGTTCTTTTGTGTCTTGATGCATTAAAGAAAAGAGGAAGACCAGATGCACCAAATCTTTCAAGATTTGTTTTACCAAAAGGTGATATATACTGGAAAACAGGGACATCAATGAAGAGAAAAGATGCCTGGAGTGTTGGATTCAAGAAGGATTACACAGTTGGTGTATGGGTGGGGAATTTCTCAGGTTTAGGAAGTGATAGCATAATAGGTGCTTTACTTGCTGCACCTATTATGTTTGATATAATAGGTGCGATTGAGAAAGGGGATGAAAAACTTGAATGGATAGATTTTGCGATAGGTGGTATTGAAACTGTTGAAGTTTGTGAGTTTTCTGGTGCAAGACCAAATGACAATTGTCCTACAAGAAAAAAAGTTCCTGTTTTAAAGAATGCGCATCCGAATATCTTGTGCCCTTATCATAAAAGATATATTGTCGAGAAAAAAACAAATTATAAAATTTGTCCCGACAAGGAATATAAGAAAGGGGAGATTGTTGAAAAGGTCTTTGTTGTTCTACCTCCACTCGTTCGGGATATATTGAAATATGGGGAAGAGCCAAAGCAAGCTCCAGATTGCAGAAGAACAGAATTAAAAAAAGGGATTGTGATAATTCAACCAGTTGATGGTGCAACATACATATTATTAAAGGATGTGAGGAATGCTGATTTCATTCCTTTACAGGGTTATACATCTTCTAAAGACGATGAGATATTCTGGTTTTTAAATGGAAGATTCTCGGGTAAGACGAGAAATGGCGAGATTTTGAATGTGAAGACTGATGAAGGAAGATACGAGATATTTGCGCAGGATAAAGATGGAAATAATAACAAAGTTGAAATTTATGTTCAAACAAAATAAATAAGGGAAGATAAGTTTAATAATTTCAACGGAAAATTAAGAGGGTAAAAAAGCCGTCATTGCGAGCAACCGAAGGTTGCGTGGCAATCCCATTATCGCTATTCACAATTCGCAATGTTGTCATCGTGAGCCTGCAGAATGCAGGCGTGGCGATCTCATTACTTACTATTCGCAAATCCAAATTGCAAAATATAAAAATTAAAATGCAAAAAGTAGACAAGCCTCATTCAGATTGACAGTGAGTAAGCCTATTATTGACTACTATGATAAATATAAATCAAAATAAAAATGTGAGGGAGAAAATGAGATTCCTCGTTTCACTCGGAATGACAAAAAAGGAATGTCATTGCGAGGCAACGAAGTTGCCGTGGCAATCCCATATTGACTATTCACAAATGCAGAACGCAAAAATTAAAATGCAAACGAGAATGGGTCCTCTAAGAAAAATGCTTGACAAAATTTTTATTTATTATATATTTTAGAAAATGGAGGAAAGATGAGAAAAGGAATCTGTGTGTTTTTCTTTTTAATTGTTTTAGTCTCTTTATCAGTGAAATGTATCACAATAGAGGAAATCATAAAGAAGATAGAAGCAAATGGTTCAAGGATAGAGGATATGGAAGCGGATGTGACCACCAGAATAAAGATAGGGGATGGAGAAATTCAGATTCAGAAGATGAGGATGGCGATGAAAGGAAGGGATAGGGTAAGGATAGAATTGATATCACCAATGAGACAGACAACGATAATAAACGGGAAGAAGATGATGGTTCAGACACAGGATGGGAAAAAGTCCATAATAACTCAAGACACTCTTCATATGATGGAACAAACAGGATTTCAGAATATGAGTGAATTTCTGAAAGGGAATAAAGTAAATGTGATAAATGTTGAAAATGATATAGCGAATATTGAGATAATTCCAGAGAGCCCAACCCCCATGGTGCAGAAAATAGAGATGGGAGTGGATATTGAAAGAGGAGTGATAATATCCCAGAGGATTTACTCAAACATGGGTGTTATGAAGATGGAGATGGAGTATGGGAAGATCTCAGGGGTTTGGGTAATAAAGAGAATGAGAATAATTACTCCAAGTCCAATGGGTGGGCTTGGAGAAGTAGAGAGTGAATATAAGAATATAAAAATAAATAAAGGAATTAAGGATATATTTTTTGAGATAAAATAGGAGGGGATATGAGAAGGATATTAATCATATCAATAGTTATTATAGGGATTTTGATGATTTCTGGGTGTGTGAGGAGGTGGAAGGTGGAGATAGTGAATTATGAGGCACCAAACTGGACATCAGATAATAAAATAGTATTTATGAAAGACCACTATGTGCAGATATGGGAAGCAACACCACCTATTATCCCAGAGCATCAGGCAGGAGGACATGAAGAGATATATATTTGTGAGATAGATGCAGATGGTAAGAATTATAGGGAGATAGCGAAAGTAGTGGATGAAGATTTTGAAGTAGGACCTAGGCACATATATAAAAAGTTGTGTATATAAAATATATTCATATTCATTTTATTTGTCAAGTTTTAAATTTTCTGTTTTCTTATGCTCTATGGAAGCAGTTGCCATCTCCTCAAGAGCCTTTTTTAATT
>Ga0207433_10002871_pt1 | contig 34180 bp, 29 predicted proteins | sample YelNatPaOPGAMG01_FD_187559 | JGI IMG/M metagenome (GOLD analysis project Ga0207433, IMG submission 187559) | Hot spring thermophilic microbial communities from Obsidian Pool, Yellowstone National Park, USA - OP-RAMG-01 (SPAdes) (version 3) | ecosystem: Environmental > Aquatic > Thermal springs... | reverse complement strand
ATCGGAGGATAGAGGCCCGGTCCATGGGGTTGGAAGCTGCGATTTGCCTGATTTCATGCGCATTTTTCAGCGCATTCCATATCCCCACGCGTTCTGTTCTCCCATCGTGATACAGTACGGGAATCCAACGCTCCTCTATCAGGTTATATGTTCCAGAGTAAGTATCCACTTTTCATTCTCCTTTGCGAAGGATATGGAACGCACGTGTCGGTAATGAAAGTGCGTGTTTTGAATGTCGGTTGATAGTATCATTCTACCGTTTTTTGTCAAGATGCATTTGAATGTGGATGGGACGGTCATACCAATTTTAGTCCGTATTCGCTCATTTGTGTCAAGGGCGAAATTCGCTTTTGAATCTTCCACAGTGCGAAAAAACGGGCTACTCATTCCTTTTTTCCGTGTTTCGCCATCTACTTAGTAACATACTCTTTTCATCTTCGAAAAAATGGAAAACCGTCATTTCTTGATTGATGCGGGGGGAACTGAATCGAAAAGTTCTCATGAACCGCCAGGCGAAAATCCAGGCGCTCGTTGAATGGCCGCAATGCTCGGTGATTTTTCCCTTAAAATTCGTTTCCCCAACCTATTGACACCCTGCGCTTCTTGCGCTATAATAATCCATCCACCCAATGCAGGGACGCGTATTTCGGCTTCAAACGGAGACGTTTGATTCGCATAAGGCTTCGATGCGTTCTCTCATTATGGGGTGTGTCTTACTTTCAATCTATTTCACATCGCATTACAGGGACGAAGCGAATCCGCGATTATCGGAAGCAGCGTCCTTTTTTATTGGCGGATGTGACAAGGCGATCAATTCCATGAAACCAGAAAGAGTTCTCATCGCGGATGACGAGATCGTTATCCGTATGGATCTGCGAACGATGCTTTTGGACCTCGGACACGAGGTGGTCGGGGAGGCGGATAACGGGGAGGCGGCGTGCTACCTCGCCCGAAGTCTGAAGCCTGATCTGATCATACTGGACATCATGATGCCGAAAATGGACGGTTTGCAGGCGGCGGCGCAAATCAACAAGGAGCGAATCGCTCCGGTGCTGCTGCTCACAGCCTACAGCGAGGCGTCCATGATCGAGCAGGCGACCCAGGCCGGCGTTCTCGCCTACTTGGTGAAGCCGTTCAGAAAGGAGGAATTGAAACCCGCAATTGACATCGCCATCGCGCGATATCGCGAACTCGCCGCCCTGGAGGGCGAGGTGGAAAACCTTCAGGAACAGATTGAGACCCGCAAACTTGTTGGAAAGGCGAAAGCCGTCCTGATGGCTAATCACAACCTTACCGAGCGGGAGGCGTTCCGTAGACTTCAGGCGCAAAGCCTGACACTGAACAAATCCCTCAGGGAGATCGCGGAGGCGATCATCCTGGCGGACGAACTCAACATAATGAACAAATAGTTGTTTGGTCCATTGTCTTCGACCCGAAACTGACGTACCACCACAATATCATCCGACGACTACGTCGCCGTTGGACTTGAATCCGAGCCGTCACCGGTTCACCGGGTTCTCCGTCGAGCCCAGCGGATAAGCTTCACTTTACTCCGCCCATCTTTCGATAAACAAAACAATCTTTGAATATTCGTCTTGATTGCGACCTCTGCGGGATCGCGCACAGGGGATCGTACCTGAAGCGTTTCCCGATGGCTCGGGGATTACAGATCGCCTTTTCCATGAAACGGCGCTTTGCAAGAGCCATTTGAGCGGCTCGCAACGGCGGGAGGAAAATGATGATGAAAATGACGCATAGTAGGATGATCCCATGGATATCGGCGGTAGCGTTCTGTCTTTTGCTGGCGCCTATGCAACGAGCAAACGCGAACGACGCGGCGAAGTCCAGCGATATTCCCAAGATCACTTTGAATGGCTTGATAGACATGTACTACATGTATGATTTCAATCACCCGGCACCGGGAGGGCTGGTAGCCGGTCGGGCGTTCGACGTGAAGAGCGACTCCTTTTCGCTCAGCTTGCTGGAATTGAATGTCAACAGGGCGGTCACCAAGGCGTCTCCGTTGGGATTCACCGCCACGGTGACTCTTGGCAAGACGGCGGATATCGTGAACGCAACCGAGCCCGGAGGAGTGAACACGTACAAGTACCTCCAACAGCTTTATGCGACCTACCTTTTGCATGACACAACCGTTGATTTCGGCAAATTTGTGACGATGATGGGGTACGAGGTGATTGAAAGCAGTTCGAACGATAACTATTCTCGCGGATTGCTTTTCACCTATGCGATCCCTTTTTACCACATGGGGTTTCGCGTGACTCAACCCATCAACAGCGCATTATCGACTCAACTGTTTCTGATCAATGGCTGGAACGATGTGGAGGATGAAAACGGCGGAAAGACAATTGGCGCCGACCTGAACTGGACTCCCAACAGCAAGGTGAACCTCGTTCTAAACTGGTTAGGCGGTGACGAAGGATCGGCGACAACCGGCGGGGGAATCGGATTTACCACGCCGGGAATTAGGAACACTCAAACGCTCGATTTTGTTGGTGTGTTCAATGTCACATCAATCCTGAAACTTGGATTGAACGTGGATTACGCCAGCGCGAAGGGCAAGGGCGGGGCTTCCAGCGGAAATTGGAGCGGTGAAGCCGTTTACGCCAGATATCAGATGCCTCGCGGTAACGCCCTCGCGCTCCGGATGGAGCATTTCGAGGATCCCAATGGTTTGCGAACCGGTTTCGCCCAGGACCTGAACGAGATCACTTTCACCATGGAGCACGTGTGGCGTTCCGATCTGATCACCAGAGTGGAGTTTCGACACGATCACGCCGGCGCGAATGGGTTTTTCAATTCCGGCGGCGGTTCCAGCCGCGATCAGGACACCCTGACCTTCTCGCAAGTCGTTAAGTTCTAACGGAAAGGAGATACGGTTCCATAAACACCAATTATAAACGCCAACACTGCGGTTGATGAAAGCGAGGAGCTTTCCACTCTACGGAAAAAATCGGGCGCGACAAGGAAGTGCGCGGTTCGCGGGGCGATATTCGAAGCCGTCATGGTCGCCCCACCACCCAACAAGTCAACCCGAGGACTTAAAAACATCATGGATGCGCGAGGCGATAGGTCAAACTTATTGCCCGCGTATTAAAGGAGAACGTAGAGATGTCAAAATTCAGACGGTACTGGGCACGTCCGATAGCCCGAATAGTATGCGCGTTGTTCTTTGTTTCGTATTTCTCCGTGATAGTCGGGGCTTGCCAAGCGAGCACGCCGCAGCCCGACCCCGCAGGCATTGTGACAGGCGACCGATCCACGGTCATGGATGCGGGAGGGAATTCGTTCGTGGTGAGCAATCCCGGTCCGACCGCCTCTCCCGCCCAGATACAGGCATACGAGAACTACCAGGCGATGGCTGCGAGAGAGCCCTTGGCGGAGAAGCTTGCGGATGACGTGGGGCATCTGCGTGTGGCGACGAACTTCGCATGGACATTGAACACCGGGTATCTGGTGCTCTTTATGCAAGCGGGTTTCGCGCTGCTGACGACCGGTTTGGTGCGCAAAAAAAACGCCGGTCACCTAATGATGCTGAACTTCGCGGCGTATGTGATTGCTTTCATCGCCTATTACGCCGTGGGTTTCGCCTTCATGTACGGTGCGGCGGGCATCAACGCCTCGCCGATGCAATTGGGGGGGACCCCCACTCTGGACAAATTCCTCATAGGCTCCGGTTCGATGGGTTTTCTCGGCGGGAAGGGTTTCTTTCTCGTCGGCCCCGCATATGACGCCGCCGTAAACGCTTTGATGTTATTCGAAGTGGTCTTTATGGAGACGGCGGGCTACATCATTGTGGGCGCCATCTGCGAGCGCATCACATTCTGGGCGTTCGTGGTGGCGGAAATATTTGTGGGAACTCTCCTGTATCCGGTTTTCGGATGCTGGGTGTGGGGCGGCGGCTGGCTCTCGCAACTTGGAGTCACGCACAATCTAGGCCATGGATACGTGGATTTTGCGGGATCAACCGTGGTTCACGCCATTGGTGGAATGTGCGCAATGGGCTTGGCGATCGTTCTTGGACCGCGCCTGGGTAAGTATGACAAGGATGGCAAGGCGCGCGCCTTCCCCGCGCACAACTTGGTGTTTGTGGTAACCGGAACGTTCATCTTACTGTTCGGATGGATGGGCTTCAATCCAGGCTCGACACTCGCCGCCACGGATTTACGCATCTCCGTCGTGGCTGTGAATACGAACCTTGCCGCCATCATGGGAGCCGCAAGCGCGATGATTTTCTGGCATATCAAATACGGGAAGCCGGATATCTCGATGGCGTGTAACGGAATGCTCGCAGGATTGGTGGCGATAACCGCTCCTTGCGCCTTCGTGGGACCGACATCCGCCGTAATAATCGGATTGATCGCGGGGGTGCTGGTGTGCGTCGGCGTTCTTTTCAACGATAAAATACACATTGACGATCCCTGCGGTGCGATATCCGTTCACGGTTATTGCGGGCTATGGGGAGGAATATCGCTGGGTCTCTTCGCGGACGGAACCTACGGAGCCGGTTGGAACGGCGTTGGCGCAACCAGCTATTTGGGACATGCCGGACAAGGGGTGACAGGTCTTTTCTACGGGGATCCGCATCAGTTTCTCGTGCAATTGATTGGTGCGTCCGTATGCGCTATTTGGGGATTGGGCAGTACGCTCGTGGTCTTTAAAACGGTTAACGCGTTGAAGAGCATGCGAGTCTCGCCGGAAGTGGAGTTGGAGGGGTTGGATGTGCCGGAATTCGGTTCATTGTGCTACCCGGACGACATCATCACCGCGCCGGACGCAGCAACAGGGATTCAAACCGGCATTTCGGGGACGGCGAAGACCACCCAGACTGTGTGATGACATCGAATGGAGAACGGGAGGGGGGATACTCCCTCCCGCAGGAGAAAAGTATGAAGCAAACATATGATTGCGCTCGAAAATCGTGTAAAATGCAGAGCAAGGAGCGGATCGCACGTAAAGCGGCTATCCAGGCGAAAGTGGAGAGGGGAATGCATATCGTCGGAGGCGTCATGATCGCCTTGACGGTGTTAGTCGGCTTTACGCTGGGGTTTTATCCGAAAGTTTTCGGCTTGCAGACAAGCAATCCCGCCATCGGGTTCGCCATCGCAATCCTCGTTGGTATTCGATTGTGGGCTTTGCGGATTGAACTGAAAAGGGAGAGGCAAGCGAACGCTTGAGGATTTCCATCCAATAACCAATGAGAACAAGCGGCGAAACCTGAGGGGTTGTCGCAGGTTTCCCGAAAGGAGAATGAAATGATAATGGTGGAGGCGTTGATTCGCCCTCAGAAACTGGATGATGTCAAGCAGGCTTTAACCGAGATTGGCATCAAGGGGATGACCGTCACTGAGGTGAGAGGAGCGGGCAAGCAAAAAGGCTTCACTCAGCACTATCGCGGCGCGGAGTACACCGTGAACCTCATCCAAAAGGTCAAGCTCGAAATCGTAGTCCCGGATGACGAGGCGAAGATGGTGGCGGATACCATTGCAAACGCGGCAAGAACCGGTGAGATAGGGGACGGCAAAATCTTCCTTATCCCTGTGGGGGAGGCGATCCGCATTCGAACAAACGAGGAAGGCGACACGGCGCTGATTTGACGAAGACGCAGAATGACCTGAACTCACAAATCCTTATGGGGGCTTCGCTTGAAAGCCCTCCTTTTTTTTGCACTCCCTCCCCGCTTTTCAAATTGATCCATGCCCTGGATCGCTTCGATGCCTCCCGTCATTTTGACATATCCCAACGAGCATATTGCAACGCTATCGTTCTTGGAATATACTTTTAATGGCTTCGTAACAACAGCCAACGGCTGTGCTCGTTCCAGTATCGAACCGGAGGACAATGCAGTGTTATTTTCAGGAAAAAAAACAGAATTCTTTCATATGTTGGAATCGCAATCCAAGGCGGCTCATCGCGCAGCGGAAGAGTTCTGCGACTTAACCAAGGATTACGAAAACCTCGCCAAACATATCAAAAAAATTGAAAAAATTGAGCATGACGCCGATGAGATCACTCATCAACTGGCGAATAAGATCGATGCGACCTTCGTCACCCCATTCGACAAGGAGGATCTGAGGTCCCTTTCCGGAGCCTTGGACGATATTACGGATCATATCGAATCCGCCATGCAGCGATTTTTCTTGTATCGCATACCCGAACTAAGACCGGATCTCTCCTCAATGGTGGTGATATTGGAAGAGATATCCAAAGCCACCGACGAGGCGGTGGGCGTTTTAAAGAAGAAACCCAGCCGCAAGGCGATGCAACCGTTGTTCATTCACATTCACGATTTGGAAACGCAGAGTGATCAGGCCTACAGAAAGGCGTTAGTGGATCTGTTTAACATGGAGAACCCGGATCCATTGAATATCATCAAATGGAAGGAGATTTACGACAAGGTCGAAATGACTGTGGATGTGTGCGAATACGCCGCCAATATCGTTGAGAGCATGGTGGTGAAGTATGCCTGAGATTCCAGCATTGATCGTGGTGATCGTCATAGCGGCGTTGATTTTCGACTTTATCAACGGCTTTCACGATTCCGCAAACGCCATTGCGACAGTGGTGAGCACCAGGGTGCTGTCGCCTCGGAATGCAATTTTGATGGCGGGTATCCTCAATTTCGTAGGAGCATTGGTATCCACCACCGTGGCTAAAACCGTTGCAGGCGGTCTGGTTGGCACCAGTCAATTCGACTACAGTGAAATTCGGAACGTACCGATGTTTCTGCAAACGCTTCAATCCTCTCAGGATCCTGTAACGGTTTACCTGCGATCCCATTTTTCGCTTGAGGGCAGGGAGCTTATAGCCACCTATAAGCCCGAATATCCCGTCACACGGCAACAGATGTCTATTCTCCTTAAGGAACTCAATGCCGAATTGAAAGATCCCATGCTCTATTCTCCGCGAAGGTTTGAAGGAATAAAGTTGTCTCGAGACACGCGAAAGCTGGTGGCAGGCGTGATCCCGCAAGCCAAGCTTCCCGAGGTGAACAGAGCTCTTCTGGAGGCGGCGTATCCCGGTTATTTGGAACCGAGTCATGCGGTCACCCAATCCTTGATACTTGCAGCTATTCTTGGAGCGATCGCATGGGATCTGATTACATGGAGATTTGGCATACCGAGCAGTTCCTCTCATGCGCTTATCGGGGGGCTGATTGGAGCGGCAATAGCACGGGGAGGGTTTGACCTGGTTATGTGGAAGGGATTATGGGATAAGGTGATCCTTCCATTGATCTGCTCTCCGATCGCAGGGTTCATCATCGGCTTCCTTCTGATGCTTACGATATTCGCATTGTTCTCGCATGTTCATCCGGGAAAGGTCAGTTCCATTTTTCGCAAAATGCAGATGCTCTCCGCCGCCGCGATGGCATTTTCTCACGGGCAGAACGACGCGCAAAAGAGCATGGGAATCATCACCTTGTCCTTGGTGGCGATTGGGGTGTTAAAGCATACCAACGTCCCGATTTGGGTGATCATTATCTGCGCCACATCCATGGGGTTGGGAACCGCCGCAGGCGGCTGGCGAATCATCAACACCATGGGACATAAAATTATTCGTTTGGAACCGGTTCACGGTTTCGCAGCGGAGACATCCGCAGCGTTTGTCATCTTTTTCGCCAGCCATTTCGGAATGCCGGTGAGTACCACGCACGTGATTTCCGGAAGCATCTTTGGTGTGGGATCATCCAAACGACTCTCCGCAGTTCGATGGGGAGTGGCGGGGGATATGATCATCGCATGGGTGCTGACCATCCCCGCCTCCGCCATGGTGAGCGGTATCGTATATGTGATTTTCAGCCTCATGGGGATGAAGTGATTGGTTTGTCACTTCGCTATGATTTTGGCGGTTATCTCCGCAACGCGTTTGCCCTGATGACGCGCCACTTGAAGATCCGCATCCGTCGGAGGAGTATCCGCCATTCCTCCGACCACTGCGGATGCTCCATAAGGAGTACCGGCTTGAAAGAGAATCGGATCGGTGTATCCCGGTGGCACGATGATCATGCCGAAATGACTCATGGGTATGAAAAACGTTAACAGAGTGGTCTCATTCCCCCCATGCATTGTGGCGGTTGAGGTGAACGCACTACCCACTTTGTTCGCCAACTTACCCTCCGCCCAAAGCTTGGCTGTTTTATCCAGATAGAGTTTCATCTCCGCAGCCATGTTTCCGTATCGCGTGGGGGTTCCAAAAATGATGGCGTCAGCCCATTCCAAATCTTCCATACGGGCCTCGGGGTATTTCGTTCGCTGAGCCTCCCGGGATTGGCGCCACTCCTCATTGCTGGAGATGACTTCCTCAGGGGCGAGATCGTCCACGCGAACCACCCTAACCTCGGCGCCGCCTGCAAGGGCTCCCTCCGCCTCGGCGTCGGCAAGTTTCGCAACATTGCCCGTGCGGCTGTAGAAAACAACAAGAACCTTTGGTTTCATACGAATGCTCCTTTTAAATTAACAGACTCAGTTCAAATCAAAAATCATATTCGTATTCTCTCATGGGCGTGAAGATACAATATCAATATCACGCCGTTGGCATTGGCGCAAATGAGAGATAAAGTCTATGGAGGTAATTCTCAAAATCATAAAGCCAAGTTACATTAGGCGTTTTACGCTTCATTTTATATAAGAAAGTTCCCCCCTAAAAGCCTATGCCCCCTGATCAGCGGGTTGACATCCAAGTGTTATACGAAACAGCCGGAGAAATAGTTTTCATTGCTAAACATCCCCTTGACGGCTGAAACGCGCTGGATTGATCGAAGTTATCCAGGCAAGACGAGAATTTCAATTCATGACGGAATTAAGGTATCTTCAAATAACTGTGGGAACGCTTGAACTGCAAACCTTGCATGGTTGGTCGATGCGCGGCGACAGGATGTGTCGCAGACATTTCATCGTAAGGGATTTTGCCTTCTCCGGGGGGAGTGGGCGTTCATCTCTCCCTTCCCCTCCCCCGGGCGAACCCGATATCTTACCATGAAGGAGTTAAGCGGTCTTCACATGGATATAATCCCGAGAAGAGTGATGGATAAGTAATCTGATCGATAAGATTATCGGAGGATGTGAAATGAGTAAGGAAGAGCGGATGAAGGATTTTATTGTCAGACATTTGGAAGTCGTTCGCCCCTTAAGCAAGGAATGCAGTCTGGCATGGTGGGAGAACGCCTTGACCGGATCGGAAGAGGCTGCGGAACGCGCGGCAAGTCTTTCCGCGAAACTGATGAAAATATATGCAAACAAGGAGGACTTCGCGTTTCTGCGCGGCTTCAGCTCGGCGGATTTCACCGACCCATATGTCGCGCGTCAACATGATCTATTGTTACGCGGATATCAGGGGGAGCAGATGTCCGATGAGATGATCGATAAAATGGTAAGCCTTAACAAGGAGGTTGAACAGGAATATAACACGTTCCGCGCCAACGTCAGAGGCGCATCCTGGACCGAAAATGACGTGAAGAAAGTTCTGCTCGATTCGGACGATTCCGAATTACGAAAGGACGCGTGGATTGGAAGCAAGGCGATCGGGGCTAGAGTGGCGGATCGGGTGGTGGAACTGGTTCACCTGAGGAACGAAGTTGCGAAAGAGCAAGGGTTTGCAAACCATTATTCTAAAATATACGCATTGGACGAACTGGATGAGGAGAGGGTGTTCCGCATTTTCCAGGAGTTGGCGGATTTGACAACGCCAGCATGGATGCAATGGAAACAGGAGTTTGATGCGGCTCAAGCCAGGCGTTTCGGGATTTCCGTCGAAGAATTGCGTCCATGGCATTATCCCGATCCATTCTTCCAGGAGCCTCCGAAAAGCGAATTGAATCTTGACCGACTTTACGAGGATAAGAACTTGGAAGACCTTACGCGGAGATTTTACGCCGCGATAGGATTGCCGGTGGATGAGATTTTAAAACGCAGTGATCTGTATGAAAAGCCTGGTAAAAACCAGCACGCTTTTTGCACGGACATAGACCGCGAAGGGGATGTGCGTATTCTCTGCAATATACGACCGAATGATCGTTGGATGGGCACAATGTTGCACGAATTCGGTCACGGAGTATATGACCTCTACACGGATTACAGCCTTCCATACATTCTGCGCGGTCCGTCCCACACACTCGCGACGGAGGCGATTGCGGAGTTGATGGGCAGGTTCGCCACGGACGGAACCTGGTTAGGACTCTACGCGGGAGCTTCGGAAGAGGAATCCCGGGCGATTGACGCGGTCGGGCGTCAGGAGACAAAGGTGCGGTATCTGATATTGACCCGATGGTTCCTCACGATGAGCTTCTTTGAACGCGAAATGTATCGAAATCCGGATCAGGATTTGAATAGTCTTTGGTGGGATACGGTGGAAAAATTCCAAGGAGTAAAACGACCGGACCATCGCAACGAACCGGACTGGGCGGCGAAAATTCATCTCGCTTGCGCTCCTGTTTATTATCAGAATTACCTCTTAGGGGAGATGTTCGCCGCTCAACTTTTGCATTACCTGAGCAACGAGGTTCTTAAAGGCAAGCCCAAGGAGGCGCTATTCACAAGTCCCGAGGTGGGTCGCTGGCTCAAGGAGAAAATATTCCATCAAGGCAATATCCGTCCTTGGGAGGAAGGGCTGAAGTTCGCCACGGGGGAGTATCTCAATCCAAAGTATTATGCCGAACAAGTGAAATGAAAAACGAAGGCGGATGAGATCGAATATCCATCCGCCTTCATTCACACCCCTGATCGCGAAAACATCCTGCACCCAATTCCCAAGCGCTCGCGCATGGTTTATTGGATGGCGTAGAGGTAATTATCTTCGCTTCCGACGTAAACCGTTCCATCCGCACCGATGACGGGTGTGGATCGAACCGGGCCTCCGGTGGTTACTGTCCATTTCACACTTCCATCCGGGTTCAGAGCGTATATGTTCTTGTCATCGCTTCCGAAGTAAATCGTGCCGTCCGAGGCGATGGACGGAGAGGATTCCACAACGCCTCCTGTTGGAAAAGCCCATTTTTTCGTCCCATCCGGATTGATAGCGTAAAGGTTCTTATCGTCGCTGCCCACATAGATGGTGCCATCCGATGCGATCGCCGGCGATGAAACGATATGCCCCCCCGTGGCGAAATACCAGTTCCTCACGCCGGATGTGTTAATGGAGTAGAGGTTGTTATCGTTGCTGCCGACATATACGGTACCATTCGTTCCGATGGCGGGAGAGGAGTTCGTTATTTCATCTCCAGTGGAGTAGTTCCATTTTTCACTTCCGTTGGGGTTCACCGCATAGAGATTGTGATCAAAACTCCCAACGTAGATGGTGCCGTCCGACCAAATCGCCGGAGAGGAGAAGATATAACCGGCGGAACCGAAGACCCACTGCTCGGTCGCGTTAGGGTTAATCTTGTACATGTTGTTATCGCTCGCTCCGAAAATGATATAACCATCCGGGCTGATAACGGGAGAGGATTCAATCGGCGCATTGAGAGTGATCACCCATTTTTTCGTGCCGTTCGGATTAAGCGCATACAAATTCGCGTCGCCGCTTCCAAAGAATACGGTCCCATCCGAACCGATAACCGGCGAGGATAATATCCAGCCCTGCGTGAGAAACGACCATTTTTTCGTTCCGTTTGGATTGAGTGCGTAAAAGTTATAATCATATCCTCCTACGTAGATCGTGCCATCCTGAGCGATGGCGGGGGAGGAGTTCACCCAATTGTTGGTGGGGAATGTCCATTTTTTTTGTCCGACCGCTGAGGCGGCGACCCCTCTTCCCGTATGGCTTGGATTTTGACGATACATCGGCCACGGGGAACCCGCCTGAAGCGCGTAACCGGTGACAGGTCCGCTGGAGGATGACCCCCCTCCGCCTCCACCGCCGCATCCCGTTAAGGATGCAAACATTCCAATGGTGGATAATCCAGCGAGTCCTCCCACGACGCGTTGGAGAAATTCCCTACGATTCATCGACCGAGACTGATCCATTTTATGCTCCTAAAATGATTGTGGATTTAACATTGAAAGGTTCAAGACATATGATTACATCATAAGTCTAAACGAGATGCTCCTATCCTTTGATTGGCAAAGAGATTTCAGAATTCGCGTCAGATATTTCCCTCAGGGGCGTCGGGACATCGAACACCTCATATTCTGACTTTTCATTCATTTCCTTATACTAAAACGATTCGCAGTGAAACACAATAACGATTTGCGTTGCCTGCAAGAAGAAAAAACTGAACTGGCTTCCCTTGGATTCATTGTCAACTTCACAAGGGCGCGAATGCATCCTCTCATAAGTGATGAAAACACTTAGTATTGAATACGTTAAAAAACCCGAAGATAGCCAACGATTTCAACAACCATGCGCACAACTATCCCCTAGAGAATATATTTTATTGTTTCATATTAATAGTTTCCAAATGATATTATATTGGGCGTATGTGAAAGGGAGATGAAATATCATCTGAAGGTTTTGAAATAATCGGGGGGATTTCCTTCCGATACCGCCCAGTCATCCGAAAAAAGAACGGTTTTGCGTCTCGTCGCCATATACCACAAAACCGTCCCGCACCACTTATGGAGGCTCCCCGGGAGGAGGATGATGCAAAGTGCATTTAGGCGGAATCTGGCTCCGAGGCATTGTTTTATAGATGATTACAGGGCACCATCGCGTGGCGCGCATCCCGCTTTCAGCGCAAATCGGGACCCGAACCATCGGGTCGGAGGATGGTGTGGGGCTTGGGTTTGTCGGTGGGGTGATTCCACCTTGAGGCTCACTTAGTTTTGGCTTTGGAATGGAGGGCTCTGACTGGGCGACGTTATTATTCGACGGAGCGGGATTGCCAGGCGAAATGGAGGCGCTGGGATTGTCCGACGTTGGATTCGAGGAATTCTGATCCAAGGATTGTCCGCTTTGCGTTGAATTCATTGAGGAGTTCACGGCGGGCGGGGTGGATGCGTTTCCGTTACTCCCAGCGGAGCCATTGGATGGTTGAGAGGAGCTCTCCCCGCTTGCGGCCGGATTTGAATTGTTCGGTTGCGCGGGATTCGCCGCAGCCTGATTGACCTGTTGCTGTATGGGCACGGCTTTAAGCATGAAATCCCGCCAGATCGGCGCGCAAACCCTGCCACCCGTTCCGCCAGGCATCGGAAGATAGGTGCGAACCTTGCCTTTGTTCTTCCCTTTGGTGTAACGAACCTCGTGCGCCGCCCATATCACGGTGGTCAATTCCGGTGTGTACCCTGCAAACCATGCATCCCTGTCATCGCTGGTGGTTCCGGTTTTGCCGTGCGCGTTGGGCACGGATTTCGCGGCGGTTCCGGTTCCGTACAGGACCACATCCTGAAGAGCCTCGTTGATTTCCTGTATGGCGTTGGCGCCGATATGGGGATCCGACATTTGAGGGACGTGTTCGTCATACAGATTTCCACTCGAATCATAAATCTTTGTAACGGATAATGGGATGGCTCTCAATCCGTTATTTTCAAAGATGGAGTATGCGGAGCATAGGTCTATCGGTCTCACGCCGGATGCTCCCAAAGCCAATGTTGGGTAGGGAGCGATAGGAGTGGTAATGCCCATCCGATGGGCGTAATCGATCACTCTCCTCAACCCCGTGAGCATTGCCACCTTTACGGCGATAGTGTTAATGGAATCCTCTATCGCCTTTCTCACTGTGACAAGTCTGTAGGAATAATGACCGCCATAATTTTTCGGATGCCATTTGTTTCCTGGCAACTGTCCGGGGAAATCCGGGTCATCGCGATATCTTGTATCCAAATTGCATATGCCGTTGTCGAACGCCGCCGTGTAGAGTATGGGTTTGAACGCCGATCCCGGCTGACGAATTCCAAGGGTGGTGATATTGAATTGATCCTTGTTGAAATCAAGCCCTCCTACCATCGCTCGGATATAACCTGTTTTCGGATCAATGCAGATCAATGCGGCTTGATTTGCGTCACCGTAGGAGGCTATTCCATTTCGGAGGGCATCCTCGGCGGCTTTCTGAATGCGCGAATCCAAGGTGGTGTATATTTTCCAGCCGCTGAATACGTTGGATGCCCCATATTCCTGCTCCAATCGGCTCACCACGTAGTTCACAAAATAGGGTGCGCTGTAAATGTTATTGGTGGTGAAGGATTTGTCGTGTAGTTTTAAATCCTCCGCCAAAGCCTCCTCCCGTTGCGTTTGTGTGATCTTCCCGATCTGCTGCATGGATTTGAGCACCCAGTCCATGCGGCGGAAGGCTGCGGCGTGGTTCATGGAGAGTGTGTAAGGGCGATTTGGCAATCCGGCTAGAAAGGCGGATTGAGCGAGATCCAAATCCTTTGCGTCCTTTTTGAAATAGGTTTCCGCAGCCGCCTCAATTCCCCAAGCCCCATCGCCATAGTACACGTTATTCAGATACATATTCAATATCTGATCCTTTGTGTATATCTGCTCCAGTCTAATCGCGAGCATCGCCTCTTCGATTTTACGGCGTATGGTTTTTTCGCGACTGAGGCCAAAGGCGTTGATGTTTCGCGCCAGTTGCTGGGTGATGGTGCTAGCGCCTTCCGCAGTGAGATCACCGGACATAATGTTGGTGTATGCCGCCCGAATAATCCCCCGGATGTCAATCGCGGAATGCTCGTAAAATCGACGATCCTCCGCTGCGATGGTCGCCCATTTCACATAGGGAGAGATCTGATCCATTTTTACCGGTTGCACATTGCGTCTCGAGAGAACGGCCATTACAGGACCATCCGCGTAATATATGGTTGTTCCGGTGTTTTGGTGGATGGAATCGATTTCCGCGATGGAGGGCATCTCCTTGGAAACCTGCATGAATATGACGAGGATGTATACCGCACCGATAGCGACGACAGTAAGTCCGACCAACGCCACGAAAGCGAAAAAATTCTTTATTTTTTTCTTCAGGCTGCTTTTAGGTCGCACCGGATTGGAACGGTGCTTAGCAAGAATACGAGCGGTACGCTTATTCATAATTGAATTATATGCCTAGCTTCATTTATCTGTCAAGCAATGGAGCATATGAGGCATATTTCCGGCATGATAAAATGAACAAGGATAAATGTGCAACGGCGCGAATGGCGTTTGTTCCATACTAGGTCCAACCCCGTCACGAAGGAATCGCGCTCAAATAACGCCCGCCTAAAGTGATCCCCGTCGTGGATGGTTGTTTTTGCGTAAAAGTGTATGAGGGAGTTGGCAACCACAAGTCCGCCAACTCCTTCCTTTCAAACCCTTCTTCTATGTCTAATCTGATCCAAAGTGACGGCAAGTATGATGATAAAGCCCGTAACGATCTCCTGAACCCAGTTTGAAAGACCGAGTTTGGTGCACCCGATGGAGATCGTTGTCATGATTAGGGCGCCTACGAGACTGCCGAATACCGAACCCTGCCCGCCGGAAAGGCTTCCCCCGCCGATCACCACAGCGGCGATGATATTCAGTTCCAATCCGTTCGCGGTGGTTGGATCACCGATGGTTAAATAGGAGAATTGCAAGACCCCCGCCAGACCGGTAAGGGCGGCGCCGAGTGTGTAGATAATGATCTTAGTCCGGTTGATGGGCACTCCGCAAAGCCGGGCCGTCTGTTCATTGGAACCGATGGCGAATATGTGCTTTCCCACCCTGGTGTATTTTAACAGCAGGGAGACGAGGACTGCGCAAAAGAGCATCATCCAAACGCCCACGGGGAATATCATCCAGCGTTGATGACGAGAGAGCATGTTCAAAAGGTTGTTCAGCCATGTTTCCGGGGGGATAACGGTGTTGTCATGCGCCAAACCTTTCGCAACACCTCGAACAGCCCCCCACATGCCGAGCGTTACGATAAATGAACTCAAATTGAGCTCTGTTACGAAGAAACTGATTATCAATCCGCACGCGGCTCCGGCGGCAACTCCGCCTAACGCCGCAAGGAGAGGGGGAAAATTGTCATTTAGAAGCAGAGCTATCGTGACAGTGCCCAACGCAATATTGGAGCCCACGGACAGGTCAATGCCACCGGCGATAATAATGATGGTCATTCCCAGCGCCGACATGCCAACCACAGCGGACTGAACAAGAATCAGTTCCACATTGCTCATGTTAAAAAAAGTGTCCGGACGCAATATGGAGAAGAGACCAAATACGAAAACCAGTCCGATAACCGTACCCAACTGATTCAGAAGCGTTTTCCAAAGGGGTGTTTTGCGAATAATAGGTTCCTCGTTTGGCGATCGAGGTGCGGATATTGCGCTCAATCTTGTCTCCTCATTCAATGACAGTCGTATGATATCCTTATTTTACAGGAAGTAATTGCTTCAGACGGAATACGAGGCTGAAGGATGAAAAGCCTGAAACGCGAATTATGCAATTACTCGGTTCTTCTAGATTATCATGCCGCACCAATTTCCGTACCGGTGGCTTCAAGCATGATTTGCTGCTCGTTCACTTCGGACACCGGATGGGCGGGCCCCAGCACACCTCTGCACATAACGGCTATTCTATCACAAATGCCCATCAACTCCGGTAGATAACTGCTGACGATCAGCACCGCCTTGCCCTCGATGGCGAATTTATCGATCAATTGATATATTTGAGCCTTCGATCCTACATCGATACCACGGGTGGGTTCATCCATTAAGAAGATATCCACATCGTGGTATAGCAAGCGCGCAATGGCGACTTTTTGCTGCGTGCCACCGGAAAGGTCCGAGATGGGTTGTTGCACGCTATCGCATTTGATCAAGAGTTCCTTCACCCAACGCTCGCTTTCCCTCGAGAGTTTACGCGGCGAAATAAAAGGCGTCAAGCGGGAGAGGGTCAGGTTATCCACGATGCTGAGGTTTGTCGCCAAGCCCTCATTTTTGCGATCTTCGCTGATGACGCCCATCCCGTGCATCCAGTTTTGATGCGGGGTGCGATGCATGGATGTGAATCCTGCGATTTTCACCTCTCCATTTCGAACGCGATCAAGTCCGAATATGGATCGAATCAGTTCCGTCCTTCCCGCCCCCACCAGCCCCGCGATGCCTAGCACTTCACCCCTGCGGAGCTCGAAACTGGCGGATTTCGGGTTTTTCACCCCCGACAGGGAATCCACTCGAAGCAATGTTTCACCGAACTTGCGAGGGGAATGCGGATACAACTCCTCAACGGTTCTTCCAACCATCATCGAGATGATATCCTTCACTTTGGCATCGGAAGTTTTCCCGCCACCCACACTCTTGCCATCGCGCAATACGGTGTAACGATCGGATATCTCCTGTACCTCCTCCAAAAAATGGGAGATATAAATAATAGCGTGTTGTTGGGATTTAAGGAGACGCACCAGATTAAAGAGAAGCTGGATGTCCTTTTGCGTCAAACTACTGGTGGGTTCGTCAAGCACAAGCACCTTGCTGCCGATGGCGATAGCGCGCGCTATTTCCACCAATTGCTGTTCAGCGACGGAAAGGCTTCTCACCTTGGTATCCAATGGAATATCAGGATGACCGACGCGTTGCATCGCTTCCGAGGCGATACGCCTAATCTCCTTCAATTTCAGTAGGAAACCGACATGCGGTTCCATACCTAGAACAATGTTTTCCTCTACGGAGAGATCCGGAGCAAGGGAGAGTTCCTGATAAATCATCGCGACGCCCTTCCGTCTTGCATCCAGAGGATTTCGTGGATGGTAGGGTTTGCCTTCCAGCCACATTTTCCCTTCATCCTGCTGATACGCTCCGGACAGGATCTTCATTAGGGTGCTCTTGCCCGCTCCGTTTTCCCCAACCAAGGCTAAAACCTCCCCCGCCCTGACCTCCAGATGAACATTATCCAGAGCGACGGTTGGACCGAATCTCTTACAAACACCCTCCATTCTCAGGATTGGAGGTTGCTCCGAGTTTGTCATATTAGAGTTGATGGATTGCGAAAAAACCATAATCTCACTCAATTGGGATAGGATTGTTTCGAACGGATTGTGCTTATAGGGTATTCCCACTAAATAACGACAGCAATGTTTCGCGCGGTTTTGGGATAACTCGTGAGAGAAATGATGCGATTGGGAGCCATATTTCGCATGTTCATGAATGGGAGGGGTGCTCCTGATTGCGAAACACCCATCCCCCTTTCGATGGAAAACAGCCCCGTGTTCCCTTTTAGCCTCTTGGCAACCTACATGGCGGAGTTTCCATAGATCATCTTTTGGGCGGCGGGAGTGTTGATATTAGACATATCCAACACCTTCACGCCGGTGTCAATTGTCGCCGGCACTTTCTTACCGCGGATGTAATCGACCAGTGTTTTGACTCCCGTGTATCCCATTTTGATCGGATCCTGCGCCACAAGCGCGTTGATTTCCCCGGCTTTCATGGCGTCAACCAACGGCGGGGAGGCGTCAAATCCAACGAATTTCACCTTGCCAATCAGGTTATTCTGCTTCAAAGCAAGAAGCATACCAAGGGTGGACGATTCATTCGGGCAAAAGATACCGTCTGCCTGCTTTAGTATGTCTATCATCGCCATGGCTTTGTTTTTCGCCTCGCCCTCGGTGGCTCCCGCATATTGGTTGTCGGAGATTATTTGAATCCCAGGGTATTTCTTCATAACACTTAGGAATCCGTTTTCACGATCCTCGGTGCTTGCGGAACCCACTTCGTAACGCAGAAGAACAACTTTGCCCTTGTAGTTCAGCAGCTTGGCGAGATATTCCCCGCCAAGTTCCCCTCCCTTGGTGTTATCGGTGGCGCAGAAGGATACGAAATCCTTGCCAGGAGTTCCCTGAAGGGCGGAATCGATGATGACAACGGGTATTTTTTTGGCCTTGGCGTCCTGAACCGGACGTTGCAACGCAACATCGTCGAGCGGAGCGAGCACAATGCCGGATACGCCTTGTGAAATGAACTGCTCAACGATGGAAATCTGCTGAGCGCGGTCGTTTTCCTTCAACGGTCCGTGCCAGATGATATTCACGCCGAGGTCCTGCCCGGCCTTTTCCGCACCGGCTTTGATCGACTTCCAATATTCATGCGTCGTACCCTTGGGGATGACAGCGATGGTTAATCCGCTCTTCGCTCCCCCTTCCGCGCCGTTTTTGCCGCACCCTGCGGCAAATGCAAGGAGCGCGCAACAAGCTAGTAACAGTACCTTTTTCAATTTTTCCTCCCTTGCGCCATTTCAACTATCCAGGCAAATGCAAAATACTTGCAGACTTCCATGGAACACATCCCTATGGGAGCCATAATGGAAAACCATTCACTCCAATGGATCATCTGAAACCCCATTCCTCCTCACAAACGTAAAAAGGATTTCCCACTGGAAGGATGGTATGATAATATCACTTTTTCACGTGAATTTGCATATGTGAACACAATCCGTTTCAACATCGTCTCTCGGCGCGAATGAAGGTTCGGAGGGAGAGAATAAGAAGACCACTTTGCCATTGGTATCGTTACCATGCCTCCATGACGCTGCGCATCATTCCACCGTTCGAAATTCAAGTGAAAACAATAATATATTACTCATTAACCGAATACGATACAATGCCGCTGTGAAATAGTTGCCGTCTGATTCCGTATGAAGCTTTGGGAGATACGTAAAGCATAGGTAGTGTTTTTTTAATTCAAGCGTGTTAGATGATCTCATTTTTCGGAAGTCGTGCATGCCAGGGAAAAAGGATAATAGGTCCGTTTTTGATGAAAGCCACCACCGCCTATAGATTCTGTCTCTTAGCGATCCTGATTGTCATTTTGGGGTTGGCAATATTGCCTGTTGCGTCCTGCGCGCAAACGCAAGCCGCCTCCGCCCCGTCCATGGTTACATTGCCACCACCCACCCACCGCATTATCGTTTACAACCGCATTTGGGATTTCATCTATTTCTTTAGAAGGTTCTGGCTGTTCGGCGGGCTTTGGGTTGCGATCATGATGAATGCCGGTGCGGCTTTGCGGGACTTTGTGAATAAAATCACGCGAAGACCATTTTTCAGGATTGTTCTATACTGGGCTTTTCTCAGCTTCGCCATACTCCTATGGAACTCCCCGATCAACTTCGCAGGATATTTGATAGATCGCGCATACGGATTCGCTCTACAGACACCCGCCTTATGGATGCGTGATCAAATGGTTGATTGGTTGTTCGGATTCACCACGGTGATTCCGATATGGCTCTTCCTGCATTATCGGAAAACTTCACCTCGCCGAGGCTGGATCAAGCTTTGGTTATGGTGCGTACCGCTTTTGTTCGTGTTGTTCATACTCGAACCCGTGGTCTTTGAACCCATGTTCAATCACTTCAAGCCTCTCCCCCCTTCGCCTCTGCGCACTGCAATCGAGGCTTTGGCTAAGAAGGCTGGGATACCCAACGCTCCGATACTCGTTTCCAACGTTTCCATTCGCACCAGTCGCTTGAACGCCTATGTTACGGGAATCGGTCCAACGGCGCGGATAGTGATCTGGGATAACACCTTGCACCAATTAACTCAGGACCAGATATTGGCGATCCTCGGACACGAGATGGGGCATTATGTGCTCCATCATATATGGTGGAGTCTGCTTTTCGCCATTATCGGTTCGTTTTTCATCCTGGGGATCCATGCCTGGCTTGTGGATAGAGCCTCGGAACGGTTCCAAGGAAGGTTGCATTTGCTTGGGCGCGGGGATTTGGCCATCCTTCCCTTGGCGCTCCTGATTTTTCAACTTCTGGTTTTTCTTCAAACCCCCATCGCGAGTGCGATATCGAGGGTTGAGGAGCATCAGGCGGATGCCTTCGGTTTGCGCTTGACTCATCTGAACAAGGCGATGGCGGAGGATTTCGTCAAATTCGTAGTGGATGATTACGCCGATCCCAATCCCCCTCCATTTATCGTTTTTTGGTGCTACACCCATCCCCCGATACGGCAACGGCTGGATTTTGTGCTGCATTACAACGACGGAGTGAAAACTCGGTAATACATGGACGGTGGCTTTCTCGTTTGATTGGCGCCATCACCGCCAAATCTGATTTTTCACGAGAGAAATAATCTTTGAAGCGCTCACGGAGGTGGTGACCCATTTGCCGTATCCGCCCGGAGCAGGCAGAAAGATGATAGCGTCGGGATGCGTCGCTTCAACGGATTTCAACAAATTGTCCACCCCTTCCGGTCCGTTCTCGGATTCCCCCATGAAGAGAAAACCGTGTTTGCGCAGGATATCGCGGGTTAATTGGAAATTCTCAATCTTGCTGGTATCAAAAAGCGCGTCATCATCGAAGATAATATTCCGATCCCCCGTCTCCTTCGAGAAGCTGTCGACGTATTTTAAGAACGTATTAAAGGCGTTCGCGGTGCATCCCGCAGTCGTCGCCAAAATGGGTTTCATGGCGGTTTGAGTATCTCTAACCCAAATATGCTTATCCACCGCAATCCAATACGAGGGTGATTTCAAATGTATCAATCGCGAGACCGCCACAAAAGCCACGCCCAGTCGGGATTGAATCCATTCCTCCCATTTTCTCTGCAACGCCATTGGCAGCGCTTCCAATTCCGCCACATTGCCGGGAGGAGTTGGACTCGCGCGCCAATAGCGCAGGGCTGCCGGGTTGAAATCGCCAAGTAACGCCTGTGACGGGGCGTTAGTGATCATGTCCCAGCTTCCTTGGTACAAACGCCCATTAAAAGCCGTCCACGGGAACTCCACCCCTATCACGGACGGGTCCGAGCGCATCGCTTTTAGGCACGCTAATGTGTACCCACGAAACTCCGACCATGCAGGGGTGCGCCGCTTCGCCTGATCCCCAAGCCACGCCAGACTTAAGGTATCCCCGATTTTTTCCTCTGACGATCCGCCGTACCGCATAAGAGCGTTGGGATGCTCCTTCAAGAACCAATGAGGAGGGGTGAGGAATTCCAAGGAGGGAAACGCGTACAGTCCGTTCGATTCGAGAATTTGTCTGTCGTGGTTCCAGTTGCTGAAATCAAACACACCCGGGGCGGGTTCCACTTTGCTCCAGTCAAAATCCCCTATGAGCTTGTAAACGCAGGTGAATCCATTCCGTTTCCAGAGCGACACCTCGTTGACGTTTAACGGGCCCCAAGCGATGAAAAGAGCTTGCCCTCGCATCGAGCGAACATGAGGCACGCTTTCCGCCTGTGAAACCGACACGCATACCAACGAAATCAGGCATGCAAGACACTTCACCCTATGCGCAAGACTGATTTTGGGGGTAATTTTGGATGAATTGATGAGCATGGTCACTTCCCCCACTTCGATCGTTTCCCTGATTTCCAGATGTATGGATAGTGTAGCGCCTTTTGAGGTTGGAAACAATACCACGCCGGTTTAATCGCCGAGGCTTGGGCTTTCATGCGCCCAATCCGAGCAGCAAACGTAGGGAGTGGGCGCGTTTCGATGCGTGGACATGTCGTGATTCGGGAGACGGCAGGTATCGGGTAATCGGTAGGATACGCCGTAACCGGCGAGTGAAATGGGGCGCTACCGATCACGGAAACACCCCCTCTTAGCCGCGAAACTCCGCCTATATCGCCCTCTCCGATTCAGCCCTCAAATTGGCGAGGCTCCGTCTCCCTGAGAATCCGCGCCTTTTCCTCAGCCAATGTATCGTTGATGAATGCCCCGGCGCCAGCCTCGGAACCGGCAAGGAACTTCAACTTATCCGGGGTGCGATAAGGAGGATAGAATTCAATGTGAAAATGATAATAGGGATACTCTTCACCGTCGGTGGGCTTTTGATGCATCACCATGATGTACGGCAAGGAAAAATTCCATAAATTGTTGTATTTTCTTATTACGACCTGAAGCATTTCAGCCAATGCACGTTTTTGCACCGTTGAAAACTCCGAGATCGCCGCGTGATGCTCCACGCAAAAAATATGGACTTCGTATGGGTAACGAGCGTAAAATGGCACCATCGCCACGAAATCGTTGTTCCTTGCGACGATTCGCCTGCCATCGTCCAACTCCTCGCGGAGTATGCGGCAAAGCAAGCACTCCCCCTTGGCGTCGTAATGATTTTTGCAGCCTCGAAGCTCTCTCTGCAGCGTTGGGGGGATGAAGGGGTAAGCGTATATCTGGCCGTGAGGATGGGGAAGCGTGACCCCTATCTCCTTGCCCTTGTTTTCGAAGATAAAAACGTACTTCACTTCATCCCGTGATCCCAACTCCTCGAAACGATCCGTCCATACCCATACGAGCTTTTCGATCTTTTCAATTGGCATCTTTGCCAGCTCCGTATTATGCTCACTGGAGTACAGAACCACTTCGCATATTCCCTCCGCCTGACGAACGGGGTACAAGTCCGTCGATTCCACGCTGGGTTGAGGGGAGTTCCGACGCAGACTGGGGAATTTGTTTTCGAAAACCACTATGTCGTAATCCTCCGCAGGCACCTCAGTGGGAAAAGCTCCGGGTTTGGTGGGGCATATGGGGCAGTATTCCGGCGGTGGGAAGAAGGTGCGATCCTGTCGATGGGTTGCCGTGATGACCCACTCCTCTAGCACGGGGTTCCAGCGCAATTCAGACATTTTTGGTGGTCCTTTCCGTTTGCTTGGAACCGGGAGCTTCCGATTTGAGGGATTTTTGATCGCTATTGTCGGTATCCTTCATGTCAAATTCGTAAAATATCAGATAACGCCCGTCTTCCTTTATGATCTTTTCCTTGTTAAGTTTCATTTGATTACCATCTTAGTCTATTCGTTGTCGTTGGTGTTCTTCGATGATCGTACTGCATGGAAACAAATGACAAGCCAGCCCTTCTCAAAATTCCTCTTTCAGGACTTTCAGCATGTGGGCGATAGGAAGCGCAATTCGCTCGATTGCATTTCGCAATTGTTCACTGCATCCCTAATGAAGAATCCGGTGGTCGTAATCATTTCAAAAACGCATAGATTATACCCCTTCAACCTTCCCGATCGCTGCTCGGATTGCGACTTCCGGGTAATCCGCCAAGGTGCGGAAATGAAACGGAAGACGAACTTATTAGGTATAAAGACAAAGGAAAAGGCGAACATCTCAATAGGATTTGGCTGTCACCCATATCTTGAAATACATCCGATCCACTCTTGGGCAGCGAGATTAATTCAATAAGCCGAATGGAGAATAAATTTGCTGGAACGACTGGTGGATATCACCGATACCGCTCTTGATCCCGATAATCTCTACGAAAACCTTTCCTTCCCGGACACCGACGGCGATATTCCATATATCTACGCAAACATGGTATGCACAATTGATGGCAAAACCTTGGTGGGGCCTAGGGGCTCCTCCGCCAAAGGACTGGGAAGCAACGTTGATCAACTATTGATGCGCCGAATACAGAATTGCAGCGAGGCGGCGATTATTGGCGCGTCAACTCTCCGCGCCGGACACGTGATATACCCTTCGCACTTGCATAAGGCTGTGGTAACACGGAGCGGAGATATCCCGAGGGATAATCGATTCTTCACGGATTGCCCTGAAAAGGCGATCGTTTTCGTCCCCATGGCTGCGATGAAAGGAGCCTTGCCATCCCTGCCTGAAGGGGTGCGTATCATCCCTGTCGGCGCCGACGAGGTGGATGTCGTAAAGGCTGCGGAAATTCTTCGCGCTGAGTTCAATGTTCGCAGGTTGCTTTTGGAGGGCGGCGCCATCCTGAACGGACATTTTTTTCGGGCGGGTTTGGTTCGTGAACTTTTCCTGACACTCGCCCCTAAGCTGAAAGGCGGCGACGAATCGCCCGGATTAATGGATGGGAAGGGATTTGAAGGGAATGGTTTCAGGGAATTAAAGCTTTTGTCCCTCTATAGGGCTGGAAGCGAATTATACGCGCGTTACTGTGTTGTTTGATAAAAATGATGATACGTGCAATTAACACAATTCGAAAGGATAATACGGAGATGCTTGAGGATCTCTATAAGGATATATTGAAGCAGATTGGGGAGAACCCTGAACGGGAGGGGTTGTTGAAAACTCCAGCTCGCGCAGCGGACGCCCTGCGTTTTTTGACACGCGGCTACTCACAGAATATCGAGGAAACCCTTAACGGAGCCATATTCGAGGAGCCGTACGAGGATATGGTGATTGTGAAGGATATTGAGTTTTACAGCCTTTGCGAGCACCACATCCTCCCATTTTTCGGCAAGGTGCACGTGGCGTATATCCCAAAGGGGAAAATAGTGGGGATTAGCAAACTAGCGCGTCTCGTGGATGTATTCGCGAGACGTTTGCAGGTTCAGGAAAGGATGACGGTGCAGATCGCCTCCGCCCTCGAGAACGCCTTGCATCCTCTGGGGGTGGGGGTGGTTGTGGAGGGGCGACATATGTGCATGATGGCGAGAGGGGTTGAGAAACAAAACAGCCAGGTCATCACTAGCGAAATGAGGGGTGCATTCAGGAATGATCGCCGCACACGCGAGGAGTTTCTTAACCTCATCAATCGTTAGATATCGCGCCAGAACAGAATGATTGCCGATTAAATCCACCTTTACGCGCCATTTTGGTATTGACAATCGAAGCATTTCATGCAATCCTGCATCGGAAGATCCGAATGGGAATGCACCATTCAATGGGAGCGAGGTTGCATTGAGATGATGAATACCGGGCGGTTGTTGATATCGTGCCCCGATAGACCGGGAATTGTAGCGTCCCTGGCGCAATTTTTATATGAGCGGAACGCCAATATCACCCATTCCGATCAGCATAGTTCGGATCCTTCGGGCGGCGTTTTCTTTATGAGAATCCAGTTCGAAATGGAGGGGCTGACGGAACGCTTCAGCGCGTTGCAACGGGAATTTGCGGGAGTTGCAAAGCGTTTTGAGATGAAGTGGCGCATGGAAAGAGCCGCGAAGCTCAAGAGGCTAGCCGTATTGGTGTCTCGCGAAGAGCATTGCCTCCTGGAACTCATATGGCAGCAGCGGTCCGGGGACTTAAAAGCGGAAATCGCCATGGTGATCGGCAATCACAAGTCTCTCGGGCAGGTGGCGCAGCAGTACAATCTCCCCTTTTATCACGTGGATGTGAAAGCCAATGACAAGTCCGAGGCGGAAAGGAGGATTCAGGAACTGATATCAGGCAAGGTTGACGCCATCATCCTTGCAAGATACATGCAGATACTCTCCTCCGATTTCATCAAGCCGTGGGAGTATCGTATCATCAACATTCATCACAGTTTCCTTCCTGCGTTTGTGGGCGCGAAACCCTACCAGCAGGCTTACGATCGTGGGGTGAAGCTTATCGGCGCCACCGCGCATTACGTAACCACCGAGCTGGATGCGGGCCCAATCATCGAGCAGGATGTGCAACGAGTGGATCATCGACATAATCCGGAGGATTTACGACGCATTGGAAGGCAGATCGAGAGGGTGGTGCTGGCGCGCGCCGTATCCTGGCATGTGGAGGATAAAATATTGGTGCTTGATAACAAAACGGTCGTCTTTGCGTGATAATAATACAGGTGAGCGCAAAATTCGGGTTTACAGGTTTGCATGGAGCGTTCAAACGCCTCCATCTCTCATATTTTTGATTTTTGCAAGCACCTTATAACAGATCTTCAAATAAGTTGCCTTCGTTGAAATCAAGCTATATGCGAGGAAAGGGACACATGAATGCCATTATCGTGGCTTGAATTACATGGGGCGATGACTCATTTTCCCATCGCTCTGTTTTTAGTCTCCGCATTTTTGGAAGTCGCCGCATTTATTGCCCACAATGAGGACTGGCGCAAAACCAGTTATTTGCTTCTGCTAATCGGCGTGGTGATGTCGATCCCGACTCTCTATTCCGGATGGATGAGCGTAGAGACTGTTTTCGCGGGGGCGATCGCCCTGCCTCCGATTCTTTTAATTCATCGAACCTTGGCCTTTGCGACCGTCATCCTGGCTTTGATATTACTTATCGTGCGATGGACCACCCACGATAAGCCCTCCATTATAGCATTTTCCATCCTATGTTCCGTTATCATCGCCATCATGATCGGAACCGTTGGGTATTTGGGAGGGAAGATGGTGTTCGGCGGGGTTACCGTTGACATTATATCCACGCATCATACGGCGTCCACCCCCCAGGGCGGAAAAGCCTCCTCCAATACTCCCGGGCGCCAGGCTCAAGTACTGGCAATCATGAAAAGCAATGGGTGTTTGTCTTGCCATAGCATGAATGGTTCCGGTGGCATTTCCGCTCAGGATCTCACCCATGAGGGTGCACGGCATCCGGACGTATCCTGGCAAATCAAACATTTGAAAGATCCCAATTCGGTGTCGCCCGGTTCCTCCATGCCCTCTTTCGCCTCGATGCCTCCGAGCCAATTGAAGCTATTGGCGACATTCCTTGCCAATAAAAAATGACGATACGGAAGAATCATACCGCCGTATCGTCATTCGTATGGCTATTTCTTTGCGAACCTATTTCATTTCCACTGATTTCAGCGTGGCGCATCCAAACACGCCCCCCGCAATACTTCCAGGATGAGGCGTGAAGCGCACCGTGATCTGAGTTTTGCCCTGGGTGAGGGATTGAGGAATAGGGTAGGTCACATCGAAAACTCCCTCTGGTTTGCCGCCGTTCAAGCTTTGAGTGGCGATTTTGACTCCATCCACCGTAATGTCGAACACTCTGCCAGAATCCGGCCCCCAATATTGGCAGAGAAGGGTCATGGGGACGTTCGGCAACACTTTCAAATTCCATTGGAAATATCCTCTCCCATCCCTCCAGGGATATCCCGCTATCACCCCGGCGCCGCTCTCCTCGCTTTGCAGGTCATGGGCTCTTTCCGATTCCGGATTGTTTGGCAAGACCTTGTCCACGATTCGCTTTTCCATCTCCGCTTTCAGCTTCGCCTCTTCGGCGGCTTTTTGGAAAAGGGGATTATTGGGTTTTGCAAATGTCCAGTAGACGGCGTAATGCTGGTTCACAATCTTGTATAACGGCAGGAATGTGATCCGTTCAGGCTGTCCCACGGATGTGAACGTCAAGGGGGACCCCTTAACGGGCTTCAACCAAGTGTTAGGGTTATCGGATGTTATACGATACAGGAAGGTCGCCCCGTCACCATGTATGAAATGCAATTCGTCGGTTACTCCCGCAAGAACCAACGGTCCGTACATGATCGCCTTCATGTTGGGATTATCCGGCATCGCGGAGGCGTGCAATGTCATGGGAAGGATGATTTTCACTTGGTCTCCGTTTCGCCAAGTGCGGTCTATGGATGCGTATGATGTGGGCTTCACAGGGAGATGCAATCTTTTGCCATCGAGATAGATTTGACATCGATCACCCACCCAGTAGGGCACATGCAGCCGCAAGTCGAAAGAGGTGGGTCGCCTCAGGTGAATCGTGAATTTGGACCCTTGCTCCACGGGGAAGTAGGTGTCTTGAACGAGTTTGATTCCCTTGGCTTTCCAGTCGACCGAGGACGCCACATAAAGATTGACGTACAGGCTATTGGAATTGTGGAAGTAGATACTGTCGTTCAGTTTGGCGAAGGATTCCACCCCCGTTCCGTAGCAGCACCAGAAGGAATCATACGGCGTCCCCCACGCTTTTGTAAATCCTGAAGCCAGCGGAAGGTAGTAGATCATCATGCCATCGTTCGGATTTTGCGCTGGCAGTATTCCGTTCCAATACGCCCTCTCATAGAAATCCGCGTATTTTGGATTGGCGGTCCAACGGATTAGATCGCGGGTCACCTTCAGAATATTGTACGTGGTGCAGGTCTCCTCGTTGTTGGAGACTAATGTGTTGGCGAGTTTATCCGGTGGTCCCCAGTATTCGCCTTCGTTGCTCCCTCCCGTGGCGTAGGAGCGATGGTTGGCGATTCTATCCCAAAAATACTCTGTTAACCGTCGATAGGGCGTATCATCGAACAGCTCGTATCGGCGAGCCGCTCCGAGGATTTTCGGGAGGTGCGTGTTGGCGTGTATTCCTGTGAGGTCGTCTTGATGGTTCATTAAGGGATCGAGGAACGATTTTTGATCGAATCGGTGCGCAAGGGCGAGATCGGCTGGGCGATGGGTGATGGAATAGAGCAAATACAACGTGTCCGGCATCCCGCCGAACTCCACGGTTAAAACCTTGTTCACCCATACGGATTGGCTTATCTTCGCGTCGCGTTTCTCAAAATAGTCCGCCATTCGTTCCGCCATGCGCAAAGCTCGTTTGTTTCCGCAATACCTGTACATATCCAATAAACCTTGCATGATTTTGTGGATTGTGTAATAGGGAGCCCAAACGGGTTTGCCCGCCTCCAATCTATCGAAGAAGGATGTGGGGAATGCGGAGAGATACTCCCCTCCGAGAGCCTTTTGACACTTATCCAACTCATCGACCAGGTAATCCGCCCGTTTTTTGATTGCGGAGTTTTTCGTGGATGCGTAAAGATGAGCGCATGCGGAGAGATAATGTCCTTCGAAATGTCCCCGGAGTTCGCATGTGGGTGATTCCCAGCCTCCCAGCGGCTGTCCCGGAGCGGGCAATCCTGCATTCACTCGAAAATTGTACAGGAGACGATCCGGATTCAGACTCATGAGGTATTTCTGATCCATCTCCCTCGCATGAAGGCAAGGTCCGGGTAATAATTGGACATCCCCCAACGGGAAAGGTTGCAGAGCCATGGGAGCGGGTTTCCCTAGTGCGCTTTTAGACGGCAAGCGGGTTGGTTTCGCCCCAAGAACGCTCTGACAAAGCATGAAAACCAAACATGTCATGAACGAACGAGCTACTTTGAATTTCATCTATGAACTCCGATTGAGTATTTTAAGGCATTATATCACATCTCCATGCTTGAATGGATGGATGACGCCCGGTGAAAGGATGCGCCTTATACGAATTCAAAGGCGATGGGGATGCACGCATGCCAAGTTTTGGCACGCCATGCGACGACTCGAAAAGAATGGATTTGCTCCGGAGCAAGGGAGAGAAGATGGAACGGGGAAAAAGAAACATGCCGAGGACGAGACTTGAACTCGTATGCCTTGCGGCACACGGCCCTCAACCGTGCGCGTCTGCCAATTCCGCCACCTCGGCAAGTGTAGCGCCACGGAGAATTGAACTCCGGCTTACGGGTTGAAAACCCGTTGTCCTAACCTCTAGACGATGGCGCCGAAACCGAAGGTTATTATAGCGTGAGGGGCGCATCGCTGTCAATAGGGCGGTGGCGTTCGCCTTCATGGTTGAGCTGTCCGTTGTTCGGTACCTTTCTCATCCTGTTTAGCGCCACGCATGGGATGCAGGATTTCGCCGTCTTTTTTAGATTTCTCCGTTTTTGAAGAGGCGCCATCGCCACGATCCATCCTGCATTCTCTCATCGTTTCTCCATTCCCAATAGTGCTGAGAAATGTCCATCTCGTAGGTCGCGGATAATATTCACGACGTTCGCAAGACTCCGCAACCTAATATATGTCTGGTAAAATAAACACATGAAAAATATCGTTATTCTGGGATCCACCGGCTCAATTGGGATTCAAACGCTGGATGTTATTGATAGATTGCCGGGAAGGTTTCGCGTCATAGGATTGGCGGCGAAGGGAAACGTCTCTCTTTTAGCCGAGCAGTGCCTGAAGTATTCGCCTCAGTATGTCTCCGTTGGAACGCCGGAAGCTCAGGCGGCGTTGCGGGAGAAGCTAAGGAACTGGGACGGAAGGATACTCAACGGACTTGATGGGATGTGTCAACTCGCCTCGCTTCCGGATGCCGAAACGGTGGTCGTTGCGCTTGCGGGCGCGGTCGGGATACGCCCGACGCACGCAGCCATCGAAGCGGGCAAGGATGTCGCTCTCGCCACAAAGGAGGCTTTGGTCGCCGCCGGAGAGCATACCATGCGTTTGGCGAAGGAAAGCGGCTCCCGGATACTTCCCATCGACAGCGAGCATTCCGCGATATTTCAATCGTTGCAGGGGGCGCCGCAAGGTTCGGTGGAGAGAATTTTCCTGACCGCTTCGGGCGGACCTTTCCGGAACACTCCCAAGGAGGAGCTAAGCAAGGTCACACCGGAGCAGGCTCTCAAGCATCCGACTTGGAACATGGGCGGATTGGTTACCATAAATTCGTCGACGCTGTTCAACAAAGGGCTGGAAATCATAGAGGCGAAGTGGTTATTTGACATGCCGACGGACAATATAGAAGTTGTGATTCATCCTCAAAGCATCATCCACTCCGCAGTGCGATTTTGCGACGGCTCCGTGATCGCACAACTCGGTTTGCCGGACATGCGCTTGCCGATTCAGTACGCGTTGGTTTATCCCGATCGTCCGAATACGGAGTTGCCTCGGCTGGATCTCGCCAAGGCGGGATCTCTTACATTTGAAACACCGGACGAGGACAAATTCCCCGCCCTACGGCTTGCACGGCGAGCCGTCGATGCCGGCGGGACACTTCCTGCGGTGATGAATGCGGCAAACGAAGTAGCAGTGGCGCGTTTTTTGAACCACGAGATCGCCTACACGGACATCATGAAAATCGTTGAAAAAACAATGAACGATCACAAAATTGTTTTTCCCACGTATGATAATGTATTGCAGGCGGATGCCTGGGCGCGTGAACATGCGAATTCCTCCTCCTAAAAAGGAGGTCGCCTACCCATAATAAAGAAAATGGGATCTTGGGATCCTCAGGGAGTTTAAATAATCAATGGATGTCGTTACCGGAATAGCCTGGCTAATTTTGATTTTAAGCGTTCTCGTCATTGCGCATGAATGGGGGCATTTCATCGTGGCGAAACTGTTTAAAATGCGTGTTGACGAGTTTTCGCTTTTTTTCGGTCCGCCTTTGTTGCACTTGGGCAAATGGCACGATACCGAATATAATATTCGCAGCTTTCCCTTAGGCGGCTATGTGAAGATCGCAGGAATGGAGGCGGATGACATCTCCGGCGGCCGGCCGATATTGGAGGCGATCCGATCCCCGCAACAGGAGCATCAGAGCATGGACGATATTCTTCGCAAGTTGAAATCGGACACCATGAACGATGTCAATGTGGACAATATCGGCGCGGAGTTGCGTGATCGCGTTCGAGATTCAATTGGTGAAAACGGATTGCTGACCCCCGAAGCTCGGAAGGATTTCCAGGCTCTTCGGTTATCCCCGCAGATCAACGCCGATGAGTTGAAATTTCTGGACATGGCGCTCTCCTCCGACGAACGATTGAGAGATTCGGGATTGTACAGCAACAAGCCTTTGTATCAGAGAGCCTTGGTGATCTTCGCCGGACCCTTCATGAGCTGTTTCTTCGGATACCTTTTGTTCGTGTTTATGGGCATGACCTTTGGGATGCCAAGCATGTCTCGAAGCACAAACCAAATCCAGGTCATTCCTAACGGCGCGGCTGAAATGGCGGGTTTGCGCACCGGAGATCGAATTATCGCCATAGATGGGAAGCCCACTCCCGATGGAACTGCGTTGAAAAACATCATCCACAACGCCCCTGACCGCCCAATGCGGTTTCGAATTGACAGAGAGGGTCATGTTTTCGATGTGCTTATGAAACCGAAGCCCTTCACATTCACGGAGGTTGTTAACGGGGTGAATGTGAAAAAAACCATCGGATTGATAGGAGTTTACCCCAACCCTGTGTTCGTGCGCGTTGGGCTCATTGAGTCCATCCGGGGAGGAACGATAGGAACCATCAACACCATTTACGAACTGCTTACCGGACTTTTCAGCAAGAACGTCAAGAACAACGTGGGCGGCCCGATCATGATCGGCGAGATGACCATCTCCCTCCAACGGTTGGGGGTAGCACGGTTGGTGGAGATGGGCGGGATGCTCAGCCTTAGCCTTGGGGTTATGAACTTGCTTCCCATACCCATTCTTGATGGCGGACATCTACTTCTTTTAGGGATTGAGAAGATACGCCGACGAAAGCTCTCCGCAAAGGAGATTTACCGCGCACAAATGGTTGGGCTGGGGCTTTTGGGCATTCTCATTTGCATGGTGATGTATAACGATCTCATTCGAACGATCTCCGGAAAAGGTTTCCAATAATCGCCCTCGGGAAAAAGGACGCCGGCGAGAGAGATCGCTTTCGGCGCCCTTTTTCGCCGTATCGTCCCGTTTTCATTCTTTTTCACTTGAGTTGCGCGCACCTTTCTCTATCGATGCCATAAAGGAACCCTTCGCATGCAGACGATGCATCGGATCTTTTTTGATGACTCCGCCAGACTCTCCTTTCTATCCGACGAATCGGTCCATCTCGTTGTCACCTCGCCTCCCTATCCCATGATCGAAATGTGGGACGACATGTTTTCGAAGATGAACCCATCCATCCAGGATGCACTTTTGAAACGTGACGGGGATAACGCTTTCGAGTTAATGCACCTCGAATTAGATAGAGTGTGGCGCGAACTCCACAGAGTGTTGTGTCGAGGGGGGATCGCATGCATCAATATCGGCGACGCAACGAGAACTATGGGAGATCGTTTCAGGCTATACCCTAATTACGCACGCATTCTGCACGCATGTCACCATATCGGCTTTGAGGTTCTGCCTTGCATCATATGGCGAAAGACCGCCAACGCTCCAACGAAGTTCATGGGCTCCGGAATGCTGCCTGCCGGAGCCTACGTGACACTCGAGCATGAATACATTCAGATCCTTCGCAAGGGCGGCAAACGATCCTTCGTCTCCGAATCGGATAAGCGCAGACGAATGGAGAGCGCGATCTTTTGGGAGGAAAGGAACCGCTGGTTCTCCGATATTTGGGATTTCAATGGTGTTTCGCAGAACATCGAAAATGCCTCTTCCAGGACAAGAAGCGCGGCGTTTCCGTTTGAATTGGCGTATCGGTTGATTCAGATGAATTCCGTGCGGGAGGATACTGTTTTGGATCCGTTCCTAGGCACGGGCGTGACCACCGTCGCTGCGATTGCGTCCGGAAGAAACAGCGTCGGGGTGGAGATTGATGGTGCATTGGAGCCATTGATTCGAAAAAACATCTCTTCCGCCAAGACGCTTGCGAACGCCAGCATTGTCCAGCGCATTCAAGAACATGCGGATTTCATTGCCCGTTACACTCTCGAGAAAGGGGAGGCGAAACATAAAAATTCCGTTTATGGTTTTCCCGTGGTTACAAGCCAGGAGCGGGAGATGAAGTTTCACCTTGTGGATTCCATAGAGTATTCCGGGGAGGGCGCAGAGTATCGCGCACGTTATACTCCATTGGAAAATCCTTTACGGTTGTCATTCCCAATACAGCCCGTCATTTCAGATATGATTCCCCTCTCCGAATAAAACCCTCGTTGCCACTCTTTTCC
>Ga0207433_10002869_pt1 | contig 34197 bp, 30 predicted proteins | sample YelNatPaOPGAMG01_FD_187559 | JGI IMG/M metagenome (GOLD analysis project Ga0207433, IMG submission 187559) | Hot spring thermophilic microbial communities from Obsidian Pool, Yellowstone National Park, USA - OP-RAMG-01 (SPAdes) (version 3) | ecosystem: Environmental > Aquatic > Thermal springs... | reverse complement strand
CTCTGAGTACCCGTCGCTCCCCCTCGGGTTGCAGTACACTACCGCGTAATCGTTCGAGGAGTACAGCTGGAACTCGAACATGAAGCTCCAGCCGAACTTACTCTTCGGTCCCCCGTGAACCCACACTACCGCCGGGTACTTCCTCCCCTCAACACGGTCTGCCGGCTCTATGACCCAGCCCTCAACCTCAGCACCGTCGCTAGCAATAAACGTGAAGTGCTTCGGCTCCACCACCCTATACTCCTTTACCACCTCATTGAACTTCGTCACCCTAGTAGGCTCACCGCCAGCTCTATACACCCAGAGGTCAGCAGGCTCGGTGGCAGTGACCCTAACGAATACAACCGTGCCCTCGCGGGCATCATACTCCCACACAACGTAGTCGCCGTCGAGGACGGGCTCTAAGGACCTCACCACCGCTGAGTACCTGTAGAGGGACTGCCTACCGCCCCTGGAGATAGGGAAGTAGAGGTAGTCACCATCCCACACCGGCCTAGGCTCTGCGGAGGCCGGGCCCCGGAGGTCGTAGTAGACCCTCCTCGAGGTTCCGAGACCTGTCACCCGTGTTATTGGCTCCACCCGGGAGCTGCTGAGTTCGAGTAACCACACCTCCTCATGCGAGGCGAAGCCCCTCCCCTTCCCGTTGTCTCTGCCGAAGAACGCCGCATCCTTCCCGGAAGGCGAGACCGTGAGGGGCCCGATCCAGAGGTCGTGACCGAGGTCCACCTCCTCTACACTACCGTCCCTCCTCACTACGGCTAGGGAGGTTCTGTAGGGCTTCGAGGGGTCCTTAACCACGGATGCCAGTAAGTATCTCCCTAGAGGATCGGCAGCTATTTGAGTGTAGCTGTAGCTGTCCTGGGTGAGCCTCTCCAGCGACCCGCCGTGCGTGTTGAGGGTATATATCTGGGTTACTGCGTTGTAAACGAATCCAGCACCATCGAACCAGACGGGCCACTGCCTCACGATATGAACTCCGGGTTCCTCCTCGTAGAGCTTAGTGGGGATGGTTAGGGCTATTGTCTCATTGTCGAGCCACACCGCGGAGGACGCTGGAATCGCCAGCTTAGCGACCGCGAAGTCAGTACCTCCCTCCATGTTCACAAGCCTCAGCTCGGAGCTCTTCCCATCGCTCGCTACCCTCTGGTAAAGAAGGGCAGAGCCATCAGGACTCCAAGCGGGGGACGAGTCCGAGGGGCCTGAACTCACGTATATCGGTGTTCCATCAAGCTTCGTGATCCACACCCGAACATCGTAGCGGTCCCCCACCCTGTCCGGCCTAGCGACAACAAATGCGACTAGGCCGCCACGCGGGGATATAGCCACCCTCCCAAAATACGTGAACCTGTTGATATCTGCCGGATCGAACTTCCTGACCACCTAAAGCACCAGAGTTCCTAACCCCAGGACTATATATGTTGCCAGCCTCCCAGCCCTAAAGAGCGAGAACCCGGGGCTCGCTAGACCTTACAGCCGGAGGTCCCAGCACTTAGGACGGGGAAGGTCAGCTCGGCGGTTTGACCCCGTAGCTGTTTATGTGGGTTATCTCATTGACGGGTTTTCTAGGCCTAGGTAGCGGCTTCTCGTCGGGCCAGCCTACAGCTACTATGGCTATGGGGACCTTGTGCTGAGGAGCTCCAACGATATCCTGAACCCTGCGCTTCTCCCTCTCTCCAACGCCGATCCAAACCGTGCCAAGCCCGTAGGCGTGGGCAGCCAGCATCAGGTACATCACCGCGTTTGCGCAGTCACACACGAAGAACTGGGGTGACACTGTCTCATCGCACAGAACTACGATACCTGCCTTTCGCAGCTGTTTCCAGTTTCACATGGGTTTATGTGGTTTGATGCTGCTCCTCTGCTATTATCACTGCGTGTACTCTCTTGCCGTACAGCGGCTTTACCTCGGGCTGGTACTTTACCAGTGGGTACAGGACCACCGTCCCGCCTCCGAACTTTATTGCGGAGCACTCGGCGTGTATGAACCTAGCCACGTCCACTAGTTTAAGGAGTAGGTCTACTGGGACAGGGTCTTTCCTATACTTCCTTATGCTTCTCCGGGTTAGGAGAAACTCCATGAGCTTCTCCGCTCCAAAGCACTACCCAAGTAGGGATAGGGCCGACCTAAATGTTTTTCGGGGTACCCTAGGTGTAGATCATAGCTGCTCTAGCCTGCTCCTCGAAATCCGCGATACTGTCGGAGGCATACCGCAGAAACCCCTCAACGTCCCCTGAGACTACGGCCTCACGACCCTTGGCTGTCCCAAGTAGGAGGTCAGTGTAGAACCTACCGTTGTTCTCAGTGAAGGTTAGGTGCTCCGGGTAGAGCTCGTAGATTGCCCTAAGTATATGCAACCCTATGTTAACTACCCTCACAGCTCTCCGATCGACTACATGGACGAACACGCCCCCACATTTCTGGCCTACATACTTAGAGTACCTAGACCTGAAGTACATGGGTCTGAAGACCACACCAGGTAACCTCATCGAGTTCAGCTTGGAGGCCAGCTTGAATGGGTCGATAAACGGGGCGCCGAAGACCTTGAACGGTGTGTACGTACCCCTCCCCTCGCTAACGTTGGTGCCCTCAAGCAGCGCTAGGGAAGGGTACGTGAAGACCGTCTCCTTATCTGGGATAGCTGGGGAAGGTGGTACCCAGGGAACGTCCAGGTCGAGCACGTCCATAGACCTAAAGTAACCTGCCAGTGGAACTACTGTAACTTCCAGCCCTAGACCCCTCACTGAGTTATAGTACCGAGCTAGCTCACCTAGGGTGAGGCCGAACCGCAGAGGGATCCTGTGGTACCCGACGTAGGATCTGTATCCCTCCTCGAGAAGCGGACCCTCCATGACGTAACCACCCAGAGGGTTCGGCCTATCGAGAACCACAAATCTTGAAGCACCGTACTTAGCAGCATACTCCATGGTCTCGAAGAGGGCTGACACGTAGGTGTAGAACCTCACCCCAACGTCCTGTATGTCAACTAAAACCCCGTCTACCTCATCAAGGACCTTATAGCTCTCACCCCTTTCTTGACCATATATGCTACGAACGTGCAGCCCGAGGGCCTCCTCGTATGAGCTCAGAACCCTCTCACCCTCGTAGTATTCGGTCCAGAAACCGTGCTCAGGTGCTAGTACACACGCAATGCCGATCCCTCTATCTCTCAGCTCAGTAATGGTATAACTCAGACACGAAGTCACCGCACTCTGGTTAGTGAGTACAGCAAGTTTGAGATCGGCAAACTTCCTGTAGGTGCCCTCCGCTAAGAACCTGTCGACACCTAGAGAGACCTTACCCATTATCACACCCTAAAGCTCTAGTAGCTTAAGATAGAGATAGGTATTTATATAGCAACAGGGCACGTGGAACTATTAAGTAGCTGACAACGTAAATAGGGCAGCTCTAGGCTGGAAAGAAGTCAGTAACAGCCATGTTATTAGGCTTACGTGCCACGCTATGCGGGGACCTACGTGACCAGACTTCTCGGTGGTAAGGTGTACCCTCTTGCCTTATGGTACGGAGTAGGGAGTGTTACCCCCATATTTGATAGAGGGAGGTACGAGAGGGATCTGAAGGTCATTAGGGAAGCTGGTATACGGTTCCTTAGGTTGTGGATCAACTGGAGGGATTGCGAGCCGTCCCCCGGTACCTACAGATTCGATACTCTCGGGGAACTTATGGAGCTTTCGAGGAAGGTCGGGCTGCGTGTGATAGCCCAGGTCTACCTAGAGTTCGCACCTGACTGGCTCCCGAGGATGTTCCCGGACGCCATATTTACTTCAGAGTCCGGAACTAAGCTCCATCCTCAGGGGAGTCCGGGAATATGCCTGGACAGTAGGGCCGCTAGGGACCGTGCCGGGAGGTTTCTCAGGGCTTTAGCTGAGTTCATGAAGGGGTACGAGAACTTTTACGCGTGGGACGTCTGGAGCGAGCCCCAGACAGTGCAGTGGGTTTTCCAGCTCGGGCAGCGTAGGCCCCTCTACTGCTACTGCGACCACACAGTCGAGAGGTTCAGGGTCTGGCTTAAGGGGTTGTACGGTAGCATAGACGAGCTGAACAAGGCGTGGCACAGGAGCTACAGCGGCTTCGACGAGGTGGAGCCGCCGAGGTTCGTAGTACTGCACTATGCCCGGGACAACATAGACTGGGTGGAGTTCAACGTGCAGAAGCTGAAGGAGGACCTAAAGTGGAGGGCTGAGATAGTTAAGAGCGTTGACCCCTACCACCCTGTAACCAGCCATGCTGCCACCACCTCACTATTTCTGAACCCTCTCTACGGTCACCCGGACGACTGGGAGATGGCTGGGACAGTCGACGTCTGGGGTACGTCCCTCTATCCGAAGCACGCCCATAGGGTACCTGACCCAGTGGTCGATGGGTTTATCCTTGATGCTGTGAGGTCCTCGGCACAGTCCCATGGAAAGGACTTCTGGCTCGGTGAGCTGCAGGGAGGTCAGGGGGTAGGCGGTCTGAGGCTGGCTGAGCCCGTTACACCGGACGATGTGGCCCTATGGATCTGGCAGAGCTTCGCGCACGGTGCTAAAGGTATCTGCGTATACCACTCCTACCCGATGTTGTGGGGCTATGAGTCCTCCGGGTACGGGATCCTAGACCCGGACGGGTCGCCGACCGACAGGTTCAGAGCGCTATCGAATGTTGCGAAGTTTTTCGAGGACTACGAGGGGCTTTTCGCTGAGGCCAGACCTTTGAAGGCTGAGTGCGCCATATTATATAACAGGTATGTCTACAGGCTCCTGTGGGTTCTTCAAGAGGACTCTGCGAGGGTTCCTTCAGCATCAGCTCTCGGGATCTACAGAATGTTCTTCAAGCACAACATACCGGTGGATATATTATCATCTAGGCAACTCGAGGAAGGATCCTGCAACTACAAGGTGCTGATAGCCCCGTTCTCCATCTCCATCTCGGAAAGTATGGCGAGGGGCTTAAGGTCGTTTGTATCTAGAGGTGGGTTCCTCCTAGTGGACGCTAGGTTCGGCTGGTTCAAAGAGGACGGCTGGGTGGACTCCGAGATACCGGCACACTCCCTAAGGGACCTCCTCGGAGCTAGGGAGGAGTCCTGCAGGAGCTTAGCAGCCGAGGGAGCTGCGATGAAGGTTGTCGCTGAGGGCATCCCCGGGCTTCAGGTGGGGGACACCATCAGGGCCTGGCAATACCTTGAAACCCTGAGAATAGTCGATAGCTCAGTGAGGGTCGTAGCAACCTCAGATGGAGGTAGCCCGGCACTATCCATGAAGAACTTCGGGGCAGGGCTCGCAGTGTGGGCCGGTACGTCCCTGGGGCTCAGCTACGAAAACACGCGGGATCCTGGAGCGGAGAAGCTCGTGCTGGGAGTAGCTAAGGCTGCTAATGTCGAGCCCCCGATCGTAGTGGACCCGCCCGGATCCCTCGAGGTGCGGCTACTGAGTTTGGGGAGCGAGAAGCTGGTCGTAGTGATTAACCACGGCACGTTCGAAGCCCGCGCTAGGCTGAGGACATCGAGCTCCCTGAACATCGCGAGGTTTAAGGACCTAATAACAGGCAGCACCTACGTGGCTGAGTCCGGGGTATTCACACTGTCCGTACAACCTAGGAAGGTCATAGTGGGGTACTCAGAGCCATGAGTAGCCCCAAGCAGCAGCCTGACCTCCTAGGCGACTGGTACAGCAAGGTCGTCGAGATCTTCAGCTACATACTGACAACGCAAGCCGAGAAAATAGAGGAGGCAGCTGGCATAATAGCGGACGCCATATCTAGGGGGCACGTATGCTTCCTCTTCGGCTCCGGACACTCAGCGATACCCGTTATGGAGATGTTCCCGAGGTACGGCTCGTTTTTAGGTTTCCTACCCATAGTCGACCTACCTCTAGTGTCGTTCCTGAGGATTGTCGGGGACATGGGCTACCCCCAGTTCGACCTCATCGAGAACTCCCCGGAGTACGGACGGAGGATAGTGGAGAACTACAGCGTCCACGAGGAGGACTGCGTTGTAGTGTTCTCCCACTCGGGGGTAACCCCCATCGCCGTAGAGGTAGCACTACAATTTAGGCATAGGAAAGCCCGTGTCATCGGTGTAACCTCGCTTAAGCACGCGGCTAAGGCTAGGGCACGCCACCCGATGGGTATCAAGCTCCATGAAGTGGCTGACGTAGTCATAGACACAGGGGTGCCGGAGGGGGACGTATCGATACACTTCACCCGCAGAGGACGGACGTTGCGGGTAGGTCCTCTATCCACGATGGCGTCCGTTTTCGTGGCCAACGCGCTGCTCCTGAAGACCCTCTCCCGCCTCGTTAGCTCCGGGCACGAACCGCTTGTACTCCCAGTTAGGGGGTTCGACCCGGATGCGGGGGAGGTTATGGAGAGGGTATTGCGGAGGTATAGGGATCTCTACTCGCAGCACCTTGCGAAGTAGTTGGTGGTAGCTTGGGCGGTAGGCTAGCACTATCGATAGACGTTGGTGGTACCAAGATAGCTTACGCCCTAATCGACGAGTACGGCAATGCCGTGGAGCAGGGTCAGGTGATGACCGATAGGAGGGGTGGGAGCTACGTGGTTGACCAAGTCAGGGAGATAGTCTCTAGGTACTCACAGAGAGAGCTTGAAGGTGTCGGAATCAGCGTACCCGGCGCGGTCTGGGGAGGTTCCTATGTTTGGGCCCCCAACATAAGGGGCTGGAGGAGGGTCCATCTACGCTCATTTGTTGCGAGTTCCCTACAACGACCCGCGAGAATTGAGTTAATTGACGATAGGACAGCCAGCGTCCTAGGGGAGGTGTGGCTAGGCTCGGCTAAAGGAATGAAGAACGTCGTAGTGCTGATTATAGGTACTGGGGTAGGAGCCGGCATAATGGTCGACGGGAAGCCGGTGAGAGGTGCGTCAGGCGTTGCTGGGTCGGTTGGCTGGTGGCTCCTCTCGCAGAGACCCCGCAACCGAAGACCGCGGCGGGGGTACCTGGAGGAGTTAGTGGGCGGCTTAGGGCTGTCGAGAGTGGCAGTAAGGCACGCCTCCGACGAGGTGATGCCAGGTAAGACCCTTAGGGAAGTATGCGGAGTGCTCGATACTAGGTGCCTCTTCCTCGCCTACGACCTGGGCGCTCCATTCGCTGAGAAAGCCCTCAGGAGGGCCGCGGTGATGGTGGGAATCCTAGTGGCTAACCTAGTCAGCACACTCAACCCCGAGGTCTTAGTTCTCGGCGGTAGTGTTGGGGTTGAAATAGGGAAGAGGTTTAAGGACCTACTGGAGGAGGTCTCCGCTAGGATAGCACAGCCCGTAGCGGTGAGGACCTGCAAGATAGCTGTGTCGGCACTCGGCAACCTCTCATGTCTCTATGGAGCAGCACACGCAGTACTTCACCGCTAAGCTACACCTCCCTCGGATGCCGATGGCTTCAGCCGCGACCGACCTCCCCGCTCCAAAGGCTGAGGCCTTCAGCTGTAAGTAATTGGGACCCTATAAACTGCCTGCGGCTAGTCCCCGGGGAGAGATCTGTGTACTTAACAGGATCCCTAGACGAGGTTATTGGAGGGGATGCGTCAGGTATCATAGTTGGTCCCCACCTCGTTTTTCTGGGTGTTATTTCATTATAGCTGGGTGGTAATGTGTCGCTCGTTGTGAGAAGCTATAGGGAGGGTGACGAGAAGGGTATTGTGGAGCTTCTCAAGCTATGTTTCTCTGACTTCAACCGCTGGGGCGTGACAGTCGAGGACTGGATCTCTTTTGAGGACGGTGACTACGGGTATAGGAGGGAGAACGCCCTCGTAGCTGAGCTTGATGGGAGGATTGTTGGGCACCTTCACGTAGTGTTTAGGAGAGTATACATAGGTGCTAGCCAGGTGGATGTGTGCGGTATAGCGAATGTCTCTACGCACCCAGACTTCCGGGGTAGGGGGATAGCCTCCTCCCTCATGAGGAAGGCTCTGGATCTGTGTAGAGAGAGGGGTTCAAGCCTAGCATCTCTCCTAACAGGCTACGGTGGCGAAGGCTACAGGGTATATAGGAAGATCGGGTTCTCGAACACGACCTTCTTAAACGTGTACGTTGGAGCTCACGACAGCGTGGTGAGGTTCCTTGAGGGTGGGGGAGGGCTGGAGCTGGACGTGGAGGAGGTAGATGAGAAAAACATCGACTCCGTCATGTCGCTACACGATCAGTGGGGGAGGGCGGTGAACCTAGCTGTCTGGCGCCCGAGGGAGTACTGGGTTAGTAAGGTAGTCCGGAGGTTCTTCATGTACAGCTTCTTCTACGACAAGCCGGAGGCCTCAGTAAGGCTACTGTTTAAAGACTCTTCTAGACCCGTCGGCTACTCACTAGCCTTCGACGGCTCTTCAGCTACGAGAAGCTATTTCCCTAGGGATACGGGCGTGGTTCTCGAGGCAGTAGCTACGGACGAACACTACCTTAAGGTGGTGATTAGGGAGACATTGAGGCGGTTACTCGATAGAGGCGTGAAGGTGTTCAGGCTCTACCTACCGGCAGCCGGTATTTACGCCGGGCTCTCCAGGTACTTCGAGGAGTTTAAAGGTCCTCTTCTAATGGACTACGTGATCGACCTTAAGAGCCTCCTCGACAGTATGACCGTAGAGCTCTCCAGGAGAGCGAAACACGTCGACGGCCAGACCTCGATCAGCATAAAGAGCCCGTTCGGCTGTGTAGACCTCCACCTATCCTACTCTGACGTGCGGACATCTTCCGAGTGCTCAGAGGAAAATACAGTTGGGTTCACGCAGGACGGTCTAATTAGAGCCGTCTACGGCATTAGCTCCCTAAGCGAGATGCTGGATCCCAGCTACATTGAGAGGATAAATATGAGCGCCAAGGCCATGGATATATTAAGTAGGGTGCTCCACAAGAGAGTCGTCTACGTCCCGAGAATCGATCAGTGGTAACTGATCCGCCAACCTTCGGGACTGAGCTTTCGGTCACAATCCTACCTTACTATTGCCTGACCTCCTTCCTGCCATGAAAAGCTAAGATTACTGTTACTGCTGTTACGTAACTTAAAAGTATAATAGCGCTGGCTCACAAAAAACTTCGGTGGTAATGTAGTGCCTCTTCAGAAGCAGACCTTGTACATTATAGCTGCCGTAATTATCGTAGTGGCTGTAGTGGGAACCATAGCAGGCATAACCCTCATGGGCCCGTCCGCACCGGCTACACCCACAACAACACCATCACCAACAACCCCAGCAACAACGACACCGAAACCTACAACCCCGAGTCCGACCACAACCCCGACCCCCACGACCTCCCCGGCTACCACCTCCCCAGTTACCGTAGCTCCGACAGAGAAGGTGATATATCTTTACGGTAGCTGGCCTCCCCCCGAGAACTACATCACTAACCCTCTGGTGGGCACTATCGGTATGTTACACTACTACACCCACATGCCGCTAGTTTTCCTAGTGCCTGCTCAGAGGGCCCCCCTGTCCGGACTCCCCGGGGAATACCCTAAGCTCCTCCAGCTGCTGGCAGATAGCTGGACATTCAAGGTAGACCCCGTGAAGAACGTTACCATAGCTGAGGTGAAACTCAAGAAGACTGGTTGGAGCAATGGGGACCCGGTGACAGCTGAGGACGTCTTCATCAGTGTGGTCTACTACGGATGCTTCTACAACTCGTTCCCAGGCTACTACGAGGTGGTTGACGCCTCCACTATAAGGAGGCACTTCAACGGGACGAACATAAGGTTCGAGACCCTCACCTCATGGATGTGGTCGTGGTATGGTGTGTGGGCCTCCAGCAAGTACTACAAAGTCGATCCCCTGTGGCCCATATGTATGGAGCAGTACCAGTTAATGAAGCAGCGCTACTACCTGTCAACTACAGGGCAGCCTATACCTAAGGCTATTACCGATAGGTTGGCACTACTCAACAAGTGGTTTAAAGGTAACTTAACTGAGGCCGCTAAGAAGGTCCCAACATCGCTAGCTAACGGCCCCTTCTACCCAGCCAAGATAACTGAGTCCAATATAATTTGGGAGAAGAACCCGTACTTCTGGAACGCCCCCAACATCGCTATATCTAAGTGGGTAATGTCGAGCACTCCCGAGACTGCCGTGATTATAGAGGAGCTTGGCAGAGGGGCTGTCACATGGACAACCCTCTCCTCACTCACACCCGATTTAGTGGACACGATAAAGGCCCTGAACCCGAACTTACTGATATACCCGCTGACTCACTTCAGGATGGTCGGCATACTGTTCAACTTCCAGCGCTACCCGATGAACGACACCCATTTCCGTAGGGCTGTAGCGTACCTTATGGATAGAGACAAGATACTGGCAGCCCTCCCGTTCCAGGCAAAGAAGCCGGTGTTGAACATAGGTCTTCCGGAGCAGTTCCTCTGGCAGTGGCTTTCCCAAGATGACCTCAAGGCGTTCACTAACTACTCCTACGACCCTAAGAAAGCAGAGCAGGAAATGCTGGCAGGAGGGTTTAAGAAGGACACACGTACAGGGAAGTGGCTACTACCGAACGGGACGCCCATATCAATCACGTTAACCATAACCTCCGACTACGCAATAGTTGCTGAGGCGGTGGCATCAGCCCTCAACAACTTCGGCATATCGACACAGATAAATGTAGTGCCGTCTGCTGTCTGGACCACCCTTGTACAGACCTACGCTACATCGTATACTACTCCGAGGAACTACGATATAACCATATGGATATCCAGCCTCATGTACGCTACCGGCCACCCCTACTGGACTTGGTCGCACATCCTGATGCTTGGGTGGGGAGCAGGAGGTGCTATAGCGTTCCCGAACTCGTGGAACATCCAGCACCCGTGGAAGGACTGCACTAAAGATGAGAACATATCGAGGCTATTCAGCATACTCTACAACAACCCAGGCACCGACATAGAGAAGTGCGCGGTCAAGGCATTTGCCTGGATAGTCAACGAGTACGTCCCAGTATATCACCTTTATGAGTACGGTGTCTGGGTCTTCATGAACTCCAAGGACATTAAGGGTTGGCCATCGCTGGACGACCCCGTCTGGAGCGTTAGACTGATGGATGCTGGCTACTACAGGGCTCTACTACTCCTTAACATATATTACCTGCGATAGGCTTTCGGCTTGGGGGCGGGAGAATGGATCTAAAAGCCCTTTTTCCCTTCGGTAAAATACTCGGTCGGAGGCTTGTTTACGCGCTAGTCACAATAATGATCACTTCGACAGTGACCTTCATAGCTATAAGGTCCATGCCGGGGGACGTCCTCTACACACTAGCAGCATCCCTAGCAGAGGAGCTGAGAATACCTATCGAGGAAGCTAGGAAGATAGTCTACTCAATCTACTATGGGATAGAAATCGATAAGCCCATCTACGTCCAGTACTTCGAGTACGTACTGGGCCTCCTCCGCGGGAACCTAGGCTACTCTACATACTTCAAGAGGCCTGTCACATACGTTGTCGCTAGGGCACTGGGGTGGACAGTGTTTACGCTGTCTATAGGGATATCCCTATCGTTCGCCATCGGGGTGTTAGCCGGGATGGTGGCAGGATTTAAGCGGGGAAGTAGGTCCGACTTCACTATGTCGACAGCATTCACGGTGATCTCGGCAATACCTGGCTACGCCATAGCCTTATTCCTCTACATAATCCTCTCTGCGAGACTCGGGCTACTACCGGCAAGAGGGGCTTACTCCCCGGATGTAGAGCCAGGCTTCAACCTCAAGTTCGTAGCAGACGTACTCTACCATGCCGCCCTGCCGATACTGACCTACGTAATCACGACGTTCAGCGGTTGGGCCCTCCTAATAAGGTCCAACGTCGCTAAGATCCTCGAGGAGGACTTCCTCAAGTACGCTGAGGCTAGGGGAATAAACAGGAGGAGAATAATAACTACGTACGTCGGCAGGAACTCCATACTTCCCCTCATCCCGCTCCTCGCCCTTCGAATAGGGGGCATGATAGGTGGGTCAACACTTATCGAGACCATATTCGCCTACCCGGGCATGGGCTATTACCTATCAATCGCGCTTGGAATTAGAGACTACGGGCTCCTACAGGGAATATTCTTCATGATGACTGTAGCGACCATCGTGGGGGTGATAATAGTGGACATGGTGACCCCGTTCATAGATCCTAGGGTGCGGCGGGAGGTGGTAGCAACATGAATGCTGAAGCCCAGACCAAGTCCGGGCTCTACCTCTTCTACCTAGACTTCATCAGGCCGGTGCTGAAGAGTGGTCGAGGCCTCTTCGGTCTAGTAGTGATAGTTGCTATGGTCTTAATGACCACTATCGGCCCATCGTTAATACCTCTAGACACTGAGATAAAGCCCTCTATGAGGTGGTGTTTACCCTCCTCGGAGCACCCCCTAGGATGCGACTACATGGGGAGGGATCTCCTCTCTATGATAGTCCACGGCTCTAGGGAGGTATTCCTGATACCGTTCATAGCGACAATAATCGGCGTTGTCGGTGGGATGTCCGTAGGTCTCCTAGCTGGGTATATAGGAGGGATAGCTAGGAGGGCGCTGACGGCAGTGACTGATGTCTGGCTAACGATACCGTCTTTTCCGGTGATATTCATCCTAGCGTACACACTGCCGAAATCCCCTATAACGATAGCGGCACTCCTAGCACTCTTCAGCTGGCCGGGCCTAGCCCGCGCCCTCGCTGCTGAGGTATCTTCCCTTAAAACTAGGGACTTTGTGGAGGCCTGCATCAACCTAGGTCTGAGCAAGCTCCACATACTCTTTAGAGAGATAGGCCCGCACCTCCTGCCTTTCGTAACCTACAACTTCGCCAGTCTCTTCGTAGCTAACATGACGTCCCTAATAAGCATAGTACTACTCGGTGTCGCACCGCTGAACCCGACTAACTGGGGGTACCTACTCAACCAGATGATATTCACGTACAAGGGGTTGCTGATCCCCAACGGGTCGGTCATAATTTTCTTGGTGATCTCGATATTCGTAATAATCAAGCTAGGCGTAGTGCTCTTCGCGCAAGCCCTTGAGGAGGTGTTCAACCCGAGGCTGAGGGCTTATGAGTGATGAGCTGAAGTCCGGCGAGGGTTTGAAGCCTAAGCTAGCGCTCAGAAACCTGAGGATGGAGTACCTCGTGAGGGAGGGATCAATCAAGGCTGTGAGCGGCGTAACCCTCTTCATAGACGAGGGAAAGATAACGGCAATAGTTGGTGAGAGCGGCTCTGGAAAGACATCGCTCGTCGAGACGTTCCTCAAGATACTCCCGAAGAACGCTAGGATACGTGGTGGAGAGGCCCTGCTGAGGCTTTCGAATGGTGGGGAGGTGGACCTCGTAAAGGCCGACGAGAGGACTATGGGAAGGCTACGCGGTAAGGTGATAGGTTACATCCCGCAAGGAGCTCAGAATTCCCTGAACCCAGTCCTGACAGTAGAGCAGCACTTCGTGGAGACATTGAAGAACCACGGTCTCTGGGATCAGGAAAGCTCGGTGAGTGAAATACGCTCAATGCTCTCCCTAGTGAGGCTAGACCCTGACACAGTACTGAAGAAGTATCCGTTCGAGCTCAGCGGTGGGATGAAGCAGAGGGTAGTCATAGCACTAACCATGGTGCTCAAGCCGGAGCTAGTCATCCTAGACGAGCCTACATCCGCCCTAGACGTCTTCTCCCAGAGGGTCCTGCTGAACATCCTCAGCAATGTCTCGATGCAGTACAGGAACACCATGGTGTTGATAACCCACGACATCCCCGTGGTGGCGGAGCTAGCAGATAGGGTAGCGGTCCTCTACGCTGGGACTGTAGTCGAGGTCGGAGACACATACGAGATATTTAAGGAGCCTCTCCATCCGTACACATCGATGCTGATCTCAGCGATACCTTCCGTCGCAGATATCTACGTGAAGAGGATCCCGAAACCGGTCCCAGGCGAGCCCCCAAGCCTCCTTAACCCACCGCCGGGCTGTAAGTTCCATCCGAGGTGCCCATACGCAGTCGAGAAGTGTAGAACGTCGGAGCCCCCGCTCTACGAGCCTAAGAAGGGGCGGTTCGTGAAGTGCTGGCTCTACAGCGGAGGTGAGAAGCTGTGAGCCACGTAGCTTCCGTGAAGAACGTGAGCAAGGTTTACACCAGGGGTGTGTTTAGGAAGAGACTGATACAGGCGCTGATGTCGATCTCACTCGAGGTCCCCGACAAAGGCCTGATAAGCTTGGTAGGTGAGAGCGGCTCTGGAAAGACCACGCTAGGTAAGATCCTCGTGGGGCTCACCATGCCCACCAGTGGAGAGCTTTCTTGGAAGGGCACAACCGTGATTAAAGACGGGAAGATAACTCAGAGAGACATATACCTAGCCAATAGACATAAGTTCGTCTACGTTCACCAAGACCCGTACACAGCTCTTAACCCCTCTAAGAACGTCAAGAACATTCTCGAGCCGGTGATCAGGAGGTATAAGAAGCACTTAAGCGATGCTGACAGGTTCAGATATATCAAAGAGCTCCTCGAGGAGGTGGGCCTCGTACCAGCCGAGTACTTCGTGGATAAGTACCCGCACCACCTATCCGGTGGAATGAGGCAGAGGCTGTCCCTAGCCAGAGCACTCATCGTAGACCCGCACCTCATAGTCGCTGATGAGGTTGTCAGTATGGTGGATCCATCCATACGTGTCTCACTGATAAACCTCCTGAAGAAGATAGTTGAGAGTAGGGGGACCTCCATAGTGTTCATATCGCATGACCTGGGTGCCGCTGTCTACGCAGCTGGAGATAGCCCCATGTACGTGATGCTGAGGGGCCTAGTAGTAGAGTCCGGCCCAGCTAACGAGATAATCTACAGACCTGAACACCCCTATACCCGGGCACTAATATCCAACATACCGGTTCCCCTCGTTTTATCGGAGAGGAAGGTTAGGGGGCTTGATGGGGTGATAGAGTCAGAGTCCGCGAGAAGCCCGAACGTGAGTAGCCTGTGCCCCTTCTCGCAGATGTGCCCGCTACTCGACGCAGAGTGCTCATCGCTCACTCCCGGGAGCTACATGAAGGTTGGGCCCAACCACTACTCACTGTGCGTAAAGGCAGGTAAGCTACCTAGGTGGAGGCCCAGCTGGCTTCCCGCAGCATCAGGGTGAGGTAGCTGAGGATACACCCAATAATACTTATCGACATCCTCGCGCTGTCGTCTGCGCTCTGTGTTTTATCCGTTATAGCGCTAGCTATACTGCCACCGTCGGACGAGGCCTTCGTACCGGCCCTGATAGGACTGATAATATCGGCGTCGATGGTCGTAGCATCCGCGATCGGACTACGCAGAGCCCTAAAGCGCTGAAAACGCCTAAATTACGTAACTCCCCAATTAAAAACAGCTGAAGCTTAACCTTTTTCGGTGTATGCTGTGAGAAGGACTCTAGCCGTTGTCGCAGTCTCCATTATCGTGATAGCCTCAGCCCTCTACTACCTCCTCGGAGTCCTCCCATCCTTAGAACACGGAACTCCCACACCTACAACTGAGATCAGTACTGGCACAACCACTCCAACCTCAACTTCGCCTACGACCACACTACCAGCTACTACAGCACCAGTCACACCTGTCATCACCACGGTCACTACAGCCCCCCTAGTAGCACTGCCCTCTGTCTCCTACAAGAAGAGGCCGTTTGTTTGGGCGTGGATCTACAGCACGAGGTCTAGCGATGTCGCTCAGATACTGAGCCAGTTTGGTGGTGTGGTAATAGACTACGTCTCACCTGATTGGTACTACCTAGCTGACGACCTCACAGTAGGCTCCTACACCAGCAGGGGTGCTGGAGACAGCGAGTTCCTCGGACTAGCGAGAGTTCGGGGAGTGCTCGTAGCTCCCATGGTGGTCTCATCCGATGCCTCCAGGGTTAAGAGGTTGATTACGAACCCGAGCGCTGTGGACAATTTCGCTAATCAGCTGGTTGACCTAGCTAGGAGGTACGGGTATGCGGGATTCAACATAGATTTCGAGGTAAGCCTCCCGGAGTATAAGGCTGAGTTCGCTGGGTTCATCGATGCTACAGCTAAGAAGCTCCACGAGGCCGGCCTCATACTTACCGTAGCTATACCGGCTAAGAGGAGTGAGTACCCGAGCTCCTACCTGCAGACATACGACTACGAGCTACTGGGTAAGACGAGTGTTGACTACATAATGATCATGGCGTACGACTTCTACGAAACCCCCGGACCTAAGCCGGTGGCTCCCCTGTGGTGGGTGGAGGAGTGCGTGAAGTATGCGAGCAAGCTCATACCTAGGGAGAAGCTAGTCCTCGGCGTCCCAAACTACGGTAAGGTGTGGGACAGGTCCGGTAAGTTAATCAAGTGGCTACTGCTCCCGGACTACCAGTCTATGAGGTCTCAAGGAGCTAGCTTCACTCTAGATCTGACCACTAAGGAGCTCAGGGCCGAGGTCCCTGAGGGTGTAGCGTACTACGTAGATGGTGAGATGGCCTACTACAGGTCGAAGCTGGCCTTGGAGTACTCCCTAGCGGGGGTCGCTGTGTGGAGGCTGGACCTGGGGGATCCGGCCCTGTGGGAAACACTCAAGAACGTTAAGCCTGAGTGGGGCGGGCCGCCCGACTATCCGCTAGCTCAGTGGATCGAGGCGTATTCAGGTAACTATGCGAAGGCTAATAGGACGGGCGTTAGCTGGGTCGTTATCCATGTCACTGAGGGCTCGGCTCAGTCAGCAATAAACTGGTTCCTCGACCCTAGGGCCGGGGTGTCTGCCCATTACATAGTGTCTCTAGACGGTACGGTGTACCAGATGGTTAGGGAGAAGGACATCGCCTGGCATGCGGGGAACAAGCTCTACAACTCCCTTTCCGTGGGGATAGAGCATGAGGGCTTCGTCAAAGCCAAGATGTTTACGGAGGCTCAGTACAGGGCTTCAGCTAGGCTCCTAGCCTACCTCGCCTATAAGTATGGGATACCCCTGACTAGACCCTCCGGAATAGCGCCGGCAGATGCCTCCGGCGGCGGTGTGGTAGGGCACGATCAGGTCCCGGACCCGAAGAACCCGAGCCTCGGTGGTGGGGCGTCGCACCATACCGACCCGGGACCGAACTGGGACTGGCCCACGTATATGGAGCTAGCCAACAAATACTATGAGGCGTTTCTCGGCAGGTACTACGAGAAGGCTTTCACAGCTGTCTGGTGGGGGGTTTACTCAGACAGGTGGAGCTCGAACAGGGAGACCTGGCTCAAGCAGGTAGATGAGGCTCTATCAAAGCTAGCGGTTGCCGGGGTAGATGCGGTCTTCTTCCTAGCTAAAGATCCTTGGGGATACACGTACTACAACAGCTCCTACGCACCGATGAGCCCGAAGTACTCCTGGGACGTCCTCAAGGACGTGGTAGATATCGCTAAGCGGCATGGGATAGAGGTTTACGTCTACATCAACGCATTATCGGAGGGTGAGACAGAGCCAGGCTTCTTCGTTAAGGGAAGGCCGGACCTAGCCCTATACGATAGCAATGGGAAGATGCTCGGCTGGGTAGACCCGTATTGCGATGAGTATGTCCAGAGGTTGCTGAACATAGTCCAGGAGATCCTGACTAAGTACCCGGATGTGAGGGGCATACAGCTAGATAGGATCAGAGCCCCCCAAAGCGATGTCCACGGAAAGTGCTCCTCGGAGAGGTTCAAGGAGATGTACGGTAAGGACCCTGAGCAGGACAGGGCACTGTACCAGAAGTTCCTAGTCGACGGCATAACGGAGGTAGTCAGAAAGGTAGCGGATCTAGCGAGGAGGTTGAGGCCAGGTATTGAGGTGTCGGCCGCGGTGTTCCCGAGCCCGCAGGCTGTCTCAACTGTCCTACAGGACTGGCCTCGCTGGGTAAACGAGGATATAGTGGACTACGTAGCCACTATGTCATATACCACCGACTTCACAGTATTTAAGAGCTACGTGAGCTCGCAACTAAGCGCTATCAGCAAACCCGACAAGCTGCTAGTCGGTATAGGTGCTTGGAGGCTCCTAAACGTACAGCTGGCATCGCAGCTAGGATACGTAGTGGAGGAGCTGAAGCTGAGGGGGGCAGTGCTGTTCAATCTAGACGGCTTAATAGATAGTAACCTCATAAATACTGTGATCGGGATGAGGATGTCCTACTACCCTAGCTATCCAGGTAGCGATCGCTGATCTCCCCCACCTATGCAGTAAGGTTCCGGCTGTAAGCAAACACAGGCACGCTTTTCTTTTCTCTTGGGTGCGGTGCGGAGAATCTATCCCCTATTTATAGATCCTTATGAGGGCTGCTTCAAGCAGGTCCTCCAGTAAGGTCACGGCAGTGTCTAGCTCTGCTAGGAGCGGTAGGAGCGGTGGGGCTGAGATAGCCATCACCTCCTTCAGCTCTTTCCTTAGCCCCGTAGTTCTTTCTAGGAGTCTGAAGGCCTCGTCAGCGAGGCATCTGCGGAGGTAGCATTCGAAGATCTCACCGCTCAGGTCCCTGACGCTAGTGAACAGCTCAGCGAAGTCCTTGGAGAGAGGTAGGAGCTCCTCTATTCTATGTGCTGACCTGTCGACACAGTCTGAGAGGTCCTCGAAGACTTTAGCAGCCAATACGTTCAAGAGGCTCTCTACTAGGGTCTCACTGTCCAATCCCTTCTTCAATGTCTCGACTACGACCTTCCTAATCGTTAGCCTAATAACTAAGTGGACAGATACGTCCAGCTCCCGCTCGATTTCGTGGATCCTGCTCCAAAGTTCCGGTGATGGTCTCTCGAGACCCTCAGTGAACAGCTTGAAAACGTCCTGAACTTTCCGGGCCATGTCCTCGAGGACCTCCTCCGGGCCAGCACGGATATCTTTAAAGTGAACTACCACATGCCCCTCCCCCAGCTCCACACTAGCTAACTCAGTAGGCAGGGACAGGCTCTCCCGAGGTGGAATACCTCCGAGAACCACACCACGCAGGCTTGCTGAGTAGAGAGCTAGGAGGAGCTTAGTCAGGGCCCTAGCGTTAGTAGCAGAAACAGCTAGGCGAGCTAGAATCTCCGGTCCGGCCTCCTTCCCCTCAGGACCCCTGAGCGGGGCCATAGTAAGTGACCCGTCCTCACCTAACACCATGTAGATAGAATCGCCCGGCTTAATCCCGAGCAGCTCAACCCACCTCTTTGGTATGACTACCGCATAAGACCTCTTACCAACCTTCACCAACCTCCTGACAGCCGACTTCAACTAGGCTACCCAGACTAGTTACCACTAAATAGTAAAGAAAGCTTCGTTAAGGTCCTCAGTGGCCGGTCTCTTCCCACCCCGAAGGGCTAGGCCTTCAACCATAACCAGCGACTAGTTCTCGATGATACCTATCTGAAGCTGACCCCCTCCCCGTCATGAATGGCGAGGCTTTCAGTAAAATAATAGCTTCCACCTGGAGTGTAACGTTTTGGAGGTTACCGTGGGTAGCTCCACGTACGTGTGTCCCCTCGACTGGAGGTATGGCTCGGATGAGATGAGGAGGTTATTCATCTTAGAGGAGATCGTGAGGAGGTACCTTCAGGTAGAGAAAGCAATAATGGTTGGTCTAGGGGCGGCTGGCCTAGCCCCAAAGAGCTGCCCAGACACCCTAGAGAGGTGCTTCGAGGAGGTGAGAGCTGCGGACGTGTACTCTATGGAGGCTGCGACAGGCCACGACATCGCCTCCCTAACCTTCATACTCGGAGAGAAGTGCGGTGAGTGCGGTAAGTACGTCCATTTAGGGGCTACCAGCTACGACGTTATAGATACTGCTTGGGCTCTGATATTTAGGGACGCCCTAGCAATCGTTAAGAGGAAGCTGAAGACCGTCGTAGATAGGTTGTCCCAGCTTGCGCTGGAGCATAGGGACACAATAATGGTGGGCCGTACGCACGGGCAGCACGCACTACCGATTACCGCGGGGTTTAAGTTCGCTAACTACGTCTACGAGCTATCCAGAAGCTTCGAGAGGATCTGCGAGCTGGAGAAGAGGGTCGTTAGGGCGAAGCTTTCGGGTGCTGTTGGCACTATGGCTGGGTGGTTAGGTAGGGGCCTCATAGTTGAGGAAGCGGCCTCCAGGTATCTGGGGCTTGAGCCACACGCTATTACGACTCAGGTGGCACCTAGGGACGGCTTCGCCGAGCTCGTGCTTGCGCTTGCTGTGCTAGCTTCTCAGTTGGATCGCTTCGCACTGGAGATCAGGGAGTTGTCGAGGAGTGAGATAGGTGAGATGTTCGAGTCCGAGCCGAGGGTGGGGAGTAGCGCTATGCCCCACAAGCGGAACCCTGTTACAGCTGAGAGGATATCGGGGCTGGCTAAGCTGGCGAGGTCGTTCGCCGTAGCGGCGCTGGAGAACATCCCCTTAATGCATGAGAGGGACCTAACAAACAGTAGCAGTGAGAGGATCCTCATACCGCACATCTTCCTGGTAGTTGACCAAATGCTCGAAGACATGAGTAAGCTACTTAAGGTAGTGTACATCGATAAGGAGGCTATGAGGAGGAACCTCGGGCTGACTGGAGGGGCTATCATGGCTGAGTCAGTAGTGGTCAGGCTAGTTCTGAAAGGAATGCCCCGCCACGAGGCCCACAAGGCACTGATTGAGCTGACTAGGTCTGTGAAGCCCGGCACAAACCTAGAGGAGGCTGTCCTAAGGCACGAGCTGCTATCGAGGTATCTGAGCCCAGAAGAGGTGAAGGAAGCTGTTGACCCCACCAAATACCTCGGCAACTACTCAGAGCTAGTGGAGAGAGCCATCGGGTACTGGCGAAAGGTCTCTGAGTGCTGAACTGCCTCCTAGCCTACAATTGAGAGCCTCACCATTCACGGCTGGGAGATCCTCCGCGAGATAGAGCATGAAATCAGCAGTAGGGGGATCCAAACAAGAAGGGATATAGCTACATCTACGTCCGGCCGCGGGTATGGCGCGGTGAGGTAGTATATGGTGCCAACTATGTAGTACGCAGTAGCCGATATGTAGAGATTCGCCCAGAAATCCTTCAACACCCTCTCCAGAGCCAACCTGATGGCTAGGGCAGTAATCACCGGGATAACTAAAGCCAGTAAAACGAAGAGAGACTCAGCTAGCTCTAAGGTAGCCCTCAAAGGCCAGCCCCACCACGAGAACAGGGCTAGGTATAGCCCGAGACCATCTAAGGGTCCCCACCCCACAAACAACGAGAGTAGTAGGAAGAGAGCTAGAGAGATGCCCCAAGTAACCAACAGCTCTTTAATGGGTTTGATGCTCACCGGCATATACCAGCTTTTCTATAGCTGAGGAACTTATAACGCTACCGAAACGATCCAGTCGGCAACCTTTCTTTGAGAGAGGTCGGCTGTAAGCAGTTAGCGAGGTATATCCTCTCCTCGCAGCTTTCTCTGTACGGCCTTATCCAGCCGTAGTTTCTCTCGAACACTATGTCGGGCCTCAACTTCTTCAGTATAAAACGGCAGACCGGTTCTGAGACCTCGCGGCACGTGTACCTTGTGTCCAGTCCGAGCCTTAGGGATAGGGATAGTATTGGGCATGGGTTAGTGCACCGCGTTACCAGCTCGCAGCGATCGAGCTTAACTACCTCGACATAGTCTCTCTCAATCCTCAAGAAGTCTATATAGAACAACTCTAGCACGTCCTCGATCTTAGCTACCTTAACATCGCGCCTAGCTAGCAGCCACAGCATGGCGTATGTATAGAAGACTAGCTTAGCTATGGACAGCACGAACTTATCTACTAACCTAGGACTTGACCTGAACCGGTGCTCCAACCACGGTACCGGAACGTTAGGTACGGCAATACCTAAAAACGCCGCGAATCCCATGGGTATCGACCCCACATAAGGACTGTGAGCCGCCCTCAACTAAGTAGGAGCTTGGGTGCTCTCCTCCTAGCTAGGAAAGAAATCACTAGCCTACCAGCAGTTGAGGAGTAGAAGACGGCGTTCATAGCACCTAAGCTGATAGCTGCTACCTGTGCCCCAACTCTTGAAGCGGCTGAGGCAACTACGTTGGAGGTGGCGTTAATTGTTGCCACGAAGTACACCCTGGAAGCTCTTTTAGGTAGGTAGAGAGTGTATATGTTGTTAGCTAGGTTATAGCCCGCCCAAACAAACCCTGAGTATATCTCTATGGCTATCTGACCTGCGAAGGTGTATAGTAAAGTAAATACTGCCGGTATAGGTGAGGTGAGGGCTATACTGACGTACAGAGTTCTCTTCAATCCAAGCTTCCTCGACACCTTCTCCCAGAACCTGAACCCTACCGACTGACTGAGGTTTGCTGCTATAGACTTAAGTGTCACCCAGGTCTCGCTACCCTTTATTACCGTTAGCAGATAGTAGTTCCACAGCGCTCCCGGCAGGTTCACAACGAGGGTGAACAGCGTTACGGTCACTATGTACGAGTTGCAGTCCCGGTCCTTAACGGAATCAGCGAACCCCCTCAACACGTCGCTAGCAGAACCCTTAGGAGGGGGGTTTAAGTCCTTAAGAAGGTTGAGGAACACTGACGACGCTATAGCTGACGATGTCGAGAGAGCGTAAGCCACTAAGTAGCCCTCGTCCTGGGGTAGGGAGCCGAATATCGTCGTAGTTATGATTAATCCCATACTATTCGAAACTAAACCCAGCGAATTTAGGGAGCTGTAGAACTTCAGCGCCCTCTCCCTACTGACTATGTCTGCCCCCACATCGCTCGACGCTATCCCGGCAAGAGAGCCCGAGAACTGGGCTACCGCTACCGACGTTAGGAAGAAGCCTGCTCTATACTCTCTTGGCAGTAGGTGAGCGAAACCTGCGAGAGCCCATAGGCACCTGTATAAGGTTCCGAAGAGCTTCCAGAACGCGATCCTCCTCGACCTGTACACAGATACGAGCACGGAGCCCGCTATGAACCCGGCCCCAGCCATCCCCAGCTGTAGCAGGACCATCGTACCGAGGAGCTGGAGGTCGAAGCCCAGTAGCTTGATAGCGTATGGCTGTGCCATAGTCACAGATATGCTAGCGGAGAAGTTCAGCGTCGAGACCTCAGCCCTCCAAATCCTGAGCAACCTAGATACTTCCCTGTCAGACAACCAAACTAACACCGAGGGGCTAGAGCTCTACGTCGATGTTAGGCTCCTTCGACTTCAGCTCCAGGAGTAGGTCGCTGAAGACCTTCTCAACCTTGCCGACGTTCATCACGTCCAAGGTGACGTCGAACACGTATGAGGTCTCTGTAACCGACCTAAGGGCTACAGAAGGTTCTGCTACTAGGTCTTCCCTAACCCTCTGCAGAGAGGATACTACGAGCTCGCGCGCTTTAGCCGTATCATAGGTCTTCGGCACCCGCACCAAGACATGGAAAGATAGGCCGTAAGTGCTTGTCCTATTCACTACAGTCGTGTGGGCGATGCGGGAGTACGGTATGAATGCCCTCTCCCTCCTCAAGGTCTCTAGAATCACCCCCAGCGATGTCAGTCTCGCGACTTTCCCTTGCACCCCGTCTATCTCCACCCAGTCACCCTCCTTGAACGTCCTGAGATTCCTTACGTAAAGCTCGGAGCCTAGGTTCCTGAGGACATCTGAGAACATAACTATTATACCGACCCCCACAGTCAGCAGCAACGCTACGAAAACCTGGGGCTCTACAGCAACGAAGCTTATTGCCATAAGTATGGCTATGGCGTATATTATGCCCTTAAGGAACATGATGAACCTCTCGACGAACTCGTGCTCCTCGGTCTTTATAAAGAGAGATACCGCCTTATCTAGGTACTTAACCACTAGGTAAGCGACCAAGATCACTATAGCTGCTTGAAGCACTCGGAATATGTAGGCACCGACCCAGCTCGCCAACATCTCGTACCAGGACACCACGACCCAGCCACCTATCCAGGGGGTCTTCTCGACTCCAGGGCTGAATACACTCTCTCAGCAAGTATAAAAAGCTTATTCAACCTCTCCACCGCACTGAAGACATCGTCCTCAGTAGGAGCTGCCACGACTATGAGGTCCCCCTCAGAGAGCTTGTACTCCCCTGAGCTGACGTTGTAGCCATCCCTATCGAAGACGGCTACGAAGGCCCTGCCCCCAGCCCCGTTAACGAGCTCCTGTAGTGAGATCCCTAGCCTAGCCCTCTTGAAGACCCTGTAAACCCTCACATGCATGTTTATGAACGTGTGGACCGGTATAGTGACCCACGTATCGAACCCTACGATAGAGCCTAGAGCCTCCTCGACAAGGAGGGTTACAGGTATGAGGACGTTGAAACCGCATTCACGGTAGCCGCGGAATCCGTCACTATCTGAGCTGATCGCCACCAGCAGGGGAACACCTCTCTTCTTCAGTTCCTTACCTACCTCGCAGGACCTCTCCGCAGACCCCAACCAGACAACCGCCACGTCTACGCGCCCGTAGTCCACAGAGCTTAGACCATCTAATCCCTCGAGGACTTCGCTAACACCGGAAGCCCTAGCCTCCTCAGCCACCTCCTTACTGAGGGCTACCACGGAGATCGATGCGTTGGGATCGTACTTTTTGATTGCCTTCAAAGCGTTTTCAGCGAACCTATCCGCAACAACTAAGTACCTCATAGCTACCACTGCTAATATCTAGCCGAAGTTAAAATTAGTGGCTTGAAGCAAGCACAAATTAGTGCGTCCGCAAGATACCTTACGGTGTACCGCGCTGTGGGGAAATTCGGCTTAGAGGGGTTTAAGGTTCTAGTGACAGCGTCGACCCGAGGTATCGGTAGGGGGATAGCTGAGGTCCTGCTAGAGGAGGGGGCTGAGGTATACATTTGTGGGAGGACTAGGGAGTCTGTGGAGAAAGCCGTAGCTGAGCTGAGTTCTTTAGGTAAGGTTCGTGGGTCCCCAGCCGATATAGCTAATAAAGACGAGGCGGAGTCCCTCGTTGAGAGGGCCTACGAAGCCCTAGGAGGTTTAGACGGGCTCGTCTATGTGACCGGACCACCGAAGCCGGGCACATTCACCGAGCTCGACCTTAGCGACTGGGAATATGGGATCAGGCTCCTAATATTGAGTGCTATCTGGATCAGTCGAAAGGCAATACCGCTCATAGAGAAGTCCGGTAGAGGCTCGATCGTATATCTAACGAGTGCCGTAGTCAAAGAGCCAGCACCGAACCTAGTCCTCTCGAACGTTCTGAGAGCGTCCATACACGGACTCGTCAAGACCCTTTCAAGGGAGTTAGGTCCTAAGGGGATACGCGTGAACGGTGTTGCCCCAGGTAAGATACTGACGGAGAGGGCCATGCAGGTAGCTAGGGATGCAGCGGCTAGAAGCGGTAGGAGCCTAGAGGAGGTCATGAAGAGCACGTCCTCCGAGATACCGCTAGGGCGCTACGGGCTACCTAGGGAAGTGGGGTACGTGGTAGCGTTCCTGCTCAGTCCGCTAGCATCTTACATCAGCGGCACCGTAATACCGGTGGATGGAGGGCTTCTTCGATCCATCTAACTGAGAGGCCGCCGCCTTGTCCAAGCTCGAGCGTCTGTACAGAACCTCTGAATCCTCTAAGCTCTCGAACTTAGTGCTCCTAGCGGACGGGCTCCTCTCGATATCAGCTGAGTACGGATGTGAGGCGTCCGGCGAGCTCCGGGATTCCGAGGTGCTCGTATACTACCGCAACTGCTCCGTAGGGGAAGACCTCTTCGAGCTGGAGGAGCTAGAAGAGAAAGGCCTTGAAATACACCTAATCGACGGCTTCGGCGGGAAGGATGCAGGGTCCCTACTAGAGGAGGCAAGGGAGCCCGCAGTAAGGGTTCTCAACGAGTTGAGGCAGTACGCCCCACTAACCTATACGACAGGTACCGAGTACGCTCTCCTGGTTCTAAGGACCGGCGAGGTGTACATAGCTGAGGGTGGGTTCGGCAAGGTGGTCCTGCCCTACATCAAGGAGGTGATCCTAGAGGCCCACACACATCCAGGGACCTGCCTACCGTCAGCTAGGGACTGCTCAGAAATAGCCGCTAGGTTCATGGACGGTCTGTACGCAGGCGGCATAATCAGCATGGGGTGCACACTGCTGGTCTACAGAGTAGGTCCTTTAATGGAAGAGGACGTTGAGACGTTAATGAGGTTGCACCAAGTCCTAGGGGAGGACCCTACCTTCAGCCAGGTGAAGCTAGGTAGTATAAGGGTTGAGATCTTAATCCCCTGACCTCTCACCCGTCTAGATGGCATACCCTCGGCTTGAGCTGTGGAGTTCCTCAGCTAAACCCCTGCCCTCATCACAGCCTCAGCGATCGAGGACCTCATCAGCCACCTCTAGCTTGCTACCGCCGCTTATATCGATCCCCCGCTACTGTCTTCTAGTTAAAGTTAAAGACATTATTAGGCTTCGGTATTAGTTAGCTTCGGGGCTGTGTTGGAGCACTGTAGTGAGCTGGACTCCCTACTTGAGGTAGATAGAGCTCTCACACCTCTAGGCATCTTCGTCGCCTATACCGTCGTGTGGGTAGATCATCCGCAACCCTACAGTTTTGATGGGGAAGTGGAGGAACTCGTAAAGAGTTTAAGGTCTCGGTACACACTCGAGTCGCTGAAATCTGACCCTACCTTCAGGGCCTACAGGGACTTTTATTGGAGTATAGGTATCGACCCAACTAAGGTTAGGCCTTCTAGTGAGGCCCTAGTTAGGAGGTGTTTGAGGGGTTCCTTCCCCAGAATCAACACCGTTGTCGACGCCGGGAACATAGCGTCTGCGTACACTGGGATCCCAATAGGCCTGTATGATATGAAGAGAACTACCCCACCTTACCGCCTCACCCTGAGCTCCGGAGGAGAGACATTCAACCCTATAGGGGGTAAGAGTGAGGTACTGCCGAAGGGTATCCCAGTTCTAGTCGACAGCGCAGGTACCGTCATGCACCTCTACCCCCACAGAGACAGCGTTGAGACAGCCATTAGGGAGGATACTTCCCACGTCTTCGTTCTAGGTGCGGGGGTTCCCGGCGTCGAGAAGATGAGGGTCGCAGAGTCCGTGAAGAAGGTGGTAGAGCTCCTATCGGCCGCTGGGTGGAGCTACTGTGGGAGAGTGGTTATGAAGGAACCTACGTCCCGCGGTTAAGAGCTGGCGTACGTCTCCCTACATAGGAACGCCACAGCCAGTATTCCGAGGGCTGTTAAGGTTGTGCTAACCTCTAGTGCGGTGAAGTACCCGAGTTGCGGTAGGACGCTGTTGAGGACGGCGGTCCCTAGGAACGAGACGGTGTTCATGAAGGCCACTGAGGTAGCAGATACCGAAGGGTCGTAAGCCTCCCTAATCATAACAGGGGCAACTATGTGCTGTCCCAGAGACATCCCCAGAGACATTATGGAGAGCGCCATTAGAGGCAAGCTCTTAGAAGCTGTTGCCACCATGAGGAGCGCCCAGGAAGCCGTCATCGCGGCTGCCGTCGCAAGAAGGAAAGGCTTTCTTCTCTTTAACACGTTATCGCTGAGGTAGCCTGAAACTAGCGAGGCCGGTATGAAAACTATGGCGTACAGCATAAGGTAGAAGCTGACCTCAGCCTTACTGAGGCCGAAAGCCCTCGAAAGGAGTATCTGCCCCCAAGAAGACTGGAACGATAGCCCGACACCGTACGTAGTTAGAACCCCCACGCTAACACCCCAGCTATGCTTGTCGCCAACGACCCTCGCTAAGCCAGCTCTGGTAGCCGATAAGTACTCGCGCAGGGTTCTCCTGCCTACAGCATCGGCGGACACAGCAAAGACGGAGGCAGAAAGTACTGCGGCTACTAGAGCTAAAGCCATGAGGGTCCCGCTCAAGCCGATGGTGTCTAGAGATACCCTCAGTGGGTATGTAGCCATTATCACACTGAGGTTACCGACTACGAGGGCTAGAGACGACCACCTAGCCTGCTCCCCCTGTCTGCGGTAGAGTGATAGCGCCCTCTGATAGGAGAGGAACGCGACGCTAGCCGAGAACCCTATAACGGCCCGACCCGCAATCATCGTGATTGGCTCTACTGATGCCATCATGAGGGCCCCCACTGCGTTCAATAGGAGGAGAAGCGAACAGACCTTCCTGATCCCATAGTAGTCGATCAAGGAACCGACCAAGAACTGCGACAAGGAGTACGTATAGAAGTAAGCTGACGATAGGGTAGCCAAGTAGAAGGACGGGTCAAAGCCGTAGAGTCTGGACAGTGACACTATCTCAGGCTCCATAACGCCGGTCATGGTCCTATGGAAGTAGACCAAACTGTAAGCACCTAATAAGACCAGTAAGACAGCTAGATGCCCTCTACGACCGCCCTCAGCTACTACCTCAACACCCCTTCCCCGCACCATGTAGCTACACCTTAGGCTCTGCATGCTCTGCTCTTGGCTATAGCTATTTAATGCTTAAGGTAATTATTTACTTGACCTTCAAGAAGATCGTTGAGGCGTATAGAGCTAGGGGCTTCATAGCTGTCGACGTTAACGTGAACCATGTGGCGGCACTAGTCGATGATAAAGCATATCTCTTTGAGACCTGCTTCAGGGATATTGTTCTAGGACACTACTGCCGGAGGAAGGGCTGTTTCATAGTTGTTGACTAGGAGTTAGGTTTATAAGCTTTGATTCTGTCTGTTGTTGTTGGTGTGGATGAGGGGCTATGCCCCGATAAACCGGTGTGGCAGCTCCAGAGGGGTGCGTGCCGTCCACCCCGATGCCCGATGAACCCGCCCTGGAGGTAGCAGTGCTACCTATGAGGGAGCGGGCGAGGAGAAAGTCCCTAGATGCAACGAATAAACATGAACTAATAAGGATGAGCATCTAGGGACAAACGGACTAGGTATATTTTACCTTACTAGATGTATCTATGTAGGTGAAGCTCCTGTCTGAAGGGAGGAGGCTTAGGATGGATATCCCAAAGAGTGAGGAGGATGTCGAGAAGCTTGCGGAAGAGATTCAAGGTGGTCAAGAGGAGATCCACGAACACGAGCATGAGGAGCATGAAGTAGAGGCTGACACCGTTTCACTTATGGCCAGTGCCGTCCACATGCTGTCCCACCTAGATAGTCACCTAGCTGAAATAGGTTCTGGCGTAAAGAGCTTGGAGCTTAGGCTGCAGAACATCGAGAAGATCCTTGGGGCTATAGCTAGACTACTGCTACTACCAGAGATCAAGAATCCGGAACTAAGGGATAAGCTCGTTAAAGAGATAGTCGAGGGCCTCGAAACATAGAACAACCAACTAAGACCATCACTCAACAGCTAAGAGCCCCCGTAATTTAAGGGCGGAATCAGTCATAGTATTTATACAGGTTATCCTAGAGTAGCCAGAGGTGTGGGACTTTCAGTTATGAACGACCAAAAAATCTACCTAAACCGGTAGAGCCATTAGGAGAGATACTAGCGTTGGGGCTGCCACTAAGGTCATGAACATGACCCCTAGGGACACGCCGAGCCTCCATAAAGCCCCCGATACTAAGCTGATTACAAGGGTCCCGAAAATCCCGGCGATCTTAGCGTCGTAGTAGGAGAGCATCAGAACGATCGCTATGAAGAGCCCGTAGAGGGCCTCTGCCGGCACCCTCCTAAAGACTGCTAGGGTTATTGCCCTAGAGTACTTCACGAGCAGCGGGTAGGCCACTAAGAAGGCTATTGCCGAGGAAAGCAGCACCATAGCGGTTATGGTTAGGTAATCGTAGTGCGTTACGATGAAGTCCCTAGCTGTCATACCTAGGTGCTCGTACTTATTGAAGAACGGTGCTGCCGGGCCAGCAGCCATAGGCCCCGTTGGAACTCCTATCACGAGAAGCGGTATCAGTGTGCCCCCTATGTATGTTGCGTTCTTAATTGCGTCCCTGACGGTATATGCTAGCACAGCCCCCCTGACCTTATCCCTCTTGCTCTCCCTGAGGAGGTCACCGATCAGAGTGGTTAATCCCACCGGGGACATCACCGTAGCTAGGACCGAGGTAACAGCTGACCAGATAGTGCTGTGGGCGAGCTCCTCCTTCGTGAGTATCTTGAGTGGGTTGAGGCTTATCTTCCCGACCTTAAGGAGCCTCACCTCCTTCGGTCCCCTCCTAGCGTAGGAATTCCTCAGCTCTTTGTGGAGTATTGACAGGAGCTCGAATATCATGGGACCTATAGTAATACCGAGGAAGAAGCTTATGGATACAGACTTTCCGTATACAGCTCTCAGACCCTGGAAGACGAGGGCTACAGCCGGGATCGAGATCAAGGCAACGAACTTGCTTCGAGACGTGACCGCGAGAACAACCGTACCTACAAGCACTAGCCAGAACCACCTAGCTACCTTAACACCGAGAACAACGTCGGTAGCCCTAAGCCAGTCCCCTGCTGGCATGAGGTAGTAGGAAAACGCCAGTGAAACAACTACAGCCACGAACTGACCGACCACGCTTGAGGCTATCCCCTTCCTCAGGACTGTGTCGGCAAGCCCTTGCTCCTTAGCAAGTAGGGCGTCCGGGACCTGCGGTACGGCCATGACGCCTCCGGGGATCCCAGCAAGTGCTACTGGTATGCTGTCAGCCATCTTGAAGGCGGCTATGCTCGCTATGAACCATACCAACACTAGCATGGGGTCCATCCCAGCTAGGAGTAGCGTTAGAGCTATCGGGGCCATGGTGGCTGTCTCATCAGTCCCTGGGAGTATACCTATGAATATGTAGAGTAGTGTCGAGAGTACTGAGAGAGCCACTACCAACAGTAGGCTCACAGGATCCAACTCCTACACCTCGGACACTACTCTCTTGACCTTAATTATGAAGGTTGAGATGACGAACCCTATCGTAGCCCCTATAGCACCTAGAGTTATGGAGAGTCCGGATGTTTGAACACCTATTAAGCTGGCCACCTGAGGAGCTAAGAAGAACACCATTGCTGCTACCGACGATATCAGTGTGGCAACGCCGAGCTCCTTAAGGGACACGTACTCTCCATAAAGCTCGTAGTATTCCTCATTTCCCATGATGATTACCCACACCTTAGCTGGCTGGAGCTTATAAAGCTTTCGTCTCGCTATATTAAGGCCTTGATATAGCGAGCCTAAGCAATCACCCACACTAACTACTTCATACAGTTGCTACCACCCATATGATTCATAGGGCGAAAGCAGCGCTTCGTGTTGTGCTTGCCATACGACACGGAAATATTAGGCCCTAGCTGAAGAGAAATCAGGTGGTAATGTGGATCTCAGAGCTTCCCTACTCTTGCTCGTCTTGATAGCTCTAGCCGTTACCTGGCCTCTAGTGACAGTGGCTAGCCCCGAGATTAGGGAGTACATCGTGGACCTTAAGGCAGGTACTCAAACTATCAACGAACTTTCTGAGTTTGGGTGCAGTGTCCTCAGGGTCTTCAAGTACTTCGGTCTGGCTCTCGCTGCGTGCCCTAAGTCGATTGAGGGCTACAGCCTTAGCTACATAATGCCGAACCTTGAGGTGACGCCTGCTACTACAGGGCTGAGGGTCTACGGCAGCTTAGACAGCTACGGCAGCTACGAAGGAAGCTATACGACTGCGTGGTCTTGGGCTGTAAGTAGGGTTGGGGCTGACATCGTCTGGACCTACACTAAGCTGACTGGTAGCGGTCTAGTTGTTGCCGTCCTCGATACCGGGATAGACCCCGACCATCCCCTACTAGCTGGGAAACTTGTGACAACCAACCCGGGAGACCCCACCTATCCGGGTGGGTGGATAGAGTTCGATAGGCAGGGGAGGCCTGTATGCACGAGACCTCGGGACACTTATGGACATGGAACTTGGGTAAGCAGCATACTGGTGGGCGGTGATGGCTCGACCTACGTCTTCGGTGTAGTACCTGGTGCCCAGCTTAGAGTAGCGAACGTGCTCCCAGGGGGTTCCGGGACCTTCGCCCAGGTGCTGGCTGGACTAGAGTGGGTTCTAGAGCCCTACGACTGCCGCGGGAGGCCCGTCGACGCGCCGAGACCTGTAGTCGTCTCAATGAGCCTCGGAGCCCTAGGGAACTACAGTAACGTCCTCCTACCAGCCATCAGGAAGCTCATAGAGGCTGGGATAACTCCTGTAGCAGCTATCGGAAACGGAGGCCCGTACACGAGCTCCAACCCCGGCAACATATGGGGAGTCATAGGAGTTGGAGCAACGGACTTCGAGGATGAGGTCACGTACTTCAGTAGCTACGAGCTCGTTGAATGGCCCTCACCACCGGAGAGCTGGCCCTTCAAAGGGTACTACCCGAGAACCTACCGCAAGCCCGACGTCGTAGCACCCGGCACCGACATCGTCGGGGCATACCCAGGCGCTCTACTGGCAATCGGTAGCGGTACTAGCGCCGCAACCCCCTTAGCAGCTGGGGTAGCAGCGCTAGTGGCCGGCGAGCTGAGGAAGCAGGGTCTATCGGGAGCGAAGCTCGTGGAGGCTGTCTATGACACACTGACGTCGACAGCCACCCAGATAGACCACCCCGGTGCCGGCTACGGGAGGTTGAGGGCCTACCTCGCTGTGTCTAGGGCGCTGAATAAGTCGGTCAGGCCGGCCTCAGTCAACGTGTTTCCGGGGAGGGTGGAACCCGGTAAGGCCGTCAAGGTGGTCCTAGACGTAATCCCCGGTACCTATGTGAACATATACATCTCCGGCGTTAGAGTGTACTCTGGGGCCTACCAAAGCGGAGGGGTAGTAGTCACTGTACCGCTCACACACATCGGTGGAAACATCGTTGTGGCTGTAGCCGGTGAGGGTACCTTCTACGGAGAGACTCTGGTGTCTGCCAGCCCCAGCCTAGTAGTCGGCAACAACATGACATCAGGGAACCTATACGACCTGCTACTCACAGGACTCGGGATAGGGGACACCATCGCCGTGTACCTAGCGGGTAACATCCTGACCCTAGATAGCGCCAACCTGAGAGGATCTCTCCACACTAAGTTCATGGCTCCATACACGAACACCTCCAGAACCTTGCAGATCCTTGTAAGGGACTTCACGACTCCGGAGGTGTCGCTATCGGCCGCAGTGGTTGTAGGTCCTCCAGTGGCCAGACCTGAGGTTGTGGTCCCTACAGAGCTAGCCATCCACGTTAACGCGAGGAACTACTACACCGTCGGCAAGCCAGACACGTTGCAGGTCTTAAGCCCTCAGGAACTAGTCAACCTGACCGTAAGGCAGGTCTACCCCGAGTCTGCTGTTGTAGCGGTTTTGAACACTACGCTAGTGAAGAACCTCGCAGTCGTGGCAATCAACGTCACTAGGTACCCGAACTACGGCGTGGTGTTCTTGGAGATCTCGGCCTGTAGCCCCAGCACGTGCTCAACTACGTTGAGCTCACTCAATGTAGTGCTAGAGGAACCGACGAAGCCTCTATCAGATGCCCTGAAGTCCCTGGCGGCTAGGCTAGACGAGGTTCGGGAGTCCCTCAAGGTGGAGCAGGGGGAGGTAGCACGCCTCAGCGAGGTCTTGAGGTCGTTAAGTAACCTGACCAGCACCTACTCTAAAGACATCGAGTCTCTGAGGAGCTCGTATACGAAGCTCGAAGCCCTAATCTCGAATACTACCGGTAGGATAGCACTTCTAGAGCAGAGGGTGCGGGAACTAGACACTATAAAGGTTGAGGTAGCCGGGGTAGGGGTATCCTTGGAGGAGCTCAGGGGGTCATGCGGAGAGCTCTCCACTAGCATATCCCAATACAGGACTGTGACTACGGTACTACTGGTGATATCGGGCATTTCGCTAGTAGTGGCGCTAATAGCTCTATATAGAACCTCTAGAAGACCCTAACCCTAAGCGGTTTTTGGTACTGCGTAGCTGAGGGTCTCCCTCGTCCCCACAACTATAGCCAGCTCCTCAGCCGGCTTCTCCAAGCTTAGAACACCCCTCACCCTCATTTCCCCACCTCTATAAAGAGGGTACGAGTAGAGGGACTCGTAAGTAACGACCTTCGAGACCTTCATGAAGCCTGGATCCACCGGAAGCTTCCTAATAGCCCCGAGTACCCTGAGGTCTACTACCCTATCCACCGTTGCGATCCCCGGGTAGTAGAGGCTCTCACAGCCACCTGGGCGTATTACCACCTCTGCCTCCGCCACACCTACCGGGACGAACACTACCTCCCCGTACCTGCCCGACCTGTCGGAGGAGAACATTATGTTTACCTCACGCTTTCTAGACTTCATGTAGAGCCTTTTGTAAGGTGCTGAGATCCTCTGAACAACCTCAGCTGGGAGGCCGTAAGTATCGGCCATATTAGCGAACCTACCTAGCTCTATGCTCTCAGGCACTCTTTCGAATGCTGAGGAAGCTGTCTCAGCTACCTCTACAGCCTCTCTGCAGCCATACACGACGAGGTCTACATCGGAT
>Ga0207433_10002868_pt1 | contig 34201 bp, 33 predicted proteins | sample YelNatPaOPGAMG01_FD_187559 | JGI IMG/M metagenome (GOLD analysis project Ga0207433, IMG submission 187559) | Hot spring thermophilic microbial communities from Obsidian Pool, Yellowstone National Park, USA - OP-RAMG-01 (SPAdes) (version 3) | ecosystem: Environmental > Aquatic > Thermal springs... | reverse complement strand
TTCTTGCGGTTTGGCGAAAGATTAAAACGTGGAGAAAATTTTCTGGAGAAAGAGATATTGCTTGTTAAGTCAATTGATAACAAAAGACCAATTTTAATCACTGACAGCGGAGAGTTTGGGCTTTGGTATAAGGCAGCAAAACTTAGTGATATTTTTGGCACGACAATGTATCGCAATGTTTATAGTAGCTTTTTGGGTCGATTTATCGGAAACATAAATTATCCAATTGGCCCTGGCTATTTTAAATTAAAAGAGAAAGTTGTCAGATTTTTAATCAGGGATTATGACAAAAGATTCATTGTTGTAGAACTTCAAGCCGAGCCCTGGAGCCATATTCAGCTTCAAAATCTTCCTTATAAAGAGCAGATGAGGTTATTCAGTTTTGACTATTTTACTGATACAATTAAATATGCCAAAGAAACTGGTTTTGACGAATATTACTTATGGGGCGCAGAGTGGTGGTACTGGTTAAAAGAAAAACATAATGATAGTAGATTTTGGGAATACGCAAAAACAATTTTTCAATCAATATGAAAAGTAAATTTTATCTGGGTATTGACGTTGGCGGCTCAAGAATTAAAGCCGTTTTAGTCAAAGATAAACAAATCATTAGGTCAAAAGCTGAAGATTCGCCTAATAATTTAAAGGGCTTACTTAACGTCATAGTAAAAATTAAAGATGAATTAACAGTTGGTATTGATCAAATGGAAATAGGTGGGATTGGTTTTAGTTTAGCCGGGACCCTAGATATAAAAAGAGAAATAATGCTCAATAGTCCCAACATTAAATATTTAAATAATCAACCAATTAAAAGATTGCTGGAGAAAAAATTAAAAACCTATCCTATAAAATTAGAACATGATGTTCACTGTTTTTTATTGGCTGAAAAAGAGAGGGGCCTGGCAAAAAATTTAAAAAATGTTTTTTATTTGACTTTAGGCACTGGCATTGGTGGGGCTTTAATGGTTGATGGTCAGATAGTTTTTGGAGCACACGGCAGCGCTGGTGAAGTTGGACATATGATAATAAAATTAAAAATTAAAAATAAAAAATTAAAAATTGACGAGACGCTAGACTTAGAAGAATTGGCAGCAAATAAATTTATTAAAAAATGCTTAGGGGTTGGTTCTATTGAAGCAGAAAGGAGGGCGCGAGCCGGAGATAAAAAAGCCAGAGAAATTTTTGTTCAACTTGGCAGAAACTTAGGTGTCGGCATAGCTAATATTATTAATATTTTTGATCCAGAAGCGATAATTTTAAATGGTGGGATTGCGGAAGCTAAAGAGTTTATTTTATCAGGTATTAAAGAAGGAATCGAAAAGTTCGTGGTTTCTCCAGCAGCCAAAAAAACTAAAATTTTATTTAGCACCTTAGGTCTTTATGCCGGCAGCCTTGGCGCAGCTTTATTATTTGAAAAATAATAGAATATGCTAATTACTAATTTTAAAAACTTAACCCGCAACTCCCTTCGTAGGGTGGCGCTTTTAATTGTTGAGGCCGGTTATCAAGCAATTGATATTGAAAAAGTGGTTTCAGAAAGAATAAATTTAAAAAACAATATTTTGAAGATTCGATCTGCTAAAATTGATTCGCTAAATTTAAATAATTTCAAGCGGGTTTTTGTTGTCGGAATCGGCAAGGGCTCGGCGTTGGCATCAATGACCTTAGCGAAAATTTTAAATAGGCGACTGAATGGCGGCATCACCTTGGATGTGTCAAAAGTCAAAAGTCAAAAGTCAAAAGTCAAAAGTTTTGTTGGAACTCACCCATTGCCATCAAAACAAAACGTTAAAGCCACGCAAAAAGTTATTAGATTAGTCAAAAATCTTAAAAAAGATGATTTATTAATAACTTTTATTTGCGGCGGCGGGTCAGCTCTGCTTTGCGCCTCAGAAAAAGAATTAAAAAATTCAATTTTAGCGACGAAATTATTAACCCAGGCGGGCGCAGATATAAAAGAATTAAACACCGTTCGTAAGCATTTATCTGAAATCAAAGGTGGTGGATTAGCAAAAATGGCTTATCCAGCAACGGTCGTTTCTTTAATTATTTCTGATGTGCCCACAGCCAATAATGATTTATCAATGGTTGCCTCTGGACCAACGGTTTATGACAAAACAACCAAAAAAGATGCGGAGAAAATATTAAAAACCTACAACCTACAACCTACAACCTACAACCTAAAAGAAACACCAAAAGATAAAAAGTATTTCCGGAAAGTAAAAAATATTTTATTTCTTTCTAATCGCGAACCGATTTTAGCAATGGCAGAAAAAGCCAAAGAATTGGGTTTTAAACCAAAAATTTATTCATTTAAAATTAAAGGCGAGGCAAAAAATGTTTTAATTCCTTTAATAAAAAATCTAAAAGATAAGGAAGTGGTTTTAGCGGGCGGAGAAACAATAGTCAGGTTGAAGAAATTAGAAATGAGAAATGAGAAATTAGGTAAGGGCGGAAGAAATATGGAGGCGGTTTTAGGCGCAATTTTCAATTTTCAATTTTCAATTTTCAAAAATTTAATTGTTTTAAGTATTGCTTCTGACGGCCGGGATAATACCGAGGCCGCCGGCGCCATAGCCGATGACTCAACGCTAAAAAAAGCCAAAAAATTAAAACTCGATCCTCAGGAATTTTTAACCAATCACAATTCTTTTCATTTTTTCAAAAAAACCGGCGATTTAATTTTTATTAAACCAAAAACTTTCAATGTGGCAGATCTTATGATAATATTAAAAGAAAAATAAAAGGAGGTGATCATAGATGTTTAAAAATTTAATAATGGGTTATCTCTTGATCGGGACGATTATCCTAACTTCTACGACAGAAACAAGTGCTCAATCAAACAGCCAGAATTATGAAATTTTAGTAAAGCTTTCAGAAAAAAGACTTTTTCTCTCTAAAGATGGCGTTGAAATCGCCTCTTACCCGGTAGCTGTGCCTAAATCTAATTTATATCATAGACAAACAGAGGGAGAACTGATAAAAATAGTGGTTAATCCAGTTTGGTACCCTACTGAAAAAACGCGGATTTACTATTTAAAGAGTAAAGGAGTAGATTTACCAAAAATGATTCCACCAGATGACCCCAGAAATGCTATGGGCGCGGCAAAGCTAATAATTAAGTTTAACAACATTAACGAACCTATTAGAATTCACGGAACAAATGATCCAAATTCTATTGGTAGAGAAATCACTCGTGGTTGTATCCGCCTTCACAATAAAGATATATTAGAACTTGTTGAAATCATTAAAGACCGGAGGACAAAAATCAAAATAGAGAATTAAGCCAACTATCATAGTTGGCTTATTTTATTTTTTTGGTGTAAAATATAAAATATGGCAACAAAAATTTTTATTAAAAAATTAAACCGAGTCGGCATAAAAGACGTTCTAGAAGTGGGCGGGAAAAATGCCTCTTTAGGCGAGATGATTCAATATCTCGGATCAAAGGGCGTGAAAATTCCAGACGGCTTTGTGGTGACGGCGACAGCGTACCGCTATTTTTTGGAAAAAACTGGATTAAAAAAATTTATAAAAGAGACGCTTGATGGATTGGATACAAAAAATTTAAAAGATTTATCAAAACGAGGCAAACTTATTCGCGAAACAATTAAAAAAGCCGAGCTGCCAAAAGATTTAGAAAAAGAAATCATCGCCGCTTATGAAGAAATGAATACAGAATATTTTTCGCGTAAGTCCGCGTTTAGTCCGCGTAAGTCCGCGTTTAGTCCGCGTGAGTCCGCGTTTCAGGTAGATGTCGCGGTTCGTTCTTCTGCCACGGCCGAAGATTTACCCGGCGCCTCATTTGCTGGCGAGCACGAAACTTATTTAAATATTCGCGGCCACGAAGAATTACTCAAAGCCATTAAATCAGCCATGGCTTCGCTTTTTACTGATCGGGCGATTTCTTATCGCGTGGATAAGGGTTTTGATCACTTTAAGGTAGCGCTTTCCGTAGGGGTGCAAAAAATGGTGCGTTCGGATTTAGGCTGTTCAGGTGTAATGTTTACTTTAGACACCGAATCTGGTTTTCCGAATGTTGTCTTAATCAATGGCTCCTGGGGATTAGGAGAGTTAATTGTTCAAGGCGAAGTCACACCTGATGAATTTTTGGTCTTTAAACCAAAAATCGCAGAAATACGCGGACCAAACGCGGACTTACACGGAAAAAATTTAGATAAATCAACACTTACTCCGCGCCAGCCTGCTTATGTGCCGATAATTGATAAAAAACTTGGTGTTAAAAATAGAAAAATGATTTATCTTGAGCGGCCGGGAATTAGGTTAAGGAATACTAAAATCATACCCACTTCTCAAAAAGAAAAAGAATCCTTTGTGCTAAACGATGAAGAAATTATAAAACTCGCTGAATGGGGAGTTTTAATAGAAAAACACTATAGTCAAAAATATAAAAAATGGACGCCTATGGATATTGAATGGGCAAAAGATGGCCGAACCGGCGAACTTTATATTATTCAAGCCCGGCCAGAAACTGTCCATTCATTAAGAGATTTTTCAAAAATTAAAGAATACAGATTAATTAACCGACAACCGACAACCGACAACCGACAACTAATTGTTAAGGGTATTTCTGTAGGAAATAAAATCGCTGTTGGTAAGGCGCGGGTAATTTTAGACGTAAAAAATATTAATCAATTTAAAGCCGGTGAAATTTTAGTCACTGATATGACCGACCCCAACTGGGAACCGGTAATGAAAATCGCTTCAGCGATTATCACTGATAAAGGAGGCCGCGTTTCTCACGCCGCCATTGTCAGTCGTGAGCTGGGCATACCGTGCGTGGTCGGCACAGAAAATGCCACTAAAAAAATTAAAACCGGTCAAGTGATTACGGTTGACACTACCGGTAGCGAGGGCTTTGTGTATGATGGCGCTTTAGAATATAAAATCATTGAGCATAACATTAAAAACTTTCCCAAGCCAAAAACAAAAATTATGATGAATATTGCTACTCCAGAAACGGCTTTTGAAAAATCGTTTTTGCCTAACGACGGTGTGGGTTTGGCCAGAGAAGAATTTATTATTGCCTCAGACATCGGCGTCCATCCGATGGCGCTGATAAATTACTCAAAACTCAAAACTCAAAACTCAAAACTCTATCACGAAATAGACAAAAGAACAATTGGCTATAAAGACAAAACTCAGTTTTATATCGATAAACTCGCCTACGGTATTGCTAAAATTGCCGCTGCTTTTTATCCTAAGCCGGTCATTGTCAGGTTTTCTGATTTTAAAACAAATGAATATCGGTCGCTTATTGGCGGCGAGCTATACGAACCATTAGAAGAAAATCCTATGATTGGCTGGCGCGGCGCTTCCAGATATTATCACCCGAATTTCGCGCCGGCATTTATTTTGGAATTAAAAGCCATTAAAAAAGTGCGCGAAGAAATGGGGTTAGACAATGTGGCCGTAATGATTCCCTTCTGTCGCACTCCCCAAGAAGGCCAAAAAGTTATTGAAATTATAAGAAAAAATGGCCTTCTTGGGGCGCGGATAAACGCAGATCAAAACGCGGATAAACGCAGATATAATATCCGCGTGAATCCGCGTAGTAATCCGCGTCAATCTGCGTTAAAAGTCTATGTCATGTGTGAAATTCCTGCTAATGTGATTTTGGCTGATGAATTTTTGGAAATTTTTGATGGGATGAGTATTGGCAGTAATGACTTAACTCAATTGACGGTTGGCATTGATAGAGACGGCAATGAAATGATTCATAGTATTACCAATGAAAACGACGCATCTGTTAAAAAACTTATTACCGAAGTGATCAAAAAATGTCGCGCTAAGAAAAAATATGTGGGGATCTGCGGCCAAGCGCCAAGCGATTACCCGGAATTCGCCGAATTTTTAGTAGAACAAGGCATTGAAAGTATTTCTTTAAATCCGGATACGATAATAAAAACCACTTTAAAAGTTTTTAAGAAAGAGAAAAAATAAAACAATAATAAGATAATTAAATATATGAAAAATTGGCTTCGGAAGAATTGGAAAGAATATTTGTGGGAAATTATTGGATTTATTTTATTTTCAACTTTGTTAGTGTGGCTTTTCTCCCCGCATCTATCTTATGATAAATTCGTAGATAAAATATGTTTTCCACATGGTTACGAATACGGTTATACACGAAAAGATATAGGAGTAATTCGGTATCTTATTTGTTCTTTCTTTTTTAATATTGACTATGGAAGTCGGGCGGTCGATTCGTCTGGAAACCCACTTAATTCTTACTGATCCAATCAACCAAATCCAGCAATTTTTTGTTGTTTCTTCTTGAAAACACCGGTAATTTCAAACTTATAAATCGCGTTGTTCTTAAATTAATTTTTAAATAAAATTTCAGACGCTATTTTGAAGATTGACAAACATTTTATCCAATCTATTATTAAAATATATGAAACATCAATTTACCGCAGTTTATAAAAAAAGCGGCAAGTGGTATTTAGGCTGGGTAGAAGAAATTCCCGGAGTTAATACCCAAGGTAAAACGCTTAAAGAAACCAAAGAAAATCTTAAAGAGGCGCTGATTTTAATTATTGAAACCAATCGACTCATCAATAAAACGGAGGTTGGTAAAAAAGTCCTAAGGGAACCACTTACCGTTTCTGTATAATGAAGCGGAATAACTTTATTAACCATCTTATTCGCGAAGGTTGTATTTTCATTAGAGAAGGCGCCAAGCATAGCGTCTTTTTTAATCCCATAACTCATCGGACTTCCACCGTCCCGAGGCATAATGAAATTAACAATTTCTTGGCAAGAAAAATTTGCCGCGATTTAGGGATTAAAGAAATTAAAAAGAAATAAAAATGAAAGTTCTTGATGCCAATCTTAAAATTATTCTTGATTCCCGCGGACAGGAAACCTTAAACGCAGACCTACGCGGACTGAACGCAGACTTACGCGGACAATCCTCGGTGCCAAGCGGGAAAAGTAAAGGCACACACGAAGCGTATGTTTTAGAACCGAAATTAGCAATTCAAAAATTTGAAGAAATTAAACCGCAAATTTTAAACCGTGAATTTAATTCTCAAGAAGAATTTGATAATTTTTTAATTTCTTTAGACGGCACGCAAAATAAACAAAATTTAGGCGGCAATTTAATTTTGGCTCTATCTTTAGCCTTTGCCCGTTTAATGGCGAGCGTTGAAGAAAAAGAATTATTTCAATATATCCGAAATAATTTTCAATTTTCAATTTTCAATTTTCAATTACCCTACCCTATTTTTAATGTCATCAATGGCGGCGCTCACTCCGGCTATCCCAAAACGCAGATAAACGCAGATCAAGACGCAGATAAACGCAGATATAATATCCGCGAAAATCTGCGTAAGAATCTGCGTCAATCTGCGTCTGTGGAGTTTCAAGAATTCCAAATTATTCCCGAGGTCAAGGATTTCGGCCTGGCTTTAGGCTTGGGTCAAGAATTTTATCGCAAACTGAAAGAATTTTTAGAAAAAAAATTCGGCAAAGAAAATGTTTTTTTGGGCGATGAAGCGGGTTTTTCTTGTCCTTTTAAAAATAATGAAGAAGCCATTGAAATTTTAGCCGAACTGATTGATAAATATCATTATCCTTTAAAAATTGGTCTTGATGTGGCGGCCTCTCAATTTTACCAACCACCAACCACCAACAACCAACAACAAGGTTATTATTTAATTAATGGAAGGAGCTATTCAACCGAAGAATTAAAAAATTATTATCTGAAACTTATTGAGACATATAATATTTTATCTATTGAAGATCCTTTTTATGAGGAAGATTTTGATGATTTCGCGAAACTGACACAAAACCTGACGCAAAATAGACGCGAAATTTTAGTTATAGCTGACGATTTAACTACGACTAACCCCGAACGCTTAAAAACCGCTATTAATAAAAAATCCGGCAATGCCGTTTTAATTAAACCCAACCAAATCGGGACACTAACCGAAACTTTAAATGTTGTAAAACTGGCTTATGAAAATAATTGGCAAACAGTTGTTTCTCACCGCAGTGGAGAAACGATGGATGATTTTATTGCGGATTTAGCCGTAGCGGTTAATGCTTGGGGCATTAAAGCCGGCGCGCCTGCCGCGCCAGAAAGATTGGTTAAATACGAAAGAATTTTAAAGATACAATCTTTAATTTAATAATCATCAATCAATATCCGATAAATCAGGGAGTTTATTTTTATGTTTATTTACTGAATTTATTGAAGAATTATATCAATGTAAAATTGTCTTACTTCTCTCGCTTCGCTTATAATAACTATGTTAGTTTAATACCGGATTGCTTCGGGTTAAATCCCTCAATATGAGGAAAGGGTTCGCAATGCGTAAATTATTTTTTATAACCCAAAAACCTCTTTGGCGTTAAGAGTGGTTTGTCGAGCAACTTCTTCTAAACTAATATTTTTAATTTCGGCGATTTTCTTCGCTATTTCAATAATATAACTGGGCTCGTTTCTTCTACCGCGATAAGGAACAGGTGTTAAATAAGGACAATCTGTTTCTAGTAAAATATCTTCAAGCGGCGTATCCAAAACAACTTTATCATAATCGCGAGCAAAAGTAATAATGCCGTTAAACGCGATTTTAAAACCCATCTGGCGGTACTGCCTTGCTTGCTTTAAATTACCGGAAAAAGAATGAACCACGCCTCTAAAATTAGTTTTAAGTTTTGAGTATTGAGTATTGAGTATTTCAAGTAAATCCTTATGTGCCTCGCGGCAGTGAATGATTACCGCTTTATTTAATTCCTGAGCCAATTTTAATTGTTTTAAAAAAACTTCTTTTTGAATTTCGATTTGCGCTTCGCGATTTGTGCCCTGATCCATTCTGTAATAATCCAAACCAATTTCACCAATGGCTACGACTTTGGCGTGTTGGGCTAATTCTTCATAGGCTTTATAATTAAATTCTTCTGCTCTGGTTAATACTTCAAAATCGCCATCTTTAATTTTTTGCTCTTGGAGATGAATCGGATGGAGGCCCACAGCGGCAAAAACACCAGTAGGATATTTTTTGCTGTACTCCACTGCCCTTTTTGAAGTTTTAAATTCCGCGCCGACATTAATGAGCCAAATATCATTTTTTAAAGCCCTTTTGATTACCTCGTCAACGTCGTCTTTGTAATCTTTAAAATTTATATGAGCATGAGTATCAATAAACAATGTTTTAAATTTTCAATTTTCAATTCCCAATTTTTCTCCTTACGGGAGACCTCCCGAAGGGAGGCAATCAATGATTCAATGTTTTAATTTTTAATTGATTATTGAGAAATTGTCTCCCTGCGGAAGATGTCCCGAAGGGGCAAAAATTGATTGATAATTGAAAATTGATAATTGAGAATTTTAGGGATTAGTTTGGAATTTAAATATGCTAAATTTATTTCAATCTTGGAAAAAGATTAAGTTTTCCTGATTGTTTGTTAATGTTTTTTAAATATTCTTCTGCTTCTTCCATTTTTTGAGGCATAAACGGCTTAAGCCAGAAAATGATATTTTTAATGCCGAAAGTTAAAGTTTTTAAAACTTTTTTAGCTTCAGAATTTCTATTTTTAATCAATTGCCAAGGCTCTTTTTGATTGATATACTGATCAAGTTTCTTAACAAAAGAAAAAACCGCTGTTAAAGCTTCGTAGAGCTGATAATTGTTCATTTTGTTGGCATAAATAACCTCAATTTTCTTCTGAAAATCTTTAATCTCATTGTCATAGCCATCGTCATTGTCATAGTCATAGTCATCGTCATAGTCATCGTCCATGTCCTTCGCCATTGTAAGAACCCTTTCGAAAAGATTACCAATCCCATTAGCCAAATCAGCATTATACTTTATGACAAATTGTTCTTCTTTTATATCGCCATGCTCTGAGGCAGGAAATTGCGAAACCAAAAGATAACGCGTGGCATCAGCGCCAAATTTTTCAATTAAGATTAAAGGGTCAATAACATTACCTAAAGTTTTGGACATTTTTTGACCATTAACCGTAAATAAGCCATGAATAAAAATTTCTTTAGGCAATGGTTCATTAATGGCTAAAAGCATGGCTGGCCAAAAAATAGTGTGAAATTTATTTATTTCAGCGCCAATCACTTGAAGATCCGCTGGCCAGAATTTTTTATAGTTTTCTCCTTCAGGAAAATCTAAAACAGTCACATAATTCATTAATGCCTCTACCCAAACATAAATTGTTTGCCTACTATCAAAAGGAAATTTAATTCCCCAACTTACCTTTTCTCGAGTAATAGAAAAATTAGAAACACCTGTTTCAATTAAACTTAATGTTTCATTTCGTCGCGCCTCGGGCGTAATTTTTAATTCATTGGTAATAATTTTTCGACGCACTTCGGGAAGATATTTTTCTAAATTAAAAAAGTAGTTTTCTTCGCTTATTTTTTGTGGTGGTTTTAAATGGTCAGGGCACAAGCCGTTTATCAACTCGCGTTCAGTTAAAAATTTTTCACAATCTACACAATAAAGTCCTTCATATTGATCTTTATAAATACTTTGAGCGTTAATAAGTTTTTGGATAAATTTCTCTACTCCTTTTTTATGTCTAATTTCAGTCGTTCTAATAAAATCGGTGTAATTAATATTTAAAGATTGCCAAACGCTTCGATAAAGAGAAAATATTTCGTCTACATATTTTTGAGGCGATTTGTTTTCTTCTTCGGCTTTTTTAGCCACTTTTGTTCCATGTTCATCTGTGCCCACACTAAAAAAAACCTCTTTGCCTTTAATTTTCTGATAACGAGCGATGGTATCGGCATAAATAGTGGCGAAGGCATGACCCAAATGAGGTTTGGCAGTTGCGTAATAAATTGGAGTAGTGATATAAAATTTATCCATCAAATTTCCAATCTTGTGGTTTTGAGCTTTCTTTTTTCTCGTTCCTCAACTATTTCTTGAAGGACAACAGCGGTGGGCACCGCTAAAATTATTCCTACGAAACCAGCGATTTGCGAACCCGCTAAAATAGAAAGCACAACCACCACCGGACTAATACCGACAGTTTTTCTCATCACTAACGGAACCAAAAAATGGCTTTCAGTTTGCTGAATAATAATAAAGAGAATAATGACATAAAGCCCCAAAGCGAAAGACTCAGAAAGCGCGACAAGAAAAGCAATCGCGCCGCTAAAAACTGGACCAGCAATCGGCACAATTTCTAAAACCCCGGCTAAAATGCCCAAAACTAAACTATATTTTACCCCTAAAATCCACAAGCCGATGGTCGTCGCCACACCCACCGCTAACATTAAAAGAAGTTGGCCCTGAAGCCAGCGACCCATTTTGTTTCGGGATTTCAAATAAATATTGATAATATAATTTTCCTGTGGAATTGGCAAAACAGCTCTCAAAAATCTTTCTACGCCTCCTTGATTAATGGTTAAATAAAAAGAAAGGATTAAGGTGGTGATGACTAAAACGAAATCGCCTAAAATAGTAAATAAAATACTTAAAAAAGACGCGCCGCCGCTAAATAAAGCATTAATTAAATTTTCTAAATTCCCTAAGTATTTGTTAATTTCGGTAAATTGTGAAATATCAAATTTACCTAAAATAGGAATTTCTATTTCTTTAATGTTTTCTAAAAGATTTTGAAGCTCAAAAAGAGCAATAGGAATAAGGCTGTATAGAAGTAAAGCTAAAATTATTAAGCTAATTAAAAAAATAAAGATCGTTCCGAGGACGCGAGGGATCTTTTTTCTCTGAAGATAAGTCACGGGGCCATCAATTGCCGAAGAGATAATAATCGCTAAAAAAAGAACCACTAAGGTTTGACGCGCTAAAAAAAACGCTATTACCAAAAGAAGCATTAAAAAGATTCGCCATAAAGTTGTCCAAGAAACCTCCGCCATTCTTATTAGACCTATAGGTCTTATTAATCTTATAATGTCATATTTTTAATATTTTTTCAAATCTTTCCTTTTCTTTAAAGGGTCCGATAATCGCTAAATTTAATTTTTGATTTTGAAAAACCTCAGAAGCAACCGCCTTAATCTCTTCTTTTCTAACCGCTTGAATCTTTTTGATTATTTCTTTTGGCGTAAGTATCTCGCGAGTAATAATTTCTTGCACTCCATAAAAACCCGCTAATTGATCTGAGGTTTCTAGTCCGATGATTAAACGCCCAATTAAATGCTCTTTGGCTCGTTGAATTTCTTTGTTTTCTATTGGCTCTTCGATTACTTTTTGGAATTCTTCAAGCATCACTTTAATTACTGCCTCAATTTTATTATGATCTATTCCAGAAGAAACGGCTAAATAACCGTGATCGGTATAAAGATCTGCTTCGGTATTTATATAATAAGCCGCGCCCATCTCTTCTCTAATTTTTTGAAATAGACGCGAACTCATTCCGCCGCCCAAAATATCGGCTAAAACATCTAAAGCATATTTGCGCTCATCAAAAATATCAAAAGCCCTTACGCCCAAAACCAGATGCGTTTGATCTGTTTCTTTAAATTTTAACAAAACCTCTGGTTTTTCTTGACGCTCAATGGTTTTTATTTTTGAGATTTTCTTGCCGGCACGAAGCGAAGAAAATGCTTGTTTAATTTTTTCTCTTACTTCGCTTTCATTAAATTTTCCCGCTACCACCACCAAAGACGACTGACCGAGATAATGCTCTTTTTGATATTTAATGAAATCGTCACGAGTTAATTTTTTAATCACTTCTTTTCTACCCGCAATATCCCAACCAGCCGGTTGATCGCCGTAAAGCAAACTGGTAAATAATTCTTGAACCCGACGCATCGGTAAATCTTCATACATATTAATTTCTTCAATGATCACTCCTCTTTCTTTATCAATTTCTTGAGGATCAAAAATTTGGTTCAAATAAATATCAGAAACAACATCTAAAATAATATCGAAATGGTCTGGCCTCGCTTTAGCAAAATAACCCGTGTATTCCATTGAGGTAAAAGCATTATAAACAGCGCCAATACTGTCTAATTCTGAACTAATATCAATGCTTTTAGGTCGCTTTTTTGTGCCCTTAAAACACATATGCTCTAAAAAATGAGAAATGCCGTTGATCTCCTTAGTTTCATATTTTGAACCGGCTTCAACCAAAACCAAAATCGTAGTGGTTAAACTATCAACCATAGGAACAGTAATTAATCTGACTTTATTGTCTAAAATAGTTTTTTTATACATATTTTTATTTTTCCTATTATCGTTTTAAAATCGATTCTCTATTTTTTATCTTTAATCTTTGATGATTTCATTAAATAACTTGAAATAAAAACTAAAATTATAGTTATTAGAAAAGCATAAAAAAATTTCAACAAAAGCGTACTGCGGCTTAAAGGGAAAACATATTCAATTAAAGATTTAATCGCCTCATTCCAAGCCAAACCAGCCACCAAACCAAAAGCCGCCACGATATACTCAACCATTCTTTGCCTGGCTTCTGTTTTTATTTCTTCTGATTCTTTTTTAATTTTATTAAGTTGATTTTTAATTTCCATAATATAGGATTGCTTCGGGCTAAAACCCTCGTAATGACAAAAAGAGTGACTCGCACTTATTTTGTCATTGCGAGGAGGGCGAAGCCCGACGAAGCAATCATGTCATTGCGAGGAGCCAAAGGCGACGAAGCAATCTCTTTTACATCAATGTAAGATTGCTTCGCCGGCTAATGCCGGCTCGCAATGACAGTAAAAAATGTCATTGCGAGGAGCGAAGCGACGCGGCAACCTCATACATCAATGCAAGATTGCTTCACTACGTTCGCAATGACAGAGGGGGTCTCGCAATGACTACCTTACCTTAATGTAAGATTGCTTCGCTTTGCTCGCAATGACAATCAATAGTCATTGTCAATACTATTCGTCATCGCGAGACCAAAAGGCCGTGGCGATCTTACATTATTAATATTACATCAATATAAAACTGCTTCCCGCCGCGGACTTCGTCCTCGCGGCTAAAGGTTAACGCTCGCAATGACCATCTATTATTTTAGAAAGAAAGCGGTGAAACTTAACAGATATCTTTATAAGTAATGTTTATGTGGCACTTTAATATAAATACCGGCTAATGACAAATGAAAATCTATAATTATAATTATTTTACTCTCTATTTTATGAATTTCAAATACTAAAACGGTTGACAAAAAACCGATAATAAACCCATAAAATTTAATAGAATTTTTATTGTATAAATTACCATATTTTTTAATTTTTAATTTTATTTTAATAAACAAAAAGCCGGGATTATAAGCCCCGGCTAAATATATCTTTTAATATATGTAATTTTTCTGTTTGGTCTTTTGCAGACCTTTTTCAGTGGTTCTTCAACTACCATTCTGCCATTACTACCATCAGCGTGGATAATCTTCCCTTGACCCACATAAATCGCTACATGACCTATATCTACTTTTTCTCCTGAGAACAAATCACGGCGATAATAACCTCTTTCACCATCAAAAAAAATCAAATCACCGGCCTGTAAATCATCAATTTTAAAAATTCTCTTCCCTGGAATGCTGGCCTGCAAAATTGCCGACCTGCTTTCCTTAAAAATATCTAAACCTATCTGCGCAAAACACCATTGAATAAATGAGGAACAGTCAAAACTTGGTGGATTTTTTACCTCTTCTTGATTAGCCCAATTGATATCCGATCCGAACCTGTAGGGCTTACCAATTTGAGATCTCGCTACTTGAATCAATCTCTTAATTTGGCGTGTTTTTATCATACATCCTCCTTTTTTAAAAATTTTTTCAATTTTCCAGAAAGAAAGTTAACAAATTTTCTAATTTGTGTCAATTCTTAACGGCTAAGAACAAAAAAATTTGTGCGCCGGTTGTCTATTAAAATAAAATAGACCGAAAATTAGGAAATAACTAATAAAATAGCGAGAAAATAACCTAAAAATAAGATATTGTAAAGACGATGATAAAATTTTAATTAATTTACTTTTTAATCTCTTTGATTTCAAAGATTTTATTTTTCGAAGAAAATCCAGAAACAAGAGCAATTTGCGACGGCGGAACCTTAAAATATTCTGCTAATGCTTTTTGAATAGCCGCATTAGCGCGTCTTTTAATGGGCGGCTCTTTCACGGCCACGATTAAATTCGTCTCGCTAATTTTTTCCACAAATTCCTTACGAGAGTTAGGTTTTGCCTTAACGAAAATTTTCATTAAGTAAGTTTTTGAAGAAAATATTGCGGTAAATCTTTTATTTTGATTCTTGCTTGATTTGTAGTGTCGCGATCGCGCACTGTCACATCATTGTTTTCTAAGCTTTCAAAATCAACAGTGATGCAAAATGGTGTCCCGATTTCGTCTTGTGAGTAATATCTTTTTCCAATATTACCGCGATCGTCAAAAACGACAGTAAAGTTGTTGGTTGTTGGTTGTTGGTTGTTGGTTTTTAGCATTTTGTAGATTTCTCGGGCTTTTCTAACCAATTCTGGCTTATTGGCTAAAAGCGGAAAAACAGCCACTTGATAAGGCGCTATTTTAGGATCTAATTTCAAAACAACTCGATTTTTGTCTTCGTAATAAGATTCTGTTAATACAGCGAGGATCGTTCTATCTAAACCGAAAGTCGGTTCAATCACGTGCGGAATATATTTTTTCTTTGTTTGTTCATCAAAATAACTTAAATCAATTTTTGATGTTTGTTGATGATGAGATAAATCATAGTCAGTGCGATACGCAATTGCCCATAATTCATCAAATCCCCAAGGAAATTTATATTCGATATCCACCGTGCGCTTTGAATAATGCGCTCTTTCTTTTTCTGGAATTTCATGATTAAATAAATTGTCCCGCTTCAAACCAATTAAATCGGCAAAGCCATAGATATAATTTAGCCACTCTTCAAAAATTTTATTCCAATCACTTTCAGGATTAATAAAATATTCCAGTTCCATAATTTCAAATTCAATGGTTCGGAAAATAAAATTACCGGTAGTGATTTCGTTGCGAAAACATTTCCCTGCCTGAGCAATGCCAAAAGGAATTTTTATCCTCATTGAATCAAGAATGTTTTTAAAGTTGATAAACATATTTTGAGCAGTTTCTGGACGCAAATAAGTAACCAATCCTTCTTCTTCTACTGGTCCAATAATAGTTTTAAACATGCCACTAAACAAACGTGGCGCGGTGAATTCTCCTCCACAATCAGGACATCTCAATGTTTCGATACTTTGAGATTTCGAAAGTTTGTCTGGCCTAAAACGGTGATGGCATTTTTTACATTCAACCAATGAATCTTTAAATTCTTTAAGATGACCCGATGCTTCCCAAGCCTTAGGATTTAAAATAACCCCTCCATCAATGCCCACCATATCATCTCTTTGATGAACAAAATATTCCCACCAAAGCTGTTTAATATTGTTTTTTAATTCAACGCCCAGCGGTCCATAATCATAAGTACTTGCTAAACCGCCGTAAATTTCTGAGCCAGGGAAAATAAAACCTCGACGTTTACACAAAGAAACAATTTTACTCATTAAATCATTCATGTATGAAACTCTAAATTATAAAAAAATTAAAATATTTACTATTGAACTACCGCTAAATTACTATCTATGGCAGGGGCTGTATTTTTTAATTTAATATTTGTAAATTCATCAACGCCAGAAATGTTGGTTTCGCTTAAAATAGGCATTCGCTGGTTTATTTGAGTAATATTGGGTGTGGCGATAACCTGAAAAATCGCTTCTACGGGTTTAGAAGTAACACCTTTGGTGGCGGTAAGTCTATCAATCGACCAAACAATTTCCTGGGTTCTTTCGTTATACACTGGCACAGTATTGATATTGCTTCTTACCTGGCCCGTCCACACAACACCTGCTTGCAAAAAAGCCCTTACCTCAATTTTAGAAACATCGGTTGAGTAATTAATAATCGTCCAGTGAATATCAAAGGTCGTCGGTTTATTAACCTTTAACGGCCAATTTCCTTTAATAAAAGATGCTTGGCTATTAATTTTAATATCTCCGGCTACTTTATTTTCTAATTCTGCTAAACCAATAGTTTTATCAGACGCGATATAATAAGGAACAGCCGGCGAGGAAATTTCTGCCTGAACTTTTAAAACAAAATTTTTATCGCTGATCCTTTTAATAGGATAAGAATTTTTTGTTTTAACTTCAAATTCCACAAAACCATCAGCGCCCGGAGCAACCAATCTTAACCCTGGGGTATTAGCAGCGTTCCAGATGATAGTGTTATCTTTAGAATTAAAAAATCCGTTAGTGTGAAGGCTTTGGAAATTAAACATCTCGCCGATCAATTTAGCTTTAATCACTACATCATTTAATCCTATATCAGAATTATTACGAAAATTAATTTTATATCTTAAATCGTTATCCAAAGAAGCGATATAATTTAATTGATCATTTAATATGATATCTAAGTTTAAGGGAGAGGGGGCGATGTTTATGGTCGCTGTCTTTTTGGTAAGTAAATATTTCTGACCGGCCACTTCAATTTTTAATAAACCGTCAATATCAAAGAAAGATTTTTCGGCGCCGAGCACGCTCCCTTTAATGGTTAAACTTCCTTGATTATTTTTACCTAAATTACTAATTTCCCAAAAATTATTTCCTGTAGACGGTTGAGGCGAGGCGCTTTTTAAGGTGAAAAAGTTGGGATAATTAAGTTCTAATTCTACGTTTGAAAAATCAAAATCAGAGATATTTTGATAATAAACCTCAAGTTCAAATTCTTCATTATTTAAAACTTTTTGCGGCGCAACAAGGTCTAATTTAATGGCTGGTTCTTTAAAAGAAACCTCAACGCTTTTTGTTTGTTCAAAGCGGGCTTTCGGTCCTAAGGCAGGAGGAAAATAAGAAATAGTAATGTCAAATTTTTTAATTGACTCTTGGTTTCCAAAAACAATTAATGGAATTTTATCTTGAAAATTGCTGTGCGCTCCTAAATCCCCCAAGCTTCGATTTAAAACTCTTTTTTCTAAGCTTTCTGAAACGAAAACCGCTCCCTCGGGCAAAATCATTGAAATTTTAACATCGTTTAATGCTTTATCTGAATTATTTTCAATATTAATATCAACATTAAAGGGAACCCCAAAAAAATTACTTTGAGGAGCTTTAAGAGAAAAATTTACCTCTTGACTTTTAAAATACTGATAAAAATAAAAACTAATCACAGCCAAGACAATAAAACTACCAACGACTAATATCCAGAAAACACGATGACTTATTTGATTAATTTTTCCCCATAATCCCGGGGACTCATTTATAGAATTCATCTTATTATAAATATTATCTCATTTTTAGAAATTTTAAAACCCCATTAACTATATATTTCTTAAAAATTTACTAATAATTGGGTCGCCTTAAATTTGAATTAAATCAGAAAAACCTTCTTGTTTTGCTGGCTTTAAAAGATGGTGAGACAAAACGCAACGCCGACACAAAAAAACTTGTTCGCTTTTTGAAAAATAAGCCACGAATTTGCTATGACAAATATGACAACGACTAAAATCTGGAGCAAATCCTAATACCTTAAGGAGCGGCCGGTAAGAAATTTTTTTATTATTTTTTAAATTCTCGAAGATCTTTTTAATTACCGCCCAAAAATGTCTATCTGGTTGGAGCTCAAAAGTCATCTCTTTGATAAATTGTAAAATCTCTAAGGCCTCTTTAGATGGTTTAATTTTCTCTAGGGCTAACGCATCGGTAATTTGAAAACCATTTTTTTCTACTAATCTAATTCTTGTAAAATTCAATGGCTGAAGATGGCCGGCTAATTTAGAAGTAATTTTTCTTACACTTTTACCCTTAGCCGCCACCTTGCCCAAGTCTTTAGTATATAATAAAATTAATTTATCAAATTCACCGCTATCTTCGGCGTCTAAAACTAAAGCATTAGTAAAATATTCATTCATATCTGTAAACGCAGATTGATGCAGATAGCACGCAGATTAACGCCAATAATTTCTTATTTCTGTAAATTTTGCTCACTATCTACAACTTTCTGCCTCTATATTTTTAAACTTGCCAAGCTTTTTATAAATATATTATAATTATAATAAAGATGGAAAATATAGAAAATCAAAACAAAAAAGATTATCTTTTGCCGGCTAGCATTTTAATCGCCGCCATTTTAATTGCTGGCGCGGTTATTTATTCAACGGGTTTAAAAAATACTAAACTTGAAAAAAATGGCGATAATTCTGTTCCGGCCGCAGATAATTCTCAAAAAACTAATAAAAAAACAGGTCAACCGCAAATTAATGATAGCGATGTCATTTTAGGCGACCCAAAGGCGCCGGTTACTATCTTTATTTATAGCGACTATCAATGTCCTTTTTGCGGAAAGTTTTTTAAAGAAAGCGAATCTTTAATTCGTGAAAATTATGTTGATAACGGCAAAGCAAAAATGGTTTATAAAGATTTGGCTTTTTTGGGACCAGAATCAGTAGCCGCGGCTCAAGCGGCGGAATGCGCTAAAGATCAAGGAAAATTTTGGGCTTACCATGATGCTCTTTTTGAAACTGAAATTAAAGAATTTAAAAATCTTGGCAATAATGAAAACACGGGTAATTTAAATCGGGAAACTTTTAAAAAAATTGCCTCGGATTTAAAAATGAATGTTGATGAATTTTTGAATTGTTTTGATTCAAAAAAATATGCGGCAGAGGTAGAAAAGGATGTAAAAGAAGCTAATACTATTCTCGAACAACCTTCGACGCCTACTATCTTTATTAATGACAAGATAATTCAGGGCGCTTATCCTTACAATGTTTTTAGCCAAGTCATTGAAGAAGCCCTAAATAAAAAATAAAAGGTCGCCATAAAAAATATATTAAAAATATGAAATATCTTAATTGGGCCCAATTGGTTTTAGGACTTTGGATTTTTGTTTCTCCTTGGATTCTTGGTTTTTCCGACATCTCAACCGCCTTATGGAGTAATATAATTGCTGGCGCTTTAGTCGTGATATTCGCTTTATGGGAATTATTTGGGAATAAACCTTCAACGCCTCAAGTAACCCAGTAAAACAGATTTGTTTTTAATTATTTTAAAGTGAATGGGGCGCTAAATTTTTCAATTAAAATGAATATTAGGCGCCTCATTCTTCTTTTAAAACTATGATTAAAATTTACTCAACACCTACTTGCCCTTACTGTGAAATGACAAAAGAATATTTTAAAGAACTTAATCTTGAATATGAAGATTATGATGTTACTCAAGACGAAAAGGCTCAGGAAGAGATGATTGCTAAATCCCATCAATTAGGCGTGCCGGTAATTGATATTGATGGCACAATTATTGTTGGTTTTAATAAAGAAGCAATAGACAAAGCGCTAAAGAAAGAGCTTTAAATCTTTAATTTCCTTATATTTTGTAAAAATAAAAATTGATATTTTGTAAAAATAAAAATTGCCTTAAATTTTATTTACTTTAAATTTTGTTAATTTATTGTAATTTTTATTATCTTAATTTCTATTACTATTACTATTATAAATTACGATCGTAGTGTATAATAGTAAATTACAGATTAGTATTAAAAAATCTTTATTCATTCTATGTTAACCCAATTTATTCTGGAAATATTAAATGAACTAGGAACATTTAGTATGGATTTTCTCGATGCAGTACTGTCAAACCAAACTTCTTCTTATAAAAAACTTCGGCGGATGATAACCTATGGTCCTTTTTATCACGAATTGTTTTCTAAGCCCAAAAAGTTAACTTTGGAGGAATATCGAAGATTAGAGCGTCAAAGATTTTATAATCTTTTAAACTATCTCCAGAAACAAGGATTAGTGGCAAAACATAAAGAAAAGGAGGGGCGAGTTTCTTTTTGGATAATTACCCGAAAAGGTAAAGAAAAACTTGAAGAATTGAAAGAAAGACAAAATAATACTTTGCCTAAAATTAAATACGAAATAAAAAAGGAGGATGAGTTAAAAATTATCACTTTTGATATTCCCGAAAAAGAAAGACGAAAAAGAGACTGGCTTCGTCAAAATTTATTAGCATTAAATTTTTCACCATTACAAAAGAGCGTTTGGGTGGGTTATAGTAAATTACCTGAAGAATTTTTAACAGAACTAAAAGAATTATCTCTTCTTCCTTATATCGAAATTTTCACCGTCCATAAAAGTGGCACAATAGGAAAATATAAACCAAGATTTTGAAATTTGTTTAAATTGAATTTTATTAAATCTTTAATGTACGACCGAATTTATAGATCTGGAAATAGATTTATAAATTATTCATCACCAAAATATTTACTATTATAAATTACGATCGTAAATTATAATAGTAAGTTATCCACAGGAGAGTTATTGAATTATCTATTGTGGTATTATATTATTTTTATAATTTTATAAAAGTAGGGTTTGTTAATGTATTATATTATTTTTATAATTTTATAAAAGTAGGGTTTGTTAATAAAGTTTTATTAAAAAATTTGTTGAAGAATGGAGGAACAAATTCAACAAGATATAAATTCCGAAGAACCAAAAAGAAAATATTGGAAATTTGTGGCGGGATTTTTGGGAATTATAATAATCGCTTTTGGCGTTTTTTTTGTTTGGGAAAAATATTTTAGCCCGCAGGCGAAAATCAACCGAGAAACGCAAAAAAATTATGAGAAATATTTAGAATGGCAGAGAAATTATGAAAAAGCAATGAAGGAAGACACCTATGGCGGCAAAACCCCAGAAGAAACTTTACAAATGTTTATTGAAGCGCTGAAAAAAGAGGATATTGAGTTGGCGAGTAAGTATTTTATGCTAGATAAAAACGGTAATCCAGATCCAAAATGGATAAATGGACTAAAAAAGACTAAAGATGCGGGAAAATTACAAGAGGTAGCTAACCTACTTTCAAAAGCGAAACCAGACTTTGAAGCGCGTTCTTCTAATGAGGATTTTAAATTTTCTGTCTATGAAAATGGTAATCTAAAAGCTTATATAAATTTAGAATTTAATCCACAATCCGGCGTATGGAAAATCGAAAGCTTATAAAATTCTTAATCCCAATTTTTGTATTGGGATTTTTTATTGCTAATTTTAATAGCGCGTTTGCTTATGAAATTGAGACTCACGCCTATTTAACCAGTGAGGTGGTTAAATTTTACAACCAACATTTTCCCAATAATAAAATTCCTGATGATTTAATTCCTTATCTAATTGACGGTTCGCGACGCGAAGATGATATCCCGCGCTGGATGAACCATTTTTATGACCCAGTTTATAATCGCGGTTTGACTGATTCAACTTTAGGCACTTGGCAAAAATCAAAAGATTGGGCGCAAGATAGCAATAATCAAAATAGATTGACTTATAAAGTACCAGCCACTATTGCTTCAATTTTAACCGCCATTCAACAAAAAGCAATTAGCGCTTTAACTACTGAAAGTGATTTTACTTGGCAAAAAGCGATTAAGTTTTATGTTCAAGGCGAGAAAGAAAAGGCAATGTTCACGCTTGGCCATATTCTTCATTTAATTGAAGATGCTTCAGTGCCAGATCACACCAGAAACGATCCCCATCCTATAAAAAGCTATTACGAAAAATATACCAAACAATTCACTCTATCTAACCCAGATAAAAATCTTATTAATAAAATAGCTAACAGAGGCCCAGTTATTTTAGATAACTTAAATTCTTATTTTGATGAACTAGCAAAATTTTCTAATAATAATTATTATAGCGGTGACACTATTGGTATACAAAGTGGATATAATTTACCAGTGCCTGATGATTATGAAAAAATCAATGATATTCTCTTTGCGCGTAAAATGGATAATGAAGGTTTTTATATGCTCTCTGCGCAACCAATTCAATCTAGTGTTTTAATAGATGTTAAAGGGGAAATAACTATAGACAATAATAAGGTTTTATCCGACTACTGGTCCCGTCTTTCCACTAAGTCCATCCAATATGCTGCTGGTATAATTAATCTTTTCTTTCAAGAAGTTGAGAAAGCAAAAAATAATCCGGATTTAACAAAAACTGAAAATAAATCATTTTTATCTAAGGTGGTTGATACGGCGAAAAATTTGGTGGCGCAGGTTGGTAATTTCTTTTCTGATATTTTTGAAACAGAAAAAGGTTTTCAATCTGCGGGACAAATTAGTTTGAATCAAGAGCAAACTGTCCAATCAATTGGACAGGCAAATTTAAGCAACCAAAACCAAAAAAATAATAATCTTAATAACAACCCTAACCAAGAAAACAAAAATCAAGAAAATAAATCAACCAATGTCCAATCAATTGGACAAACAATTGATTCTTCTAAAAACTTCGAGACAGTAAAACTGGAACAAAACGAAGAAGACGAAGAACTCTCACCTCTTCAGCCCCAGAAAAATCAACCGCAACCGCAAAAAATTCAGCAAGCAACCTCTACTCAACAAGCCACTACCACTCAACCACAAAAATTGCCACAATCCCAAACAATTTCTTTTAAAGAATGTAAATTTTCTGACGGCGATAGCCAAAAGTCCTCGCATCAAAAAGTTATTATTAATGAAGTGGCCTGGATGGGCACTAGCCATAGCGCTAATGACGAATGGATTGAATTAAAAAATATCTCAGGTAATGAAATTGATTTAACTAATTGGCAACTAATTGATTTAAAAGGAGACATTAAAATAATTTTTGGCGGTGAAGATAAAAGAGAAGTTATTAACAAAAAAATTAAAACCAATGGATTTTATCTTTTAGAACGCACTGATGATAATTCAGTGCCAAATATTACGGCTGATTTTGTTTATAGCGGCACGCTTTCTAATGCCAATGAAGGTTTGCGGCTTTTTGATAATAACTGCAATTTAATTGATGAAGTTTTGGCTAATCCGGATTGGCCAGCAGGCGAGAACACAAGCGCGGCTGAAAGAAAAACAATGGAAAGAGATTTAAATGGCTTTAATTGGCATACTTCAAATAAAATTGATGGCACGCCTAAAGCAGAAAATACCACTGGCTATGTAAGTTCTAACGGCAGCTCAGCTTCAACTAATAACCAACAACCAACGACTAACAACCAACAACAAACAAATAACAATCAGCAAACATCGCCGGCAAAAATTTTAATTAACGAAATTCAAATTACTGGCGGCGCTGGCAAAACTGAAAACGATTTTATTGAATTGTATAATCCTAATAATTTTCAAGTCAATTTAAACGGCTATCGATTGGTAAAAAGAACCAAAACTGGCACGAGCGATACCAATATAAAATCGTGGACAAGCGATAGCTATATCCCAGCTAATGGTTATTATCTTTGGGCAAATAGTGGATATACTGATATTTCTCCGGCGCCTGACATAACTACCGCTGCTACCATTAGCGATAATAATGGTGTGGCTATTCGCTTTGGCCCAGCCGACACCGGCACAATAATTGATAGTGTTGGTTGGGGAGAAGCGCAAAATGCCTTTATTGAGAGTTTGCCTTTTCCAATTAATCCTTCTGCCAATCAAAGCATTCAACGAAAATTCCAAAATAACACGTTTATTGACACCGATAACAATGCGAGTGATTTTGAAATTCAAAACTGTCCCAGCCCAAAAGCCCAATTTTTTAACTGCTCTCCAAATGCCAGCGCTAATGCGAACGCAATTCAAAATTTTAACATCGCTTACAGCTCCACCACGATGGAGCTGATTTTAAATTGGCAGCCACCTTTGAATTATCAAAATTCAAGCACTGATACCCTCACCTATTATATCTCTGAAATAAACGGCACCACCTCTACCCTCATCGCTACCACCACTTTAACTTCATTTAGAAAAAGTATTAATGAAGTTGGCCGAGATTATGTTTTTTCTATCCAAGGATTTAACCAAAATGGCTATAGTTCCGCCACCAGCACCGCTTCAACCACTGTTCCGAGTTTTCTAACAGGTTTATATTTTTATCAAGACCCGCGAAGTAGCAGTTCTTCGCCAAAATATTTGATTGATTTATATTACGACCACTACCCTTTTATTTTTCAAAAATATAATTCTAAGTTAACTGGTTTAGTTTTTTATTTAAATCAAGAAAGTCCGCCAGCACCGGAATCATTAAATTTAGGCAGTCTTTCTTCGTGCCTTTACAGCTACGCAAATATACCAGAAGCGGTAAAAATTTATTATCCTAATTACTCTTTCTACTATAATAGTTCCGGCAATATCCTCGTTTTGCCAAATACTCTTAATCCACCTGAATTATATGATCGGCTTTATGGAGGACTACCGGGTGGCGTTTATCAATACATTATTAATCGCAACCAATTAGAAGATAATCATTTAAGAATTGAGGTTAGAGAAGATTTTGCTTCAATGCCGACCTCTCAGGATTATTTAAAAATCGCCTTTTATAGTTACACCACCGACAGAGCCAGCTGCGAACAAATTCTTGTCGCAATCGATAAAACAAAATATTATTTTGGCAAAACGCCACCACCTCAACCCCCAACCACGCCCACGAATTTTCAAGTAGCTTTTCAACCAGAATCAGAAAATCCTTATTTTATTGCTAGTTGGTCAACTTCGACCGACCTTGATTCTTTAGATTCAGAAATTAAATATCAATTAGATTACTGGTTGGAAAATAATCAAACTAATAAAAAGCAGTGGATTGGTCAACAAAATTCTAATCAAATTACCCCTTCATCTTCGGGAAATTATATTTTTGAATTAAAGGCCTGTGATGAATTTAATTCGTGTTCAGAAAGCGTTTCAGCTTCCAGTACTGCTCTTATCCCCGCTATTTTAGTAGACACCACTAATTCTTCTAATTGGAATAGTATAAGTTTGGGCGGCAGAGATTCTTTTGGAGAAAACATAGTTCGAAAAATTGCTCAAAAATTTAATCTTCCACAAGCCACAAAGATTACATCCATCACTATTGGTCTTGCTAATTGCTGGGATTGCCGCAATCCTTCCGGGGCTAGAATTTCTTTAACAACAACAGAGAGCGCTTTACCATCAGAACAAGAAATTATTTCATTCTCTTTACGACCAGAAGAAATACCCGGATATAACACTTGGGCTTACGGCAACAAAGGAGTTAAAGATTTTACTTTCTTTATTACTCAACCACTTGAATTAACGACTGGTGATTACTTTATAGTGGTAGAACCAGAAAATAGCCCCACTAGTGGTTTTTGGAATTTAGTAGTACCGTCTTCCGGGAATGATCTTTATCAAAAAGGCGATTTATATGTTTATAACCAACCGATTAATCAACAAATCGGTCAATGGATTAATTACGGAGGAAGCGACACTTATTTTCGCCTTAAAGGATTCTTAATAGAATAAGGAGCAAAAATTGTATCTCTTCGATAAATTCAGAGAATAGAATTATTACTTTCTGATGATATCGAAATATATTTACTACCCTTACTAACGATCATCAATAAAGAAAGATAGTAATTAGATTTAAATTTTTAGATTGCTTCGCTACACTCGCAATGACATTGCTAACGCTCGTAATGACATCTTTATTTTTTTATCTTAATAATCTCATCCACTAATCCATACTCTTTGGCTTCTTGAGCATTAAGCCAGAAGTCGCGGTCGGTATCTTTTTCAATTTTAGAGAGCGGCTGGCCAGTGTGTTTGGCTATAATTTGATTAAGTCGATCTTTGATTTTAATAATGTGCCGAGCGGCGATTTCAATTTCTACTGCTTGACCCTCGCCCGCGCCCATTACCTGATGAAGAAGCACTTCTGAGTTTGGTAAAATATATCTTTTACCCTTAGCGCCGGCGGCTAAAAGCACCGCGCCCATTGAAGCGGCAATACCAATACAAATGGTGGAAACATCAGGTTTAATATATTGCATTGTATCATAAATCGCCAAACCAGCGGTTACAACTCCGCCTGGAGTATTGAGATAAAGTTTAATATCTTTTTTGGGATCTTCATGTTCTAAGAAAAGCATCTGAGCAATCACAGAATTTGCTAAAGGATCAGTTATGGGACCGCCAATAAAAATAATCCGCTCTTTCAAAAGTCGAGAATAAATATCATAAGCCCTTTCGCCATAGGCCTCTTTTTCAATTACTGTAGGAATTAAATATTGATCGTGTTCCATATAATTAAGTTTAAAATAAAAATATTAGATTGTAAATTGAAGCGTCTAGGTTTACTTAAGCGACTTACTGATTTCTTTTTCGGCGGCTTCGCGGTCTAAAAAATTTTTAATTTTTACCCATTTACCCGGCTCTAATTGTTTATAGGTTTCAAAAAAGTGTTTAATTTTTGCCTTAACGCTTTCATTTAAATCTTTAATATCTTGAACTTCAGCGAATTGAGGATCAATTTTTTGTAAAGGAACAGCAATTACTTTATTATCCAACCCTGCCTCATCTTCCATTTCGAGTAGACCAATAGGTCGCGCTGGAATAACTGTGCCCGGAGAAACGCTTAAAGAAGAAATCACTAAAACATCAACCGGATCTCCATCTTCAGCATGGGTTTGAGGAATGAAACCATAATTAAAAGGATAACTCATAGCTGTATATAAAAACCTGTCCACAAAAATAACTCCGGCCTCTTTATTAAGTTCGTATTTGACAGAAGAATTTTGGGGAATCTCTATAAACACATTTATTTCTTTTGGCGGATTTTTCCCGCTAGAAATTTTTTCAATCATTTTATTTAAAGGTAAAATTATTTTGCGTTATCTCGCGTTCATTTCGCGAATTTTCGCTTCTATGCTTTATCTTTTCTTTACGAGAAGTCGATAATTAGCGAATCCTAACGCGAAGGTTGGCGAAAATTATATTTCATTCTCGCCTGCTTCGACCTTTTCTTGTTCAATTTTTTCTTTTTCGTTCACTTCTTCATTTTTTTCTTCTCCTCCAACCTCTCTTGACTCTTTAACAATCGCTTCTTCGTTTGACGCCTCTTCAATGTTTAATTTTTTAGTATCAAATTGAACCACGTCGGGCCGCGAGGCAGAACGCACGTCTATTTTCCAACCGGTTAATTTAGCGGCTAATCTGACATTTTGGCCGCCCTTGCCAATCGCCAAACTTAACTGATCTTCTGGCACTAAAACCTTCGCTTCTCGCCGGGGTAAAATTTCTACCGAAACTACTTTAGCGGGCGAAAGCGATGAGGCAATAAATTTTGCTGGATCTTCCGACCATTCAATAATATCAATTTTTTCATTGCCTAATTCATTGGTAACCGCCATCACTCTTGTCCCTCTTTGACCCACTAAAGATCCTATGGGATCAACCCCCTCTACTTTTGAAGCGGCGGCAATTTTTGTCCGACTGCCGGCCTCCCGGGCAATCGCTTTAATTTCTACTAAACCATCGTGAATCTCTGGCACTTCTAATTCAAAAAGTTTTACGACAAATTGCGGATGACTGCGCGAAAGAATTAAGCCAGGAATTTTTGTTTCTTCTTGAACCGCTAAAAGATAAAATCTCAATCTTTCACCAATTCTATAATGCTCGCCGGGGATAGCTTCATTATAAAACATAATGCCAGTGGCTCGACCCAAATCAACATAGACATTTCCTTTCTCAATTCTTTGCACAACGCCGCTAATAATTTCTCCTTCTTTGTCTTGATATTCTTGTTTGATAGAATTTTTCTCTATCTCTCTTATTTTCTGTAAAATAACCTGTTTGGCGGCTTGAGAAGCAATTCGACCAAATTCTTCATAACTTTCTAATGGCAACTCTATTTCTTCGCCTAACTGTGCGTCTGGTTTTATTTGTTTTGCTTCCTCAAGCCAAAGATGACGATCGGGATTATATAAAGGAAGCGTTTCGCCTTCGGTTTCAGTCGCACGCTTATCCGCTTCAGTTTGGGGCTGCTCGTCTTTCTTTAGACGAACAGTAGATTTATCGACTACGATTTTTACCTGCCAAAATTTTGCCTGACCTGTTTTAGGATCAAGCCGGCACTTAATAATTTCTCCTTTTTTTCGGTATTCTTTTCGATAAGCAGTGGCAATCGCTGATTCAATTGCTCCCCAAACTGCTTCTGGTTTAATTCCTCTTTCATGAGCAATTTGTTCAATCGCCCGATTTAATGCCTTTAAGTCTAACATATATTTCTAAAATTTTTCTAAAAAAATGCCCATTAAGGGCTCAGTATTAAGATAGACAAAAAAAGATAAACTGTCAAATGTCAGAAGTCAGAGGTCAAAGGTTAGAGGTTAGAAATTAGAAGTCTTAACAAGCTCTGACCAGTCATTTCTTTGGGTTTAGGAATTCCCATTAATTCTAAAATTGTTGGTGCCACATCAGCCAAAATACCAATGCTCTCTTTCTCTGCTTTTTGAATTTCAACTTCATTTCTCGGCCGCCTAAATTCTTTAGCAACTAAATAAATCGGCACGGGATTGGGATCGTGTTGAGTTTCTGGTAGACCAGTTAGGGGATCAAATAATCTTTCAATATTACCATGATCAGAAGTAATAATTAAAATGGCGTTATATTCTAAGGCGGTTTTAACAAGTTTATCAATTTGTTCATCAATAATTTTAACTACCTGAAGACAGGCCTCATAATTACCGGTATGGGCAATGATGTCGGGATTGGCATAGTTAATTAAGATAAAATCAAAAACGCCTTCGCTAATTGATTCAACAACTCTTTGGGTAATTTCATAAGCCATCATTTCCGGATGTTCGTCCTGGCGGGCAATGGCTCTTGAAGGAATAAGAATTCGATATTCATTTTTAAACGGCTCTTCTCGCATACCATTAAAGAAGTAAGTGATGTGCGGATATTTTTGCGTCTCGGCAATTCGCAGTTGTATTTTTCCTTTATCTGATAGCACTTTTCCTAAACAGGTCTCGATTTTTTCTGGCGGAAAAGCCACCGGCACATCAAAACTTTTATCATATTGCGTCATCGTCACAATATAAAGATTATTCAACGGCTTAATAGGAAATTTGCTAAAATTTCTATCAATAAAAGCGGCGGCTAATTGACGGATGCGATCTTCGCGAAAATTAAAAAAAATAATTGAATCGTTATTTTTAATCGAACCTATTGAACCCATTGGACTTATCAACCTTACCGGCTCAACAAATTCATCACTAAGTTTTCTCTCATAAGTTTTTTTAATATGATTGGCAATATTATCAGTTACCGGTCCCTCGCCTATTAAGACCTCATAAACTTTTTTTGTTCTCTCCCAATAACCTTCTCTGTCCATCGCATAAAAACGGCCGCTTAAACTGGCTAATTGATAATGTGAATCCACTGAAAGATTCCCTATAGGAAGTTGAGCCAATAAATCTAAGGCTGACTTTGGTGGACTGTCTCGGCCATCGGTAAAAAGATGAAGATTCAATTGGGGAACGTTTTCTTTTTTAGCAAATTCAATAAGGGCACTTAAATGTTCTAAAGAAGCATGCACATTGCCAGCGCTTAAAAGACCCACAAGATTAATTGCTGAACCATATTTTTTAGTATGCTCAAAAGCATTCTTCAGTGCCGGATTCTGAAAAAAACTGTTATCGCGAATTGCCAAACTAATTCGAGGATAAGGTTGATAAATAACTCTACCCGCGCCTAAATTTAAATGGCCAATCTCGCTATTACCCTCCTCTCCCCAAGGCAAACCAACGCTAATGCCTGAGGCCTGGAGAGAACCAGAGGGAAAATTTGCTTTTAAATAATTAATAGTCGGAGGATTAACCACATAAATCGGATTAGATTCGTCTGATCTCCCAATTCCCCACCCGTCTAAAACTGTTAAAATAATAGTACGTTTTGACATAGTCATATTTTAACGCTATAATTAAATCGTCGCAAGAAATTAATAAATTTATGAGAAAATTAATTATCACTATGACTGATAACTATGACAATTTAATTTTTAATCATTGTCATAGCCATCGTCATTGTAATGAATCTTACTATGATTTACCAAAATCCACTTTTTTGGGGAGCTTTGATAATTCTTGGAATCGTCATCGGATATTTTATCCGACAATTAATTGCGACGAGAGCCGCTAATTCAATTGAACAAAAGATAAAAAGGCAGTTTGAAGAAGCGCGCTCAAAAGCCAAAGAGATCGTTCTTGAAGCCCAAGAAAAAGCCACCGCTCTCTTAGAGGAAGTAAAAAAAGAAGAAAGAGAGAATAAAATTCAATTAAGCCGTTTAGAGGAAAGATTATTAAAAAAAGAGGAACAATTAGAAAGACAGGAAACTGATTTAAAAAGGCGTGAAGAACAAATTAATCAAGATATAGAAAAATTAAAAGGCGTTAAATCAGAAATAGAACAATTAAAACAAAAAGTTGTTTCGGAATTAGAAAAAATCGCCGGTTTATCTACTGAGCAGGCAAAGGAACTTCTTTTTAAAAATCTCCAAGAGAAGCATCAAGAAGAATTACTTACCACTCTCCAAAAACTAAACAAAGAGAGAAGAGATGAGATTGAACGTCGCGCCTTAGAAATTATGACGACCGCTATTCAACGTTATGCTCGTTCCCATGTAGGAGAAATAACCACTACTACTTTTACCTTAACTGATGAAGATCTAAAAGGAAAAATAATTGGCCGAGAGGGAAGAAATATTAGAGCGCTCGAACGAGCCACGGGTGTCGAATTAATAATCGATGAAACGCCAGAAACGATTGTTATCTCTTCTTTTGATCCTATTAGAAGAGAGGTGGCTAAATTGGCTCTTCAAAAATTAATTAAAGACGGGCGCATTCAGCCGGCAAAGATTGAAGAAAAGGTTGAGGAAGCCAAACAAGAACTAAGCAAAAGAATAATAGAATTAGGTGAAAATGCTGCCTACGAAACCGGCATTTATGATCTACCAAAAGAAATTATTCAACTTTTGGGAAGGCTTTATTTTCGATTAAGTTATGGTCAAAATGTTTTAATTCATTCAATTGAAACCGCTTATTTAGCCGAAATGATGGCGTCAGAATTAGGTTGCAACACTGAAGTCACTAAAAAAGCAGGCCTACTCCACGATATTGGCAAGGCAATTGATCATGAAGTAGAAGGAAGTCATGTCGAGTTAGGTAGAAGAATCTTAAAAAAATATGGTATTGGCGAAGAGATTATTAAAGCAATGGAAGCGCATCATGAAGAATATCCTTTTGCTTCTCCCGAGGCTTATATTGTCGCCGCGGCCGATGCTCTTTCGGCTGCCCGACCAGGCGCCAGACGCGATACCTTAGAAAACTATCTTAAAAGATTAGAGGATTTAGAAAAAATCGCTTTAAGTTTTGACGGCGTTAAAAACGCTTATGCCATCTCTGCGGGTCGAGAATTAAGAATTTTTGTTATCCCAGAAAAGATAGACGATTTTAAAGCCCTACAATTAGCCAGAGATATTGCTAATAAAATAGAATCTGAGTTAAAATATCCAGGAGAAATCAAGGTAAATGTGATTAGGGAGGTAAGGGCGGTAGAATATGCCAGATAACAACTATTGACTTTTGACTATTGACGATTAACAATAAAAAGGTAGATTTTTTCTATATAATTTTATATACTATAGTAAAGGTCGATATAGAAACACTAATAACCACAAATAAAAATACTAAGCACCACTAATACTTTTTCGTGGTCTTTCGTGTTCCAATTAGTGGTATTTAGTGTATAAATATGAATAAAGTAGGCCTTGTTGAAGCAGTTATGAAAGCGGCTGGTATAGAGGTTAAAAAACAAGCCGCCGCCGCGGTCGATGCTGTTTTTGATACTATCACTAAAACATTAGCCCAAGGCGAAGAAGTGGCTATCTCCGGTTTTGGCACTTTTCGTGTCGCTAAAAGAGCGGCCCGAATGGGAATTAATCCTAAAACCGGCGAGAAAATTCAAATCCCTGCTTCAGTCAAACCAAAATTCCGAGCCGGCAAAATGCTTAAAGAAGCGGTGAAATAAAATGACGCCGACTATTGACAATGACTGTTGACAAATGACAAAAAACAACTGTCAAAAGTCAAAATGTCAAAGGCAAAAAGTGTCAAAACAATAAATAGCTTGCTAAGGCAAGCTATTTATTGTTTAAGTAAGGCGTCTACCTGTTCAAGAATTTCTTGGCTTGATTTTATTTTTCTTAAAGATTCATCTAAATTTTTACCTTCTGAAGCTGAAACATCTTTTAATTCATTAGCTGCTTTTCCTAAAAGTTCTTGAATGGTAGAAATTTTATTTTGATCGATTTGAGATTGATTTTCTGATTCTAATAGATATTTAATTTCATTTAATTTAATCTGGATAGCGGCATTCATCTCACTTGCCTTAACGATTAAATCTTCTTGATTTGTTTGATTATGGTTAACATAGTAAATGCCGCCAGAAACAGCCAATATTAAAATAATAACACCCGCGAGAAGCATTAATTTGGCGGGATACAAAAACCTTAAAATCTCAGCGAACTGGAATTTTTGTTCACGTAAATCCACTTCTTGATTCGCTTTAATACGCGCTGACTGCATTATTAAAAGCCGTGACTGTTTTGAATAGCCAGGGTCAGGTTGAATACTCTTTAATTCTTTTAGAATTTTTATAAATTTGTCGTCCATAAATATCAATTAATATCTAGAATTTGTTGATGGCTGCTTCTTCGCAATATTATACGGGTATTTATTGTGCTTGATTTAATATTTGTCTTAATTTTTTAATCGCCCGGTGCTGTAGCAGTTTTACCGCTAGCTCGCTTTTATTTAAAATCGAAGCTGTTTCTCGAAGCGATAAATCTTCAATAAATCTTAAAATAATCACATCTTGCTGTTTGTCTTTTAATTGTAGAATTGCCTTTTTTACTCTTTCAATATCTAAATGATGATCTATATTCTCTAAAACTGGGTTTTCAATTTTAATCTCGTTAATACTTTCAAGAGTAATATCAGGTTTTTTTGTCCGATAATAATCAATTATTTGATGACGAGCAATCGAATAAAGCCAACTAGAAAAAGGAAAGCCCTGAAATTTATATTCGGTAATATTCTGCCAACTCTTCAAAAATACCTGATGGGTGAGGTCTTCGGCTTCCTCACGTTGGCCCACTTTAAGATAAATAAAACGATAAATTTGTGGTTGATATTTATCATAAAGCAGACCAAAAGCCTCGGCCTCACCCTTTACAGCCCTTTCAATTATCTCTTTCTCGTCATTTATCATAGATAACGAATAAATTGGAAGTTAGTTTCTAATCGCTGAGCGGGTGAAGGGAATCGAACCCTCGTCTTCGCCATGGCAAGGCGATATAATAGCCACTATACGACACCCGCATTACTAATTTCTCATTTCTCAT
>Ga0207433_10002864_pt1 | contig 34229 bp, 28 predicted proteins | sample YelNatPaOPGAMG01_FD_187559 | JGI IMG/M metagenome (GOLD analysis project Ga0207433, IMG submission 187559) | Hot spring thermophilic microbial communities from Obsidian Pool, Yellowstone National Park, USA - OP-RAMG-01 (SPAdes) (version 3) | ecosystem: Environmental > Aquatic > Thermal springs... | reverse complement strand
CTATCTCTTGGCATCTTACTCAAGTTTTAAAATTAGAAAACAACACCGAAAGAATTGTTTTTCATGAAATAACTAAAAATGCTATTTTAAATGCTCTTAATAATCCAAGAACAATTGATATGGATTTGGTCAATGCCCAGCAAGCCAGAAGAATTTTAGATAGATTAGTTGGTTATAAATTATCTCCATTTTTATGGAAAAAAGTTGCTCGAGGATTATCAGCTGGTCGGGTTCAATCAGTCGCTTTAAAATTAATAGTTGAAAGAGAAAATGAAATCAGAAATTTTAAACAAGAAGAATATTTTAATTTTAATATTAAACTTCGAGGCAATAATAAGGAATTTGAAGCGCGATTAGTTAAAATAGATAATAACACCTTTGATCAATATCAGCTTAAATCAAAAGCTGAAGCAGAAAATATCAAGACAGACTTAGAAAAATCTCAATATAGAGTAGAAAAAGTAGAACAAAAAGAAACTTTTAAATATCCCCTTCCTCCATTTATAACTAGCAACTTACAAAGAGAAGCTGTGAAACGATTAGGATTTTCTCCTAAAAAAACTATGTTTTTAGCCCAAAATTTATACGAAAATGGTTTTATCACATATATGAGAACCGACTCTTTTAATATCTCTCAAGATGCAGCAAAGGCGGCTAGAGAATGGCTAATTAATAATTTGGGAAAACAATATTCGCTTGAACATCCAAGAATATTTAAGAAAAAATCTAAATTATCTCAAGAAGCCCACGAAGCTATTAGACCAACTAATCCTAACAATGACCCAGAAAAAATAAAACTAGATAAAGATCAGAAAAAGCTTTATGAGCTTATTTGGAAAAGATTTATTGCTTCTCAAATGCCAGATGCTGTTTTTGAATCAACTAAAATAGAAATTAATGCTAAAGGAGAAAAAACTTACCTTCTTTCTTCTAGTGGAAATGTTATGAAATTTGATGGATTTTTAAAAATTTGGCCAAGTGAAATTGAAAATATCCAGCTACCTCTTCTTAAAAAAAATGATCAGATTGACTTAATGACGATAGAATTAGAAAAGCATTTAACTCAACCACCAGCTCGCTACAATGAAGCATCATTAATTAAAACTTTAGAAAAATATGGCGTTGGCCGGCCGTCAACTTACGCTCCGATATTATCCGTTTTAGAAGAGAGAAATTATGTTAAAAAAGAACACCATATCTTTATACCAACAGAAATAGGAGAAATTACTAATAAAGTACTATCTGAAAATTTTCCAGAAATAGTTGATATAAATTTTACTGCTAAAGTCGAAAGTGACTTAGATAAAATTGCTGAACATAAAAAAGATTGGCATAAAGTTGTGAAAGATTTTTATTATCCTTTTGCTAAACAATTAGAAGAAAAATATAAAACAGTTCAAGATAAGACTGCTTACCAAGAAAAAACCGATTTAATTTGCGAAATTTGCGGTAGTCCAATGGTTATTAAACTTGGTAAATTTGGAAAATTTTTAGCTTGTTCGAACTTTCCAAAATGTAAAAATAAAAAATCTCTAAACACTGAAAATGAGACTAATAAAAAAGAAAAAAATGAGCTAGAGACAATTAACCAAAAAGAACAGCTAATTTGTGATAAATGTGGAGCAAAAATGGTATTAAGAAAAAGTCGTTTTGGATTATTTTGGGGTTGCTCTAATTATCCTAAATGTAAAAATATCAAAAAATTTGCTGAATCACCTAAGACAAATAATAACCTAGATGAACCAATAATAGAAAACAAGCAAGACGAAGAAGATTTGAATTAACAATAAAAAAAATAAGCCCCATTATTTACTGGGGCTTATTGCGATAAATTTTAATAAGGTCGTACAATTCATAAATATTATTTGCTTTGGAAATTAAATAGGCAGAGTCATCTTCAGTTCCGGATAAAAGGTCATCAAGATCGATTTTTAATTTTGAGTCTTCTTTATCTTTAATATATATATATTGCCAGTTACAGTTCTCTATTTCTGAACTAAACTTACTAAGAGATTTCCCTCTTATATAAGCTCTGGTATCTTTCGGAGGAGTAAATAGAGCTGAATCTATCTCATCGTCGGTCAAAATTCTTTTTATTTTTCCCTTAGAAACAAGCTGGTTGTATATTCCCCGTGGACTGATATCATGATATGAAAGATCGATATTCTTTAATCTTTCTAAAATTGGCACTTCTAAAATCTCACCTTTAGGACCCTTAGTTTTAACCATAGTAGTTAAAACTTTATCCCAAGATGATTTATATTTTTTGAGATAGGATTCAAATAGTGATAATTTAATCCGATAATCTAATCTATCGTTAAGGCTATCAGGGTCAGTTTTTAGAAGATCGAGAGTTTGGCGCCAGAGCTTAAGAACATTTTCTATATCTGTATTAGCATCATAATTATCTTTATAGACTTTGTACCATTCATTAGCCACATCGCAAAATTTTTCCTGAATGCCAATTGCTGTATCTGAAGAATTATTATTCAAATCTACTGATAACTTATAACTTAAATCTCGAGAAATTTGCTTAAGTGCTTTAAGGGGCTTACTTAAAACCGGCAACATCATTATTGGAGAAGTGTGATTATTATAATAAAAAACATAATTATCCTCCAACATCGATAAAACTATTGCCGCCGTACCTGTTTTTAGATAATCTGATAGTTCACTCATATTAGAATCGCCAATTATCACATGAAATCGACGGTATTTTGAGGGATTAGCATAGGGAACGTCTCTTGTATTAATCAATGGCCTATTTCTAGTTGTAGCTATACTCAGTAATGTTTCAAAAAAATCTGCTCTTTGAGAAATTTGATAAATATTATCTTGCCTATTACTATTCTCTACTCCTATTTTTCCAGCTCCAACCATTATTTGGCGACTCACAACAAAAGTTATCCAGACTGCTTGAATGAGATTTAGGTTGCTTTTTGTATAGTCTATTAACTTTAAAAAGGTTTTAGGAGTAAGGGAATAATTTTCATGACAAGCATAAGAATTTCCAAATCCATCAGAATTATTCTTAAAAATTTTAATTTTCTTTCCAACTTTACTAGAAAGAGATTCGATTACTGCATTTAAAATTTTTTCTGCTGCTTTATCATAAATAACAGTATCTTTTGCCGTTTTGCATTCAGGAGTAGAAACTTCAGGAATAAAATCATTCTCAAGATAAACCCTCATACCGTTGGGTAAAAAATACCCCGTGAACCCATCTCTTTTTAGTTTCAAATTTAATTCAGAATGTGAATCGTAGTTAATAATAGGATTTTTCAACTTCAGTTCAAAAGATAAACCAGTAAGTCTAATTAATTCTTTGCATAATTCAGCTTCTTCTAGATAATTATAGCCATCAACATCAAATCTATATTCGGTTTCAATACCAATTATTTTTGGAATACTCATAACTATTCCTCCTTTATTCTGTTTTTAAATTCTATTCATAGAATAATACAAAATGAGTTCATTGTCAAAATTAAAAAAATCCCGACGAAATTCGTCGGGATATATTATTTTAAATTAAACTATCTTATCATCTTCTTCATCTCTATCACTTTGACCACCCGCAATAAATTCATAATTTATAATCTCTTCTTTATGTCCTCTAATCTTAGCCCATTCATTAATAGCTTCAATTGTCGATGGCAAATCTTCACTCTCTCTGAATTCCTCTTCAACTCCCTCTAAAAGGTATTTTAACTTAATACCACTAGGTCCTCCCCGACTTTCTTCTTTAATAGCCTTATCTTTAGCTCTGTCAACAATATTTTTAATGGCTGCCCCAGAGATAAAATCCTTAAATCTCAAAATCTCAGTTCGACCCTTTTCAAATTCAATCAATAAAAACTTATTTCTTTCATCAGTTTCAGAATAAATTCTTTCAACGGTTCTCTCTATTAAATAATTAACAATAGCATTTGAATCAGCGTTAAGGTCTGGATAAGCTTTTTTATCGTAATATTTTTTATCAAGAGGTAGCTGAGGTGTTAAGTACTTTTTAAAAATCTCTCTTGCACCATTTCTGTCTGGCTGCTTTATCCTAATCTTGAAATCTAATCGCCCAGGCCTTAAAACTGCTGGATCAAGCAAATCAATACGATTAGTGGCAAGAATAATAATGACGTTTGAAAGAGGTTCAACACCATCAACCTCAGTGCAAAATTGAGATACATAGCCCATGTTTGCATCTGAAGAAATTCTGCTTCCTCGTCTAGCTAAAAACGAATCTGCTTCATCGAAAAATATAACTACCGGTAAATCATGCTTAGCTAAATCTTTAGCTTTTTTAAACAACTCCCTTATCATTCTTTCTGATTCGCCAACCCATTTCGAAGAAAGCTCTGGCCCTTTGATATTAAAGAAATGGACAATCCTTTTTTCTCCGAACTTTTCAACTGTCCTTTTCATCATTGAATTAGCGATTGCTTTTGCCAACATGGTTTTCCCGCAACCCGGATCTCCATATAAAACCAATCCTTTTGTTACGTCTCTTTTGTATTTAACAAAAAGTTCCGGCCTAAGAAACGGCTCCTCAATTTTATTCTTAATAATCTCCAGTTCTTTATCTAACCCACCAATATCCTCATATTTTACATCTGGAACTTCTTCTAAAGCCGCTTCACTAGCTTCAGAATCTTGGATAATCTCATAGATAAATCCAAGCTTCGGATCAGCTAATGCCACATCACCAACTTTTGGCGTTTTTCCTATTTGGCCAGCTACCCGTAAAATCATAGTTTGAGTACTTTCATTAACTACAATAACTCTATTTTCAGGAAGAAGAGCTTTTATTTTAACCTGTTCCCCAGCTAATTTTTCCATATCTTCAAAAACTTCAACAATGGCTCCTCCAGCCACTAACACTCGACATCCCTCCTTAAGACGAGACTCAATGTCGTCTCCGACATTAACTCTTATTATCGAATCTTCACTAAAAACATCAGCAGTCTTATCGGCGTTTCTTTTTAAGAAAATAGAATAAACCAACGGAGGGCTCTTAATCTTTTTTATAATATCAAGAGTCTTTTTCAGAATTTCTTCTTGTTTAGCAATAAATCGGCTTTTATCTAAAATTTCAGCATTACTGGAGGCAAGAAGAGCTTCCTGAGTCTTAATTAAATCTTGTTTCTTTAAATTATCCTCTCTTAGAATAGTTAATTCTTTCTTTAGAGTCATAATCTTTTTTACAAACAATTGTCGTGACGTTTCAAATCTTTGCTGCCAATATTCAGCATCCTCAAGGATTTTTTTAAACTTTTCTAAAATATCTTTCTTAACTAAAGTGACTGATTTTTGGTTTTTATTCTTTTTCATCTTTTTCTCTCCTTTTTTATTTGTATAATACTTATCTTATAATCGACCAATATTAATTTTTTGTCAACTTTTTGCTTTTTAAAAAAATCCCCGCCAATAGGCGAGGATTTAATAAAAAACTATCCTAAAACAGTTAAAATATCTTCAAACTCTTCGTTTTCTCCCAGCTTTCGGCGATCAAGTAATTTTATTTCCCAAACAGCGGATTGCGTTGATTGCCCAGCAATTTCATTTTCATTCTTATCCATCATATCCATTATTATTTTTAAAACATCTTGGCTACTTAAACTACTTAAATTAGAAGAATATTGAGATTTCAACTCATCGAATATCTTTAAAATCTCACTTCGGTCATCTTTTTCGCCGTTATCTGAATTATTATTCTCTTCTTTTTTTTGATACTCGCTACCGACAATAACAATTCTGGATTCTGTAATTCTTCCATCAAAACTTACATAAAAAATCTGGTCCTCTTCTTGCTTCTCATTAACCTGCGCAATTGCTAATTCAATCTCAAATGGTTTATATAAAACATTATAAAAATTATCCTTTAATAAACTTGATAGTCCCTTAGCAATTACTTCTGCGCTAACATCTTTAGGACTATACATCATTTCAATAACTAGCGAGTCACTAATCAAAGTTGTTCTCATCTCTTGAATCTCTTCATAATTACCAATTGCTCCAACTGCTACTCTATTATGCACGGTAAATATTTTAGGTTCGGGACGCTTATTTTTAGTTATCATTACAATCCCATCTTTTATAGAAAAAACTGCCACGGGAATAGATCGTGATAAAATTTCTTTAATCTGCTTCCTTCTCTTGCTTATTCTAGCAGGAGAATAAATTTGAGAAGATATATCTCTCATTTTTCCTCCTTATTATTAAAATTAAAAGCTGAAAGTAATTTATTTATCCTGTCTGGTCTAGTAAATTCCAAAACGCCATCTTTATCTATGAGTTTTACGAATAAGTTTTCTCCGGTAGCAGCATCTACATTATGAGCCGCCCTAAGAGCCCTAATTGATATTTCTATAGCTTTTTCGCTATTTAAATTCTTAGAATAATGTTCAGCTATGACAGTCGCAGCTGTCGGCCCTCCGGATCCCTCTGCACAATAATCTTGTTCTTTATAACTTCCATCAGATGAAAAATGAAAAATTCTGGGTTTCTTGGTTTCAATTTCAAAGGTTGCAAAAATAGGCATCATAACAATTCCAGCAGCTGTTAGTGACATATTGTTAAGTAAAATCCTACTTAAACGATTAACCTTACCTTCGGTTGATAATTTAGTTGAGTAAACGCGATTCCATTTCTTAATTTCCGCTTTCATGCTGTCGCAAATAGCTATAGAAATAGCTGCGGATCCAGCGATAGCAATAATCGTTCTTTTCTCAATCTGTTTTAGCTTTTCAAAATCGTTAAAAACTTTATAATATCCCGCAGTCGCCTGCCCATCCGAAGCCATCACTACCCCATCTTTAAATTTAATCGCGATAATTGTTGTACCCTTTAAAACATTCAAATTATCCTTAGCTAAATTATCCAAATTTAAAGAAAGATGAGGATACTTTTCTCTTAAATATTCAATCATACTGAGATGTTGTCCATCTAAAATACTCTTCATATTTCCTCCTTATTTGATTTTTTTATAACTATTTTTAGCTTACAATGATTAGTTAATTTAGTCAAATATTAGTTAAGTGTATAAAAACTTTACTTTTACAAATTTATCGCCTTAAAATACTTACTCGCCCATTTCTTAAATCAATTATTGTTGAAGGTTTGGAATTTAAAATTCCCCTATTAAGATAAAACACTTTCCCGTTAAAATATTTCTTAGCCTCAAAAATATTTCTAGCTGGAGATTTGCCTTCTAAATTAGCGCTTGGCGCTACTAAAGGACCGGAAACTGACAATATTTTTTGAATTAATTTATTTTTAGGTACCCTAAAGGCTAGAGAATTAGACCCTCGATGAAGATAACGAAATTCCGGAGAAGAACAGTTTAAAATAATACTATATTTACCAGGCCAAAATTTTGATATTAATTTCTTTTGATTTAATGATAATTTAATTTTAAATTTTTTAATTGCTTCTAAGTTATTAATCAGAATTATTAATGGTTTTTTTAAATCTCTTTGTCTTAACTTATAAATATTTTGAACTGTTCTTTTGTTCAAAGCCGACCCACAAATACCATAGATAGTATCTGTCGGAATCACACCAATAGCGCCATCTTTTAAAAGTAAAGCTGCCTTAAGATAATCCAAATTCTTACTACCATGAAATCCGCCAACTAAATAATCACTCCTTATAATTCGATGGCAAGGAATAGTAGGGTTAAAATTTTTAGCTAAAATATTACCCACCGCTCTAGAAGCTTTTGGCGATCCAGCTGCCTTGGCTACTTGACGATAAGTTAAAAAACTACCTGCTGGAATACGTTTAACAATTTTTAAAACTCGGTTAGTAAAAACCTTATTCATTAATTTTATTTTATTAAAAAACAATTTAAAAAACAGCGGCTTTAAAAACCGCTGTTTAAATATTTTCACCAAAGCCACTTCAACTTTTTAAATAAAAAGTAAATTCTTAGGTAAGCTACCATACTGCCGGTAAAAAATCGAGGTGGTTTATAGAATAAAGTTTTCCCTATTTCTAATTTATCAGCTTTTATTACCTCATACGGGCCACCAATTTTCTCAAACATTTTAGAAATTCTTAAAAAATCTTTTATGGCCTCATATTTATATTTATCTCTAACAATCTCCTCTTTGTGTTTTGTGGCAATTTTAATCTTTACTTGGATATTTTGAAGTTCAACCCAAGGCCAAACATAAGAATTGTGATAACGAGATTGACCCAGTAAACGAAATATCCAAGAAGTTTTATTTTTAGAATACGGGGGATAAAAATTTTGAAATCCATTTTCCCGCAAGACTTTGCTTTTTAAATTTTCCTCAACTAATACTGCTTCATCTGGCTTCAATAAATATAAAGAGCCGAAGATTGAAGCTACAGTATCCAACCGGTCATCGTTTTCTTCAGCCTTGAAATATTTACCTTCAACATAAAGCTTCTTCAAAATACTATTTTTTACCTTAAAGTACTCTTCTCTATACCAAGAGGCATCATCTTTAAAGCCTAAAACATTTGCCATATAACTCATTAGCCTTAAAGCTCTAGCCCATAAAATATTAATACTGGCTAATTTACCAAACCTTTTTAGAGTGTCTGCCCAATCAGCTCCCGGCAAAGTTATTACTGCCAAGCCATCAGAACTGTCGATTTTGGTTTGGAAGAAATTCATCGCCAATTTTAGTCGATTAAATTTTTCCTTAAGGAAAAATTTACTATAACCATAATTCGCTAACAGCTCCCCGAAAGAGATAATAACTGCTGGAATAGTATCTTCGCCACCAAAAAATATTTTCCCGCTATAAACAGGCCTTTCTATTTTATTTAGAATCTTTTTTTCTAAAATAGGAACTATCAATCTACTAAGATGATTAAGTAGCGGCAAACATTTTATTAAAAAGTATTCACGCTCAATTCTGAAAGGAAACTCCCCGTTTGATTTCTGGTATTTTAAAATAGTTTTTAAAGAATCAATTACTATTTGAGGGTTAAATTCTATGAAATAGTTACTGGCGGCAAAAGCAAAGTCTCGAACCCATAACTGATTATAAAAATTACTATCATATTCAGCCGATGAGAATATCCCAAATCCATTGCGATAGCTTTTATTTAGATGCGACTTAAAGAGAAAAACATTACAAAAAATAACTCTTCTATCATCTTCAGAAATAAAATTATCATTAATAAAAATTTCAGAATTCATTTATCCTCCTTATTTAGTTTTAAATAGGTCTTAATATAAAAAATTAAGATCTACTATAAGCTGTTTTAATATTATCACTATATCTTAACCGCTTCAACTTATATACATATACTTGATATTCATATTAATATTAGATTTAATAAATATAGATTCATTAAATTCCTAATAAGGAGGATTTATGAAAAGAAGCCGTAATAAGCTAGTTAATCAGATTTTTAAGCTAATAATTGACGTTATAATTATGAAAAGTAGTATTGCTGACAGATATCCTATCAGAGTTAAGTTCTGTAAATTAGATAAAAAAAGTTTAAAAAAAAGAAATATTTATATAGATGATTCAGTTGGATTAACTTTTGAGCCAGGAGATAAAAACGGCCTTAAAGATGCTTGGCTAATTCTTATTGAACACAGAATATCAAAAAGTTTAAAAGGAAGAGTTTTTCTCCATGAGATGCTTCATATTTTATTCTGGAATGAAAACCGCGAAAATCCAATTCTCAAATTAGAAGAAATTATATGGCTAGAATTATCCGAAGATCAAAAGAAATTTCTTATTCAAATTATGTACCTCCTTTCTAAATTTTAAATCCGTCCCCGTTGGGGCGGATTTTTAACCAAAAAATTAACTTCATTAAATTTTAGATTTTTTATCTTCTAACTTTTTAAAAATATCATTAATTAAAGCTGAGTACTCAACTGGCCTAAAAATAATTTCATTATGGCCACCGCGTAAAGAATAAAAACCATCAACCATATTAGAATTTAAATTTTTTTGAATTTTATCCATAGGAAAAATTTTATCATCAGCAGCGCTTAAAACAGCCACCCCAATTCCTTTATTTTTAATTTCTTTAAGCATATTAATAATATCAGTTTTAGAAATTGCTTCTGCTTCTTCAATAGCCTTAATTGGATCTGTTAGCCCTTTGGCGTATTTTATAATTTCACCAAGTGATACTTTCTTATAGCCAGAAGATTTATTAATAAATTCATTAATAAAAGTATTTAGAATTTCTTTATTAAATCTTTTAGCTAGAGATAAAAAATTATCTTTACCTATTAAACCAGCTGGATCGACAAAAATAATATTTCTAAATTTTTCCGGTTTCATCATAGCCGCAATAGAAATATAAATACCTCCCTCCGAATGAGCAACTACATCAACCTTATCAATATTTTTGTTATCTAAAACACTAAAAAAAGCGTTAACTTTTCTTAATTCCGCCACCGGGTAATTTTTATCCAAAATTTTGTTTTCGCCTTTTATTTCTACACCATGAGGAGCATCAACAAAAATAGTCCGCCTCCCTAGTTTTGATAACTCAATAAGATCATCTTTATAGGTTTCAATACTAGTGGCCCAGCCTTGAGCAAAAAATATAGGAATTTTTTCTTTTTGAATATTTTTTTCTGGTTTTATATCATAAACTTCAACAAATTGATTGTTAATTTTTAACTTCTCAGGAAGCAATTTTTGCTCAGAGTGCTCTTTTTGCTCAATTGACAAAAAAATATTATTTTTTCGTTTTTCATTATTCATTAGAAATCGAAGCTCTTATTCGACGAATACCAGCCGCTACCCCTTCTTCTTTTAATATTTTAAATTTTCCAATTTCAGATGTATTTTTAACATGAGGACCAGCGCAAAATTCTTTACTAAAAGCACTTTGTAGATTATTGCCGATAAAATAAATTTTGACTCTTTCGGGATATTTTTCATTAAACAAATGTAAAGCTCCAGAAGCTAAGGCTTCCTTAAGCGATAATTCTACAACATTAACTGGTAAATTTTCCCTAATTTTTTCATTAACTAAATCTTCAACTTTTTTAATTTCTTCTGGTGTTAATTTTCTATCAAAAGAAAAATCGAATCTTAGCCTTTCGGAATTAATGTTTGAACCTTTTTGATAAATTTTATCACCTAAAACCTGTCTCAACGCTGCCTGAAGCAAGTGAGTAGCTGTGTGAAGTTTAACTATTTTCTCTTTATTGCCGTCTGCTACACTCGATTCATTACCATAAACCAATCCATGACCACCAAACTTTTTTTCAGCGCCAGCACGAGAAATTTCCTGATGTTTTTTAAATCTAGCATCAAAATCTTCACGAGTTAAATTTTTGGCTTTTTCACCTCCGATATCTTTAATAGCTTCATATGGCAAACCAAAACTTTCAAATAAATAAAAAGCTTTTTCAGCGTCGATTTCTTTTATTTTAGATATTTCTTTTATTCCTCTTTCAATGGTTTTACCATATTTTTTAGCTTCTTCATTAAAAACAGGGATAATATCTTCTTTTTTAAGATGAGGATAAAATTTATGATATAGGTCAACCACTTCTTCTAATTTTTTAGACATATTTATACCTCCACCAAAACCAGCATTTAATCCAGATGGTCCAAATGCTTGCTGAGCTATCATTCGCCGCATAAGACGTCTTAAAACATATCCTTGATCTTTATTAGATGGCCTCACTCCGTCAGCTATTAAAAAAACAATTGCTCGTGCATGATCGGCAATAATTCTTTTTTGCCTCTCACTAAAAATAGAAGGGATATCTTTTATCAATGGCTCAAATAAATCCGTTTCGAAAACTGTAGATTTATTATTAACAACCATTACTAACCGTTCCAATCCCATTCCCGTATCAATGCCAGCTATTTTTAAAAGAGATAAATTTTTATTAGCATCACAATAAAATTGATTAAAAACGATATTCCAAATCTCTATGCCATTAATATATATTTCAGTTGTCGGCCCACAAGGTCCTTCTTCGCCAGTTGGTCCCCAAAAAACATCAACACCTTCGTGTTTAATTTTAACGCCATATTTTTTCCAAATTTCTTCTGATTCTTTATCTAGCGGTACCTTTTTTCGCCAGTCATCTTCCGGAACTAGAGCCGGGTCAAAAATAGTTACATAATCAATTTTTAGGCCTAATTCTTTTATAAATTCCCAAGCATATTTAATTGCCTCTTCTTTAAAATATCCCCCAAAAGAAAAATTACCAAGCATTTCGAAAAAAGTAAGGTGTCTTTCATCGCCCACCTCGTCTATATCGGCAGTTCTAAGGCATCTTTGAATAGAAGCAACATTTTTTGTGCCAAAATCTTTTTCTGCTTCTTGGCCAGATTCATCAATATAATAACGTTTAAATTGCTGCATCCCAGCAGTAGTAAAAAGCACTGAAGGATCAGTAGGAAGTAAAGATGAAGAAGGAATAATTTTATGTCCTCTATTACTAAAAAAATTTAAAAATTTTTGACGAATTTCTTCAGATTTCATATATTATCTAAACTTTCAAAACCAGAAAAAGAGGCAGCTTTATGATGTTCCTTAATTTTTTCCAAAGCTTTAGCTTCAATTTGTCTGATTCTTTCGCGAGTAACATGAAATACTTGACCAACCTCTTCTAAGGTATGAGTTACACCATCATCAAGCCCGAAACGCATTTTTAAAATTTGCTGTTCTCTATCACTTAAATCAACCAGAATATCTTTTATTAAATCTCTTAAAAGAGAAAGATTAGTATGTTGAGCTGGAGTTAAAGTTTTTTTATCTGGAATAAAATCCGATAAATTAGCTTCTTCTCTTTCTCCAATCGGAGCTTCAATAGAAAGAATTTCCTGAGATATTTTCTGAACTTGCCTAACGCGATCGACATCAATTCCCATTTCTACCGCTATTTCTTCAGCTAAAGGTTCACGACCTAATTCTTGAATCAATTGTTTACGCACCTGAGTGTATTTTGAAATAACCTCAACCATATGAACCGGAATTCTAATAGTTCGCGAAAAATCAGCTAAAGCTCTAGTAATAGCTTGCCTAATCCACCACGTTGCATAAGTTGAAAATTTAAATCCTTTTCTATAATCAAATTTTTCTACCGCTCGCGATAATCCAATATTGCCCTCCTGAATAAGATCTAAAATACTAAGATTCGGAGTTCTATTAATATAACGTTTAGCAATAGATACAACTAATCTTAAATTAGCCTTAATTAATTTTTGTCGCGCTTCTTCGTCTCCTTTTTCTGCTCTTTTTGCTAACTCTCTTTCCTCCTCAAATGTTAAAAGCGGTGTTTTTCCAATTTCTTTCAGATAAGCCTGGACTACGTCAGGTAATTCTTCTTCGAAATCAGTCGCATGGTCTAATTCACTTTTAGTAATCTCCTCGGGAACTGATTCAACTAAGCTACTTGTCTCAATAACTTTCAAACCTTTTTTTTCAAGTTCGTCATAAATAACATCTAAAAAATTAGGAGTTTCTTCAATTTTAGGAAAGAAATAAAGAATCTCGGAATCAGTAACAAAACCTCTAGTTTTTCCACGTTCAATTAGTTCATCTAGAATTTCTAAATTTGCCTCTTTTAACTTATCAAATTTCTTCTGAAGAGCTAAAGATTTTGACTTTTTAGCAGATTTCGATTTTTTCTTCGATTTTTTCCTCTTTAACGACCTCAAATGCCGAATCGGTTTTCTAACTGATTTAGCTTTTCTTAAATGACGTTTTTTAAGGCTTTTAGAAAGCTTAGATTTAGATTTTTTCCTTTTCATAAAACGTTAAATGTTATTATTAATATATTTTAGCTCTTCTTTAACTAAAAGGTCAAATTTTTTAAGCAACTGCTCTTCTTTTGCGCTATCGTTTTCAAGCCTGACTTTTTTGAGTTGATCTACAATTTTTCTCTTTTCCTCTTTAAAATATTCCTTAATAATCTCCTTAACTAATAACTCAAATTCTCCCTCGCTTTCTCCAACCGAAGACTCAAAATATATTCTACCAATAAGCTGATCTATATTCGGATCTTGAGAACCAGTTTTTTTAGATTTTAAAAGTTCAAAGATTTTAGAGTAAATAGGAGAAAAATATTTTTCAACTTCATTTAATTTATCAAAATTTCCATTACTAACCACAATAGCTAGCAATCTTTCCGCTATTAAATCTTTTCTTGGGAGATTTAATTTTTCCATCTCTTCTAACTCATCTGTCGTTTTTCTAGTTTCTTGACTAGAATCGATCTTCTCTAGCTCTCCTCTTAAAATTTGTTCATCAAATTGCGTTTCTTCAGCCAGTTTTTTTATCCAATAATCACGCTCAATTAAACTGGGAAAAGCTTTTATCTTCCGCAAAATAATTTTTATTCTTTTATTTAGTTCGCTAATTTCTAAATCATCTTTCTTAGCGAGATAACGATTGAAATAGAATTCCATTGCTGCTATTGGCTTAGAGATAATCTCAAAAAACATTTTCTTATCTTTATCTATAATTTCTGCGGGATCCTTAAATCCCTTTGGCCATATTAAAATTTTGGTATTAAAATCAAAACCATTAGCTAAATCAATAGCTCTCTCAATAGCTGCTTGCCCAGCTTCGTCATTATCAAAACTTAAAATAATTTTATCGGTTAAATGAGCTATAGTTTTAAGCTGTTCAGAGGTAAGAGCCGTACCGCTGGTTGCTACAACATTTTTAACTCCAGCTTGATAAATCATCAAAAAATCCATTTGTCCCTCAACCATTAAAGCTCCCTTTAAACGAATAAAGCTTTTTGTTTTATCTAGTCCATATAAAAATTTAGCTTTACTGAAAATTAAAGACTCCGGAGAATTAATATATTTCCCAGATTTTCCGTCGTCAAATTCAGGTAAAAGTCTACCAGTAAAGCCAATAGTTTTAGAAAAACTATTATTTAAAGGAAACATAATTCTTCCAAAAAATCTATCCCCTATTAAACCCCTTTCATTTTTAAAACTTAGGCCACTTTTAATTATCTCCTCCATTGAATAACCGAGATTAGCAAGATAAATTGTTAAGTTATCGAACTTTCTCGGAGCATAGCCTATTTCAAATTCTTCTATAGTTTCCATCGTTAAGCCACGGCTAATTAAATAATCAAGAGCTTTTTTATTTTCTTGCTTTCTTAATTCATTTTTGAAAAAATTTTTAGCTTCTTCGTTTAATTTATAAATATTTTGAACTGCTGAAAATTCATAAGAAGAATATTTTGTAAAATCGATATTAGCTTTCTCGGCTAAAATTTTTAAAGCTTCATAAAAGCTAACGTTCTCATAACGCATTAAAAAAGTAAAAATATCACCACCTAAACCACAACCAAAACAATGCCAAGATTGCCGATCTGGCGACACCATAAAAGAAGGAGTTTTCTCCCGATGAAATGGACAAAGAGCCTTAAAGTTTTTGCCTGCTGGCTTTAAATCTAAATAGCTTTTCAAAAAATCAACAATATCGATTTTTTCCTTAATCTCATCAACAATTGAATGCTCCATAATTAAAAGATAACAAATATTCTTTTATTTGGCTAAGGAAAATAAATATCTATCACTGTGCCCTCGTGGGGATTTGAACCCCAGTTTCGCGGATGAGAACCGCGTGTCCTTGGCCAGACTAGACGACAAGGGCAATTACTCTAAGCTTATAGCTTTAACTATTTTTTCAAAATTCAACGCATGAGAAGCTTTAAAAAGAATAACATCTCCTGCGCTAATAGTCGTCTTGATAAATTCTATAGCCTCATTGGCATTTTGAAAAGTATAAACCTTAATTTCTTTAGAATTTTTTCTTTGAGCTGCTTGAGCAATTATATCAGAATTTTTTCCAATAGCTATTAAAACATCGGCTGATTTAATGGCTTGCTCACCAATTTTTTGATGAGCTTCAAAAGTATATTTTCCAATTTCTAACATATCTCCTAAAACAGCAATTTTTCTTTTAGCTTTTATTCCTCTTAAAGTTTCAAGAGCTAATTGCATAGAAATTGGACTAGCATTATAACTGTCGTCAATAATAATTGAATTTTTAATTCCTCTAATAACCTTCATCCGACTTGGTAGCGGCCTATAATTATTTAAAGCTTCAGAAATTTTAACTAAATTTAATCCAAAGATTAAAGCAGTTGCTGAAGCCGCAGCTATTGCATAAGCATGAGCTTTGCCTAAAATATTGTCGACAATAACCGGAACAAAACTCCCGTTGTATTCTAATTTAAAAGCAATACCAATTTTTTCATCATTAAAAATATTTTCGAAATTAGTAATTTTTATTTGAGCCGAATCATCAAAACCAAAAGTAATTATATGAGCTCTAGTTTTATCTTTCATTTGCATGACGGCTATATCATCAGCATTTAAAACAGCAAAATTATTAACCCCTAAAGCTTCAATTAATTTTGACTTTTCTTTAGCTACTTCTTCGGGGTCTGAATAAAATTCTAAATGAGCTGGAATTTCTCCAATAGCAGTTATAATGCCAATATTAGGTTTAGCAATATCCAATAAATACTTCAAGTCTCCGGGTCGATTGGCGGCATATTCTAAAATTAAAATTTCTGGATAGTTAACATTAAAAAGCAAATTAAAACAGCTTCTTAAAATAACTTTTGGCCAGAAAATAAGAGGAAATTTTATCTTTTGATAATCACCTAAAATTACCAATGGAAAACCAAGTTCATTATTAAAATTAGACGCCGAAGCCCTAACTTTTCTTTCGCTTGAGAGGATTGAATAAAGAGCCAATTTAGTAGAAGTTTTCCCAACTGAACCAGTCACGCCAATAATCCCCGGCCTATATTTTTTAATTGTCTTTTGGGCTAAGTATTTTAAAATAGATTGTAAAATTTTATGATTTTCCATTTTTTTAATTAGTATTTATTCTATCCGGAGGAATATTATAATAATTAATTAAGAAACTCGCTAATTGGCGAAAAACTGGAACAATAGAATCAGCTGCCCAAGGATTGCCTTTTGGCTTATCTATTCTAACATAAATCAAAAACTTTGGATTACTAGCCGGTCCAAAACCTATGTAATTATTTATTTCTGATTCTCCATAGGCACCATCTTTAGGTATTTGAGCTGTTCCAGTTTTTCCAGCTAAAGAGTAGCCATTAATTGCCGCAATTTTAGCATTATCAACAGCCGCCACCATCATTTGAGTAACCTCACTAGCTGTTTGAGGACTAATAACTTGCGAAATCATTTTTGGCCCTAAATCAGCATTGACATACGGTCTCATCAATTTTCCGCCATTAGCAATAGCCGAAACAGCTTCAATAAGCTCCATAGGGGTAACAGCAACACCTTGCCCAAAAGCAGCAGTATCAAAATAAATTTGTGGCGCACCTAAAGTAAGACGACTTAAGTCGCCGCTAATTTCACTGGGCAAGTCAATTCCAGTTTTTTTATCAAAACCAAATTTTTTCATATACTCAGCAAAGAGCTGATTACCAATTTTATTTTCAGCAAAAACAGCTCCTGTATTTAATGAATCTTCTATTACTCCAGTCATCGTCATAGTCCCATGAGATTTTAAATCCCAATTTTTAATTACGGCTCCATTAACTTTTACCTCACCCGTGTCAAAATAAGTAGTTGTTGGCGTAATTTTATTATTTTCAATTCCAATCGCCATGGTAATAACTTTCATTATTGAGCCAGGTTCAAAAATTTGAGAAATAGCCGGATTAATAAAATTACCAATAGAATAATTATAATAATTATTAGGATTAAAATTTGGTAAAATAGCCATTGCTAATATCTTGCCAGTTTGAGGATCGGTAATAATTACTTCTCCGCCAGGACAGTTATATTGGTCAACTAAATTTTTTAAAACTGTTTCTGCTTCAAATTGAATATTAGGATCAATTGTCAAATTTAAATTTTGCCCATTAAGAATTTTAACCTCTCCATCACTTTGTTTAATAACTTGGCCTGATAATAAAGAATTGTAATATTCTTCAACTCCATATCGACCAATCATTTGCGGACTCGAAGATGCATAACCAACAAAACCAAGTAAATTGCTGGCTAAAGTATTAAATGGATAGAACCTTGTAGGAAGATAACTAATAATAATACCTTTAAAATTAAGATTAGCTATCTTTGAGACTTCATCTGAGCTAGGATCTTTAGAGATTAAAAAATATGTTTGATTTTTTTGAGATAAGCCATTAATTAAAGACTGAGGAGATTTATTCAAAATCGAAGCAATAGCATTAGCTACAGTTGTAGCGTCTGTAATTTGGCTAGGGTTAGCATAAATAATCGGAGAATTTTGATTTATAGCTAGAGCGATATAATTTCCATTTTTGTCGGTTCCGTAAATTATCCCCCGATTTGCTAGATATTGGCTACTTAAAGAAAGTTGGCTTGAAGCTTTAGCTAAATAATAACCTCCTTTGACAATTTGAAGCTGATAAAAATTAAAGATAACAATCCCATAAATTAAAAACAATATTAAGATTATTATTGAAAAGCGAAAGCCCATCGAGAATTTGCTTGAAGATATTGTGGGTTATTATCGACAATTAAGCCCATTTTTTTTGCTTCATTACTGGCATTGGAAGAATTTAAGATTGATAAAATTTGAGTTTGAATCTCGTCGGTATGAGCCTGAGATTGTGTTATTTGGTTTTTAATTTGCCCAATTGAATAATTAAGATTTACCGTCTGATTATATAAAACAACCATAAAAACAAAGCTAATAATAGCTAAAATTGATAAAATAACTATCGGATAATTATTCTGCTTTTTAAAATCAATAAATGTCATAACATTTTTAGAGCTCTCAATTTTGCCGACCTTGAACGCGGATTATTTAGAACTTCATCCCTTGTCGGAGTTATTGGTTTTTTTGTTAGAATTTCAGCTATGCCCTTCTCTGCCATTTTCTTAAATCCATTTTTAACAATTTTATCCTCGAGAGAATGGAAGGTTATAAAAACAGCTCGACCATCAGAGTCCACAACTTTATCTAAAGAATTTAAAATTTTAGTTAAATTTTCTATTTCAGAATTAACAAAAATTCTTAAAGCTTGGAAAATTTTTGTTGCTGGATGAGATTTTCCTCTTCGGCGCTTAACCATCTCAATTATTCTTACCAATTCACCTGTTGTCTCAATGGGTTTAATTTTTCTCTCACGAACAATTAATTTTGCAATTTGTCGGGATTTTCTCTCGCCCCCATATTTATAAAATATTTCTGCTAACTCATTCTCGCTTAATTTATTAATAACTCCCATCGCCACAACGTTATTTAATTTTTGGCTATAGCGCATATCAAGTATTTCATTTTTTAAAAAAGTAAATCCTCTCCCAGAATCTATCTGCCACATTGAAAAACCAAGATCAATTAAAAGACCTTGAGCTTTTGGAAGATTATTTCTTTTTAAGATGTTTTCTAAATTAGCATAATTTTCATTAATAATGAAAAATTTTTTTAAGTGCTTTTTTAAGTAATCCCCAAATTCAATTTTAAATTTATTAACTAAACTTTCATCTAAATCAACACCCAAAAATATTCCTTCTGGACCAAGCTCATTAATTAAACTCATAGCATGCCCTCCACCATCAAGAGTGCCGTCAATTAAAAAATCTCCATTTTTTAGATTTAAAAATTTTTTCACTTCATCTTTTAAAACTGGTATGTGTTTCATATTCCAAGTTGATTTAATTTTTCGGCTATTTCTTCGGAAGCGCTTTCTGTTTTCCTTTTATATTCATTCCATTTTTCCTGATCCCAAATTTCTAATCGATTATAAAGACCAGCGATAACAACCTCTTTTTTAAGACCAGCATATTTTCTAAGATAATCCGGAATAAGTACTCTTCCCTGATTATCAAGTGTTAAATCAGCAGCTCCAGAAAGCATTAACCGAACAAAAGCCCGCGAATTAGATTGAGCTAAAGGCAAAGCAATTAATTTTTGAGCTAATTTTTCCCAATCTTTAGCACTATAAATAAAAAGACAAAAATCTAAACCGCGGGTCATTATTGCTCCTTCAAGGTCTTTCCTAAATTTAGCTGGAATAGCTATTCTTCCTTTTGAATCTAAATTGTATTGATATTCTCCTAAAAACATATTTTTATATATTTTATTGACTTATCCCCAAAATCATTGACTTATCCCCAGAGTTATCCACAATTCCCCACCACAACTTAATAATAAAAAAATAATTTTTTCTTATCAAGCTAAAAAATCGATAACAACGATAATGTTAAAAAGCTACATTTAAAGCAGCTTAATTAAAATTGTTATAATAGTTATCAACAGTTTATCAACTTATAACTAAATCTATAAAGAATTTTATATTTAAATTAGGTGAGTCTAGATGGATTCGAACCATCGACCTCTCGCGTGTGAAGCGAGCGCTCTACCACTGAGCTATAGACTCAGGCTATGGCTGAGTAATCGCCTTAGCCAATTATTAAATTTAATAATTAAAACTTTAAAAAAATTTAAAAGTACTATTGAATTTCCACTATTCCACCAGCTTCAGTTATTTTTTTCTTCAATTCTTCTGCTTCTTCTTTTTTCAAACCTTCTTTTATAATTTTAGGAGCATTATCAACTAAATCTTTAGATTCTTTTAAGCCCAAACCAGTTGCTTCTCTAATGACTTTAATAACATTAATTTTTTGCTCGCCGGCAGATTTTAACAAAACATTAAAGGAAGTTTTTTCTTCAGTTGATTGAGTTGAACCAGAATTAGCAGCAGGCGCAGCCATCATAGAAACTCCAAATTTTTCTTGCAAAGCTTTAACGAGTTCAGATAATTCTAGAGCTGTTAAAGTTTCTATTTGCGAAACTATATTTTTAATTTTTTCGTTCATTTTTCAAATTTTATTTGCCGACCTTTTTGCTTTGTTCATTTAAAATAAATAGTAATGACGAAAATGGAGAAGCTATACTCCAAACAACCTGAGAAATCAAAACCTCTTTTGGCGGCAAAGATCCAATTAATTGAATAGAATTTTTATCTAAAACTTTTTTATCCTTAAAATCAAAACCAACTAACATTTTTCCAGCATCTGCAATTTTCTCTTTTTCTAGAGATTTTAGAAATTTATAAGTTAAACCAGAAATTGTTTCTATATCTTTACCAAAAACAGAAGCAATTGGAGCCTTTAAATCATCAAAATTAAATTCGAACCCATATTCTTTAGTAAGAATATTTAACAATCTTTTCTTTAAAACAATCATATTGGCATTAGCTTTCTTTAATTCTCGGCGTAATAACTCTAGATATTTATTTCCAATTTTTGAAATATCGACAACCACTAAAAAAGGAGAGGTTTTTGCCATTTCCCTACTCTTTTTTAACTCATTTTGTTTTTGAATTTTGCTTTTCATATTTTTATTTTTTAATAAAAAAACGGCTTTGGTGCCGCAGAAAAAAATAAATTTTTATTTTCCTCGATGGGACTTATTTTTGAGCCCATTGTCTGCGGATAAGATTATCTTATTATATTAAAATTTAATTGTCAATAAATATCTGTTGTCCGATAAAATATATATTTTAACCCTTCAGCCATCATTAAATAAATGAAAACTAAAATTAATATTATTCCCAAAAACCAGGCTGGGATATAAGTGAAATTAAAGAAAACATTAAGAGGAGTAAAAATCAAAGTCAAGCCAATAAATAAAGATATCAAACTATTAATAATTAATAATTTGCTTGGATTTGATTTAAAAAATATCTTTTTTGTTCTAACTACAAAGATAATTAAAACTTCTGTAATAAGTGACTCAACAAACCAACCGCTTCTGAAAATAATGGGATTATTCTTAAAAAAAGAAAAAAGTAAGAAAAAAGTCGCAAAATCAAACAAAGAACTTATTGCTCCAAATGGAAACATAAATTTAGCGATAGCTTTAATATTCCATTCTTTTGGTTTTTCTAAATATTCTTCATCAACATTATCAGAAGCAATGCTAATACTCGGAACATCACCTAGAAAATTTAAAATGATAATTTGCATCGGTAGCATTGGCAAGAAAGGTAAAATAAACGAAGCCGTAGCCACAGAAAGCATATTGCCAAAATTACTACTCGTGGCATTAAAAATATATTTCATTGTATTGCCAAAAATTTTCCGGCCCGATTTTACTCCATCAATTAGAATCTCCAGGCTCTTTTTTGTTAAAATTATATCAGCTGAATCCCGAGCCACATCAGCTGCCGAATCAACAGAAATTCCAGCATCAGCTTCTTTTAGCGACATTGCATCATTGGCGCCATCACCCAAAAAACCAACAACATTACCATCATTTTTTAGCGCTTTAATAATTGATAATTTATGCTCTGGAGTAAGCCGATAGAATATATCAATATCTTTAACAACTTTTTTTAATTCATCTGAAGACATTTTTGATATTTCGTCTCCACTAAGCATTTTATTAGAATCTAAACCAACTTCTTTAGCAATATAAGCGCAAACATATTTATTATCTCCGGTTAAAATTTTTATTTTAACATCAAGATTATCTAATTTTTCAATTGTCTCTTTAGCCGTTTCCTTCAAATGGTCGCCAAAAACTAAAAAACCTAAAATAGCTAAATCGTTTTCATCTTTTGGAGAAATTTTAGTTATTTTTGTTTTTTTATAAGCCACCGCTAGCAAACGTAATCCCCTTGAACCATAATTTTCTATCTCTTTTAAAATAGCTTCCTTATGCTTAGTGATACTTTCTATTTTACCGTTAGTATCAATAAATTTTGATCTCTCTAAAATAGAATCAACCGCTCCTTTAGCGATTAAGATATTATTCTTTTCATCAGAAACCAAAATACTATCAATTTTTCTTTGAAAATCAAAACTAAAATCATCTAAAACCTTACGGACTTTAAATTTTGTTTTTTTATATTTCTCAAAATATTCCTTAATAGCCCCATCCATAGGTCCTTCCCCTCTCAAAGAAGATAAGTAAACATATTCTAATATTTTTTCGTTATGATTATTTTTAACATCAAAAAAATCTACAAGTTTAATTTTGCCTTCTGTTAAAGTTCCAGTTTTATCGGTGCAAAGAACATTAATATTTCCTAAATTTTCAATAGTAGCTAATTTTTTTACTATAACTCCATATTCAGACATTTGAGCAGCTCCTTTTGCTAAATTAATAGTTATAATAGCCGGCAAAAATTCTGGAGTAATTCCAATAGCCAAAGCTAAAGCAAAAAGAAATGATTCAAGATATCCGTGTCGTAAAAAAATATTAGCTACAAAAACAATAATAGTTAGCCCAATAGTTACAAAAACTAAAAATTTTCCGAGCTTTCTAATACCAACCTGAAACTCAGTTTCAGCGTCAGCGCTTTCTAAATATTTAGCCGTTTTTCCTATTTCAGAATTTTTAGCCAAAGCAATTACCACTCCGGTTCCAAAACCACTTATAACTTTCGTGCCCATAAATCCTATATTTATAGCATCTTGAGGTAGAGTAACTTCAGAACTCAAAACTTTAGAATCTTTTTCAACAGCAAAAGATTCTCCAGTAATCATTGATTCATCAATAGTTAAATTATTAGTTTCTATAAAACGCACTTCAGCTGGAACAATATCGCCAGTCGAGACTTCAATAATATCTCCGGGCACTAAATCAGCCGCAGGAATTTTAGAAACAATATTATCTCTTTTAACCTTAGCCTTGGGAGCTATTTTTTTCATTAAACTTTCAACCGCCTTAGCTGATCGATATTCTTCTACAAACCCTAGAGCAATACTTAAAAATGCCATTATTAAAATAATCAAGAAATCAAAAAAGTCGCTAAGATAAAGACTCACTAAACTGGCAATTAAAAGTATCCAAATAAGAGGATTTTTAATTTGCTCTAAAAATATATTTAAAACATTGGTTGATTTTTCTTTACCAAACTTATTCTCGCCAAAAATTTCCAAACGTTTTTTTGCCTCTGAAATAGTTAATCCTTTTAGCGAAGAATCAAGCTCAGCTAAAGTTCTTTCTGAATCTATACTTAAAAAATACTTGAAAGAAAAATTTTTTACTTTTGATTCAAACTCTAAAAGATTATTAACCATATCATAATCTTGATATTAGAAAAATAACTATTGCCAGAGAACTCGTAATTGCCGAAATAATCCAGAAACGCATTGTAATTTGAGACTCAGGCCAACCTAAAGCTTCAAAGTGATGATGAATTGGCGTAGAATAGAAAATCTTTCTATGAAAAATTTTCTTAGAAATAACTTGAACTATCACCGATAACGATTCTATAACCAAAATAAAAGCTAAAAGTGGCAAGAGAAAAAGAGTATTGGTTAGCATTGCCACTACACCAAGAGTAATCCCTAAAGACATCGAGCCGGTATCGCCCATAAAAAATTTTGCTGGATAAATATTAAACCACAAAAAAGCCAAAAGCGCTCCCATTAAGACACCACAAAAAGCCGCCAAATCGTATCGATGTAAAGCAAAAGCAATAATTGTAAAAGCCATAAAAGAAAACAAAGACACTCCCCCTAAAAGTCCATCCAAGCCATCGGTTTCATTAGCCGAAAAAGCTGAAGCAACGATAGTAAATATAAAAACGATAATGTAATAAGGACCGATATTAAAATTTCCAATCAAAGGAATATTGATAACATTCCACCCTAATCTAAAATAAAACCACCAAGCTCCAACGGCCGCTATTATTGTATAAACAATAATTTTGTAAGAAACTCTAATTCCTTGGCCATTTTTTCCTAATCTTAAAACTCCAAGCCAATCATCTAAAAAACCTAAAAGAGCAGCCGCAAGCATAGCTGCTAGCGGTAGATAGGTCTCTGATCGCGAAACAAAATTAAGATATTTAAAATAACCGTCTCCGAACTTATTAGCTAAATCAAAAACCAAAGCTAAAATAGCCACTGTTAACCAAATAATTACTCCGGCTCCGGTAGGCGTCCCCTCCTTTTTCTTATGCAAAGCAGAAAAAACCGGCGTTTCTTTAGAATCGCGAATTTGTTTTCCAAAACGATGTTTAACTAAAAATCTATACCATAAAGGCGAAATAATAAGAGCAATCAAAAATCCAAGAGTAGTTAAAACCAAAATTCTTACCGTTTCAGCTAAATACATAAAAATAATTATAACGAATATGACTCTTTAAACCAAGTAAAAAGTTTTTCCGTGTCAATAAAATTATTATCTGAGCCTAAAACAACAACTAAAATTGGATGATTATCATAAGAAAAAATAGAAACTAAATTTTCTTTGGCTTGATCAGTATAGCCAGATTTTCCACCTAGAAAATCTGATTGATTAGCAAATTGATCTATACTTCCCACTGCCGTGCTTTTATTATCCGACCAGTTATAAACAATTTGAGGAGCATTTTTTGAAATCTCAAAAATAATTGGATAATTTTTATAGATATAAGAGACTAACTTTTCAATATCTGAAGCCGAGGAAACATTTTCCTGTGATAAGCCAACTGGCTCAACATATTGAGTTTCAAGCATTCCAATTTCTTTAGCTTTTAAATTCATTTTGGAAATGAAATTATTATAGCCATAAAAATTTGCCAATGACTGAGCCGAGCTATTACTTGAAATCATCATCATTAATTTAATTAAATCAAGAACAGAATAGCTATCTCCTTCTTTAATGAAACCATCATATGGCATTAAATCATCTTTAGAAATTGTTATTAGCTGATTTTGATTTAAATTCTCTAAGGCTATTACAGCTGTCATTAATTTTGTTAAAGATGCCATTGGCCAAATTTTATCAACATTTAAAGAAAAATATCTAACCCTCGTCTTTAGGTCAACAACTAAAGCAGCTTGATCATTAATAGCAGGAACTGGTAAATTATTTTTAAGACGAAAATCAATCGATGAGTTAGAAACATCAGCGCTATAAGATAAATTAGAATTAGTTTGAACGCTCCGATAATCTTCTGAATAATCTTCTGAAGAAACAATTAATGATCTAACAGAAATAAAAACAACTAGAATAACAGCAAAAAACAAAAATACTTTTTTAAAATTTATTATCATAACTGCTGAACCTCAGGATTTAATTGCTCTTGATTTTCGCCGCTTTCAAAACGTTTTAAAAGAGCGTCTAATTCAGTCCAATTTGGCAAATCTTCTTTTTTTGTAATCCCTAGATATTTTTTAAGCTCAAAACTAGAAGTTAATAAATAATGATTTTTTTTATTAGGATCATCAATTTTTTCAACTAGCCCTCTAATAAATAAATTCCTTAAGATAAAACTAGTATTTACTCCTCTTAAATAATCAAGTTTTGATTTCGATATCGGTTCAAAATAACTAATTAAAGATAGAGTTTCTAAAGCCGCCGGTGTTAAGGTTTCGTTTAATTCTTCCTTTATTAATGACTCTATAGTTTTACTAAAAGCTGGTTTGGTCACCAGTTGCACTTGATTATTTTGAGATATTAAATCCAGTCCCCTATTTGTCTCAGCTAATTTGTTTTGCAATTTATTAATTAAATCAACAACATCTTTAGATTCTAAATTTAAAACCTTAGCAATCTTTTTAATATCTAAAGGTTCGCCATAAGCAAAAAGCAAAGCTTCTAACTCGGCAATTTTTTGATTATCAAAATTTGTTTCTTCCATTTTTAAGGTTGATTTTGCGGCTTAATAATAATATTAGAAAATAATTCATTTTGTTCAAGAACAATAATTTTATCCTTAGCTAAATGAAGCAAAGCCAAAAATAAAACTATTGCTTCTAACTTTGTCTTGTCTTTAGATAAAGAGACAAAGCTGTCTTCTTTAACTTTCGAAAGTCGCTCAAGAACTTCATTAATTTTAGACTCTAAAGTTAAAATCTCTTTTTGGATAGATTCTTGAAAATTAATTTTTAAGTCATCAAATAGCTTATTAATTTCCTGGCTTAAATTTTCAATAGTTAAATTAGTGCTCGGATAAAAAAACTTTCCGTTATTTAAAACATTTAAATAATTACGGCTAAATAATCTATTTTCACCAAACAATTTTGCAATGTTACTTTTAGCTATTTTAAATTCTTTAAAGAAGATAATTCTATCTTGAAATTCTTTGATTTCCGCCTCTTCTTCCTGGCTTAAATTTGCTTCCGGCAGTAAAGATTTAGATTTTATCAATAAGAGACAGCTGGCCGAATAAATGAAATCAGCTAAATCAGTGATATCCATATTTTCTAAACTTTTCCAATAATTTAAAAAGTCTTCTACTATCAAGGCTAAATTAATCTCAGAAATTTCTAGTTGCTTTTCTTCGATAAGCTCTAATATTTTATCAATCGCCAGCGGTCTATTATAATTTTGAATTTTAAATTCAATCATATCTTATGGATTATTAAAATTTATTCCACTTGTATAATTATTAGAAGGGCTCCAAAGCAAAAAACCGCCATAAGCAGAACCAGATGGAGCATCTAAAGAATCATAAGTTGCTCGTAGCTCATTTTCAACCATCGAAGCATTGTAATTTATTCCACTCAAATCAAAATCTTGAAGCCAGGGCCTAATTTTTGGCCATTGATTTAGAATAAAATTTTCAGAAACCGAAGATGAAGAAATAGAACTTGAAGCTAAAACAATAGAAGAAGTTGACGATTGGTTTTTAGCTGCTAAATTATTTTGTTGCTCAAAATTTATTAATCTTAATAGCGCTGTTTTTAAAGAAAAATTTATCACTTCATAAGGGTGATTAGCCGGATTACTAAAACCATCAAAACCAGAAATATAAAGCGATGGATAAGTCATCGGATCAATATAATTAAAATAAGGAAAAGCGTCTTCAATCAACTGGCCAATTCCCATATCATTATTAACAACTGTTGTTTGGCCAAACAAATCAACAGACAGCCTAATGTTGGGTAAATTTTTCCTTAAATAAGCAAAGAAATTTTTTATAATTTCAGCCTTAGGAACTGAACTTTTCCAGCAAGGAAAATTAATAGTTGATAAATTGCCATCTGAGGCAAATCTAACATAATCAAAATTAATTTCATCAAAACCTTTTAAAGAAGCATCTTGAGCTATCTGCGTATAATAACTCCAAAGATTTTCACAGGCCGGGTCAACCCAACTTAAGCCAAGATTGTCTTTCCATAACGCTCCCGAACTAGTCTTTAAAGCATATTGAGGATAGGCCTTAGCCAAGACCGGATCTTCAAAAACCGTTATTCTGCCTATTACATATATGTCATTGTCGTGAAATAATTTAATTAAATTATTAATATCAGAAACACCAGGAGAACCGTTGGCTCCATCGGAATTAAAAATAGGCTCATCTATTTTATAAGTTAAATATCCAGAATAATCTTTAATATCAATAACTGCTGCATTAAGACCATTAGATTTAATATAACTTAACAAACTATCGATAGATTTTTTTGTGCCAGCAGAAAATCGAGTAATGTATATTCCCCGCAATTTATCCGGCGGATTTGAAAGCGGTTTTTGATTGATAACATTACTTATAGAATCAACTACCAAAGAATCATTTTTAACTTGAGTAGATTGCGCGCTACTAAAAATTTGATAATTACGATAAAAATAAAAAACTAAAAAAAACGCTCCTAACACCACTATCAAGCTACCAATAATAAAAATTTTCTTCACTTAAAAATTATAAGATATCGCCAAACAACCACAAGCCGAATTAATCAGAATAATCCAACATTTAAAGTAAATTCACAAACTCAAGTTGCGCCTTAATATCTTTATCTAAATTACTAAGCTCGTGTAAAGTTCCTCGCCCAAATGTTCCATCAATTAGCCTGCCAATCGGCAAAAGATTGCCCGTCATTGCGCTTTTCTCAAAAACCTCAAAAACCTCGTCCCGATTTTGAAACTTGTCATTATTTTTTTTAAATAATTTATCAATAAGATTATCCAAAATCTTTCTCGCTGTAGGATAACCCCAATGGTAAACCTCCGGCTGATCTTTTGAATTTTTGCCTTGCCTAACACAAATAATTTCTTCGGCTTCTTTTTGGCTTAAATGATGCTCTTTGACATAATTTTTCTTTTGCTCTACATCCGAAGAAATAAGTGGATTATTAAAAAATCGAGAAGCATATTTCATAGTCATTTTTTCCGTTACTGCTTCATTAAGATTTGTAAAATAAACATCTTCTTTATCCCTACTTACCACCATCAGCCCAAGACGATAAATTTCTAATCCACGAAAAGCAGTATTTGTTATTTGGAGAGCATTATAAGACTTAAAATGAATCATCTCGTGAAAAGTCCGAATAAAAAACAAGGTTGGTGACGGAACTTCTGGAACAAGAACCGCTTGCATTTTAGGAAGATAAATTGCTCCAGCTCTAGTATTTTCTTTATATTTCTTTACCCAAAAATTTTCTTCAATAATATGAATATTATTTGGCGGAATATCAAAATTATCTAATCCGTATTTATTTCTAATTTCATTAGTTGCCTGATTAGCAAGAGAAATTAGCTCTATTTCTTCCGGTGTTTTTAATTTTTCTTTACCTTTAATTTCTTCAAGATTTTGATTACTAAAAATTTCCTTTTTCTCTAAAAGAAGCTTTTCTTTTTTATCCTCAGAAAGATTCCCAACTATTTTTTCAAAAGCTGAATGATTATTCATTTGGCGGGGTCACGAGGATTTGAACCTCGATCATCGGTTTTGGAGACCGACATTCTGCCGTTGAACTATGACCCCTAGTAGCTCGGCAATCATATCACTAAAAAACAATTATTTCTTTATTTCCTTATGAATGGTCGATGCTCGGCACCAAGGACAATATTTCTTCAACTCAATTTTGCGTTGAACAGTTTTTTTATTCTTATGAATAAAATAATTAACCTTGCCACATTTAGAGCATTTTAAGCGAACAATATTTTCACTTTTCTTTGATTTTTTTGCCATAAGTAAATTATGACAAAAATAATAAATAAAGCAAATAAAATCATTACCCCTGCTTCTATCTTCTGTCTCTAACTACTATCCCTCATTTTTTAGTTTCAGTAATGCATTCTGAGCTGCAGTAATAAGAGGATAAGTTGTCGGAGCGGCAGTTAAAAGCGGATGAGTAGCTATTTGCCAATTATTGAAATCAAAAACTGAAGTTTTCTGCTGAATAGCCATAGCTAGTATATTAAGCATTTCACCAACACTTTCTGGCCCCATAATTTCTCCGCCTAAAAGTAAATTCTCCGATGACTTGGAAAAAATTAACTTGACTTTAATTTTTCCTGCTCCAGCTAAACTTGCCGGATGACGATTGAAAACTTCTGCTTCACCAATTAAATAATCAATTTCTTCTTCTTTAGCTCTTTTTTCTGTTAATCCCGCTACTCCCATAGCCAATCCGTCAATAAAAGTTGAAAAAACTCCGACGGTTCCTTTATTTTCTCTAATGAGTTCTATCTGATATAAATTATTAGCGGCAATTCTGGCTTCTGTAGCAGCCACTGAAGCAAGCATTATGGGAACATTTTTGCTTGTAATAAAATCTCTGGTTTGAGCACAATCCCCGACGGCAAAAATATCAGGAATGTTTGTCTTCATATATTCATCTACTATTATTCCACCTCTTTCTTCAATTTTTATACCACTTTTTTGCGCTAACTCGACATTTGCTCGAGCGCCAATTGATAAAATTACCAAGTCTGCTGCTATTTTTTCTCCGCTGTCTAATTCTACATATTCCACCTTTTCTTTTCCGCCTATTTCTTTTATTGTCTTATTGGTAAAAATTTTTACCCCTTTATTTTTTAATTTTTCCTCTGCCGCCAAAATAAATTCCTCATCAAAATTAGTGATTAAACAATGCTCCATTTTCTCCACAATGTTAATATTTAAATCTTTTATACCACTTAATTCTTCGGCAAATTCTACGCCAATAAAACCACCACCAATGATAACTATATTTTTCGCTTTTAAAACCGCTTCGCGAAATTTTTTCAAATATTCGAAATCTTTTTTAACTAGCCAAACTCCTTCTTTTTCTATTCCCAAGATAGGAAGCAACTGTGACGTTGAACCTAAAGCTAAAATTAGCTTGTCGTAATCTAAAACATCGCCGTTTTTAAAAATCACCTGTTTTTCTTTTGTTTTAATTTCTATTACCTCACCAATAATCAAATTAATTTTATTATCTAACAAAGGCTGATCGCCCATTATATCTTTATCAACCGAATCTAAACGATTAAAAATATAAGGAATGCCGCAGGGAATAATGGCTTTTTCTTCTTTCCTAACCAAAGTTACTTGTTTAAAAGGATAATGTTTTTTAGCAGTAGTCGCTGCCACAACACCAGCAGGACCTCCGCCAATAATTAAAATATCTGTTTTCATAATTTATATTTTATAGCGATTTTCGACCTTGATTTAAAATATTTTTTCTATCTACCATTTTAAAAATATCTTTTTTGCGATTAAATATTCTTCGTTTGTTTTTTTAACATAAATTTTAACCTTAGATTTTTTAGCTGATATTATTTCGCTATTGGCTTCATTCTTTTTATGGTCAATTTCTAAACCTAAAAATTTTAAATTGTCGCAAATATCTTTTCTTAACATAGGCACATTTTCACCTATGGCTGCTGTAAATACTAAATTATCCAATCCATTCAAGACAGCAATATAACTTCCAATCATTTTTGATATACTGTAGACAAACATATCATAAGCTAACTTTGAATTTTTATTTGTCTTTATCGTTTTTAAAATATCTCTGAAATCTTCTTTTCCGGAAATTCCTTTAAACCCCGAATCTTCCATTAATATTTTATCTAAATTATATCCCCTCTTTTGCAAGAATAAAATTATTCCGGGATCAATACTTCCAGAACGCGTTCTCATCATTACGCCTTCTAAAGGAGTCATTCCCATACTCGTGTCTAAAGCCTTCCCATCTTTAATAGCAGAGACACTACAACCAGAACCCAAATGGCAAACTATAGTTTTCCCTTTTAAATTTTCAGAAACATACTCATGGGATATCCCATGAAAACCATATCTTCTTAAATCATATTTTTTTGAAATTTCTAAAGGTATTGGATAAATTTTTGAAACCTCAGGAAGATTAACGAAAAATTCTGTATCAAAAACGGCATATTGAGGTTTCTTTAACTTTTTTAAGATTTGAATTACTTTTAGTTCAAAAGGATTATGTAAAGAAGCAAAGGAAGAAAAACTACTTATAGTATTTTCCACTTTTTTATCTATTAGAGTAACTTTATGTAAATGACCTCCATGAACTATTCTGTGAGCAATGGCGTCAAAATCAAGTTTTTGTTTTTTTAAAAGGTCAATTATTAGATTAATTGCTTCTTTATGATTAGAAATTTTTATTTTGATTTTGTGAATATTAGCTTCTCTATCTTTGAAAATAAGAGAGCTGTTTTCTGTAGCTATCTCGTCACAACTTCCTGAAAAAATAGAAACTGGATTTTTACTTTTTTTAAATAAAGAAAATTTTATAGAAGAACTTCCCGCATTAATTACTAGAAGATTTTTCATTTATTTATTTTTTTCGAACAGGTTTTTAGTTTGAGCTGCTATTGGGCCAATTGATTTAGAATAAAGTGATTTTTTGCGTTTATTATATGGTGTTTCAGCCGGAGAAGAAAGATACTCTACCGCAATCTGACAAATATACATCTCAGGATATAAAGCCACCGGTAAATTGGATTGGTTGGAAATTTCTAAAGTCAAGGTTCCCTCAAAACCGGGATCAACAAAACCAGCCGTATGAACCAAGATACCCATTCGGGCCAAAGTACTTTTTCCTTCCACTCTTAAAACAATATTATCCGGAACTTTCACATATTCTTTAGTGCTAGCTAAAACAAAATTATTAGGATGAAGAATGAAGGCTTCTTTTGGTTTCATTTTTTTAGTGATAATAAAATCCTTATCTGGTAATCCTTTTCTAGTATCTAAAAGAAATTGTTTAGAAACATTAAACATTTTAAAAATCGGCCCCAATTTCAAATCAATAGAGGCAGGACTAATTTGATCTTCTGTTAAGACCGGTCTAAATATCAATCTTCCTTCCTTTATTATTTTTTTAATATCACGATCTGATAAAATCATTTATTTATTTTATTTTTATTCTTTTTTAGCTACCTGTTTTAACATTATACCACAAATTTCTAATATTACTTAACACTAACTTAAAATCTTCATTACCAAAAAATTTTTCAATCTAGCCTTAAATCATAAAAAACAACTTCGGAACCATTTCTACTGTTTAGCGTTATAAATAGCTTGGATTTGAGCGGGGGTGAGGACATAATCGTAAAGACGAACATCGCTTATTAATCCACCATAATGTTGTCCAGTAAAATATCCATCACCTCCACCTATATCTCTAAGTCCATAATATTCATAAATAGGTCCGGCTGGCGTAAATGAACATGAATTATCTAATTTTCCATTAATATAAACATTAAACTGTCCTTTTATTAGATCTTCGGTTTGAGCAACAAATGACCATGTATTTAATGGTATTTGATGAATAGCGGTACAATATATCCAATTACCATTATTAGATCCAATGGCTGGTTTAAATCCCCAAGTAAGAGCAAAAACATTTACCCACATTCCCTCTATTTCTCCTACATTTTGAGGATTAATCCATGCTAATGTTGTTTTATAATATTTTCCATAAAAACTATATTTATCTGGAATATTAATATAAGCCCCTGTAGAAGAAGAAAAATACATACAGCTATTTCCAAATAAACAATTATTTGTCACCCAAGCTGCACCAGAAGTAGCTGTTCCGGTTTGATTCCAACCAGAATAATCATAAATAGAAGTTCCTTGACCTTCATTGATTGGCATATACTCTACTAGTCCATGAGCAAAAGGAGTTAAGGTAAGTTTAGAGCCTGTCTCATAGGAAGCAGGATCTACTCCACCATCGGTAGCAGCTGTATAGGCATATTTCTGAGATTCTGGTAGCATTGTCAGTTCATAATTCCCATTTCCATCAGTAGCATAGGTGTAATAAAGTCCTGAAGAGGTAGAATTTATTGGATCTAGAGGTAAAGATCCTAAGGGTGAACCAGAGGAAATAGAAGAAAATTTAATAGGAAGCCAACCTGTTCCATCAGTATTTCTAGAAGAGGTAGCACTGACACAATGATAGCTCCAGTTAGTTGGTAAAGCTGGTAAGCCTAAATCTCCACAGGTAGAGGAACCATTATCAGGGATAGAGATATATAAGGTATTGGGAGTTCCTAAGGAGCCTTGGCCTAAGGAGTCAACTAGATAAGTACTAATAGCTGAGTTGAGGGTATTCATATCA